>Ga0179591_1336353_pt1 | contig 17222 bp, 19 predicted proteins | sample CZOMad2_1_08_16f_FD_182891 | JGI IMG/M metagenome (GOLD analysis project Ga0179591, IMG submission 182891) | Vadose zone soil fungal communities from Angelo Coast Range Reserve, California, USA - CZOMad2_1_08_16fungal (PacBio error correction) | ecosystem: Environmental > Terrestrial > Soil >... | reverse complement strand
CCTTTCTTGAGGTTTCTTCATTAGTTTTAAAGAAACTCACATCCCCTCCGGGAAACTCCTTTGAAGACTTGGAACCTTTCCCCAAGCTCCACTTTGTCGCCTCCAAATGATTCCACCTGGAAATGTCTTTTTCCCCCCCTCTTAAGAACCGTCTTCCGTATGTTTTTGCACGATGTCCAATTCTTCTTTGTTTGTTGCACTATTGGACTTCCCGCCGAGGGATTCCCTTTACGATCCTTTTTAGGAGCCCAGCCTATCCCCAGGAGAATCCCAAGGAGCCCAAAGCTTTTTCCTCCATAACGCCTTCTTTTCCCTAAATTCCTTTTTGATTGGTAGGCGCTTTTGAATGCTGAGAGCAAGAGGTTCCCCGACAGCCCCTGAGACAGCGCCTCAGACGTTAGGATATTCCCTAATCACCTTTTCTGACTTTCGGTACACACACCCCGTGACGCGGTTTATTTTTTCAAAAGAGCCTTTATGGGTTTTTTTCCTAGACACTCCCCTCTCTTCCTGTGCGCTTAACGCTTTTAACGATTCCTTCACAATCAGACGTTTTCCGTAGAAACTTGGGCAGTGTTCGAGGAAAACCTGCTCCCTCCGAAAGTTCGCCTCCAAAGAAGATAATTCTTCCCTGAAGTAAGAGAGATTTTGTCCAAAGAAGATTCGAATTCCCCCCCCTCGTGATAGAGCTCTTTTTTTTTCCACCCCACGAAAACGTTATTGGCGGCCCCCCCCCAAATTTCCCCCTTTAAGAATACCTTCGGTTATAGGTACACACATTCTTTTCTTAAGACCGGCCTTGGGTGATTCTCGGTTTTCTCTTGGTGCGGAGAGATAGAACTTTCTTCCCTTCAATGCGGCCCCCCCTTTTTATTTTTGAGGCTTCCCACTGGAACTATACAAGACCCTTCCCTTCTTCCCGACTTAGTTTCACATCCCTCCTCAGGCGATTTCTCTCCAATTTATTTTTCTGTTTTCGCCTTGAAGGCGCTTTCCGGCCCCCCCCTTATACCCCCCCCCTCATCAAAGTAAAACCAATTTCTGAGAGAACCTCCTGCCCTGCTGATGAAGAATTTCTTCTCCCTTTTTTACTGACGCGTTGCATTCTTATTGCATTTCTCATTGTTTATATTACCCCATCCCAAGAAAGCTTCCCTCTCTTTTTTTTCAGGGTTTCTTTTCTCTCCCATCTCCGATTAGCAACTTTTACCCCTTGCTGGGTATTACATTCTCTTTTCGTACCGCCCCCCTCCCTGACCAAGAAACACCATCCTTTTTTTTCTCTCGCCAGCGGCCTTTCCCAGATAAACAGGCGCTTCGATCCAATTAGGAAGCCCTCTCCCCTTTGGTAATTGAACCGCTCCAGTGAAAATCGAGAATTCCTTGCTCGCGCACTAAGTCCCCCCTTCTTTTTTGCGGATCCCCCTTCCTCCTTAAGCATTCCCTTTTCAGGTTAGAGGATAATGGTCTCATTCTTTTCCCCCATTTCCCCCAGGCGCTCGACTTTCAGCCCTTTTCCTTATGCGATTTTTCAAAACGGGTAAACGTATTTCCTCGGTCAAAAAACCTTCTTCCCCCTCGTTTATGTCGTCGTCTCCCCCTTCAGTTTTGCCTTCCTCGTTCAAAGCGACAGATGCTCTTTTTCCCCTTCCATCTACAAATGAGGACCCTCCCCTTTTCCCTTTGGAAGATGACCATACCTTTCGCAGTTCCTTTTTAAAATTTGCTTCTTTCGTGACAGGAACGTTCTTTCTTTTGAAAGCTCCCCAGAGCGTATTTAGAAAGACCAGACCTTTCTTCTCGAAACATGTTTTTTCTTTCCCCCCTCTCTCCAATGATCTGGTCCGATTCCTTGGTAAACCCTCGGTGGAAGGAAAGCACCCCCTTTCCCCTAACCCCTCGAAAAACCTCCCCATACCCCCCCAAAGAAGCTTCCCGAATGGGGAATTACCATTCCTCTTCGTTAGGGAGAAGGTTCTGTATTTTCTCCCCGGTAACTGGCCGAAATAGAATTCCCCCCTTTTCCTTTTTCACATGCTTCCGCGTAGCGCTTGCATTCCGGCTCTAAAGCTCTTTGGATCAAACTTTTCCCCACGAAAGGCTCGACCGACTCTTTCCCTTCCCTAGTACCCTGATTTTTTTTTTTCAGCTTTTTCGGAAGGAGATTTTTCTTTCTCCCTTTCCCCCCCACTTTCCTTTCTCCCTCAGCCCTCGCTGGCCAAATTGCTTTGGAACAAAGAGTCTTCCTCTTTTTCCTTCCCGATAGAACCGTACTTCCTTTGAATTTCTCTCCAATATTAAAACGTTTTTCACTTCAAATGCAGGAACTCCCTTCTTTTCCCCACCTTTCTCGAGAGCTGCGAGCGCCTTTTTTTTCAACGACGGTGGTGCAAATTGACTTGGTCCGCCGGGAAACGATCCCTTTTCTCCCCTCCCTCACCTTCGAGAACGTCATCCCCCCCCCCCATATCAATCTTCTCGTAGCAGAACATCTTTGGCGCGTCCTGGGGAATCCCTTTTCTTCTCTCCCTTCCTCTAGTTGAAAAGACGGTTTCTTCGAAAGTCTTCCTCTTCCAGTCGGATGTCGTGAACTTCCCGGTATAAAATCACTTTCTTTTCTCCCCCTTCTCCCTGCGTATGAAGTCATAATGTTACTATTTCCACTTTTTCCATCCTACACTACGTTGTTGTTGTTCTCTTCCATTATGAAATTAATACGTCTCCTTTTCTTTCCTCCCCCTCTCCAGTGATTGAGAACGGTGTACTCAACAACTGTTTTCCCTGCAGAATGGAGATGCCTCTATTCAGACTAGAGGACTTTTTCTATTTCTTCCTCATTACGCAAAGCAGTTTGTCTCCTCTTTGTTCAGTTTCTATTTTCCGGGCTGAGTTCTAAGGTGCTCGGCGGATCTTTCCCTTCCCACTCCTTCTCTTTTTCCCCTTTGCTTTTCGCGGCGCGCGGGCGCTCTCCTTTTGCCCACTTTTGGGCTTCCTTTCCTTTTTTTCCCTCCTATTGAAGTCTCCGATCCTACCCCTTTTGACTACTTATTAACGGCTTTTCTCTTTATCGCACGGAGATGACGCACTTTCCCAGTGGTTCAACGTCCTCCCTTCCTGCCTTTTCCTAAAGGAGGAAATTACGATGAAGAATCTCCCCCCCCCTCCCCCCCCCCTCCTACGACTCTCCTGCATGTTCCTTGTTCGAAAAAGAAGGTCTCGTAGAGAGGTATTTCTTTTTTCGCAAAGTTTGAGAAACTTTTGAAATGTTTCTAGAGAGAGAAGAGGAACTTGAATCTTCTCCCCTCCTTCAGGGCTTCACCCTGGTCTCTCTTTTTTTTTTTTTTTTTCCTACAGAGAATACCCCTATAAGAGAGTAACTTTATGACCCTTTTTTTTTTCTGGAGTTGTTCTTTTGAAAGGATGTTCGAGGGGCTTACCCATTCAAATGGTTGCTTCGCCACCCCCCTTTGCCCACCATGTAGAGAGAAAAGATCGAGAGGCGCAATTTCTTCCCCATTTTCCGGCGCAAACAGATCGACCTTGTCGAAGAGGGACCCCAGAGAGACAACCTCTTCCCCTCGTTCAGGGACCTCATTACACCCTCCCATAGTGAAACCAGAAGCTGATTTCCTTTTCCCTTCATATTTATTGGCTCTTTCTGTCCCAAATGTTTTCGTAGCGTGTGGCCCTATCCTTTTCCGAATTTTCCCTCGCTCTCTTTTTTCCCGACCGACTTTTGTTCGGGAAATCCGTGACCCGTTCTTCTTCCTTTCATACCTCCGATCTTAAAGTAGGAGCGGCCTCCCCCAAGCCATGGAGACCCCTCCTCTTCCTCGGCCGCGCATTCTTCTGCAAGTCCCGTTCGATTACAAGAGAGTGATTTCTTTTTTAGAAGTGTGCCTTCTCTCCCTTTTGGATGAAGCATCGGTTTCCTTCCCAATGGTCCCTTTTGCCGAATTGGTAGAATGACCTCTGGGGGCTGTGTCCCTCCCTCAAAAGCTGGATTTTGAGTGTGTATTGCATTGTGCTCTTCCTTTCTTTCAGACATAAGCGCGATCTTCCCGTTGCCCTTTCTAGCAGACACCCCGCGCGGAAGTTGAGATATGCCGACCCTCCCTTGGAAGAGAAACAATTCTTCCAATTGTTCATAGATTAAAGCGTCATTTCTCACGAAAGGTCTTACTGTGTAGGGGAAAGCCGTTTTCCTCCCGTCTTCCCGTCGAAGAGAGAGTTTTCTTTATTTTCTGATATAAGTGGTATCTTCCCTTCTTAGGATCTTCTTTTCCAAGGCGCCTGGCAGAGAGAATTAAATGGAAGCCCCTTTTCTCGTGATGTGAAGACTTCTTTTCTTGATTTTTTAGAGTTCAGTTAGTTTTTTTTTTTCCCCCTCCCCAAATAAAAGTTGACGGCCCTTTTTCTTCACCTGACCCTTTTTTTTCTCAGAAAAAAGAAGAACTTGCAGGAGAAGCCTTCCCCCCCCTTGGGAATGTGGTGTACCTCTTCCCCCTAATTTGTCCTTTCTTCCCCCCTTTCAAGGCCCTTTTTTCGCAAAGAAATTCGTGTTTTGTGATGGAGAAAGAGACGTGCCCATAGGTGTCATGGGCTTTTCTTCAAAGAGCCTATTTTCAGTTAATTATCTTGCGAAATGCTCTTTCCCCTCCAGGTGCTTCCTCCCTAACCCACCCCCTCCCCCAGTGGTAGAGAACTCCTTTTCCCCCAGTCGTTAAGAACCTCCCCTTCCACGGCGAACCTTCCCTCTTGGGCTCTTAAATGGAGCTCCCTCCAACAGAAAAACGCCCTCCCCCGTCGCGGATTGTTTGGTCCCTTCTCCGCGTTGCAAGAGACCCCCTCTGCATAACGTCTGGCTTCCCTCTGATCTAGTCTTTTTTCTTGATGAAACTCTTGTAAGCGAGCCGAACCCTTCTCCCCCCCCCCTTTTAGTAAATAGGCGTATTGCTTCTTTCCTTTTGCTTCGCACGTTGATATGCTGGAGAAGACTCTTTTTTTTTCTTTTTTTCCTGGAACAGTTCCAATTTTTTCCCCAACCAACCTTTTTTTCCCTTGGAACTTTCCACCCGATCCTTTCCCTTTTTTCTATCTGGAGTTTCCTCCGTCTCCAAGATGGTCGCCCACTGGATTCCCCCTCTTCCCCCAGACTTTTCGGCCCCCTGCGTTCTTTTAAGGGATTACTGAAGCGAAACTCCCTTTTCCGGAGCGCCGAATTCTCTTCAGGCGCTTCGTAATCTCGCTTTTTCTTTTTTTCCCCCTCTGGAGGATGTCGGTTGTTTTTAACTTTCCTCGAAACTCTAACACGCTGCGTCCCCTTTTCTCACGTTTTTTCTTCCTGCAGGATCCTGCCATTCCCCCCCTTTTTCCCGACCCCCCTCCTTTTTGAGTGGCATTTGACTCCCTAAGGCTCCTCCTCCTCCCCCCCTGCAACCGCGCTCCCCCCCCTTCGCCTGGTCGACATCCCGGACGATCCTCGCGCGTTTTCTTCTTTCCACCCGGCGGTGAGCTTTCCATTTGGTCTCAATGAGCGCTTTTTCCTTCCCGCAAGAATCTTTCCTCCCCCCTTCTCCAAAGACATCCGGTCCATCATTTGTCCTGCCCAAGAAGGAGCTCTGCCGGCATGAAGAAGGATCATCTCTCTATCGGAATCTATCAAGCTTTTCTAAGCTAAAACCTTTTCCTTCTGTATGGTTTAAATACGCCCTCTTTCTAGGTATGGGCGAGAAATAAAACGTCTTCCTCCTTATCCCCCTTCCTCAATTTATAACCGATTTCCCTCTTCTCTTTCAATTACGCGTTTTTTTTATAAGGGGAAAAATTTCCTTTTCCCTTCTTATCATCTGTTCACCTTCCCCCCCCTCATCCCGAGGGATGCCGACTTCCTTCCTCCGTTACCCCGCACGTCAAAAAGAACGAGTCCTCTAGGAGCATCCTCTTTTTTTTGACCTGCTTTCGATTTCCTTCGACTCCCCAAACACAATCTTGCGCCCTCTTCCTTTCCCTACGAAACTCTCCCCCTCTCACCCCCCTTGTCTTTTTTATTCAGCTTTCGCGCGCGTCTCAAACTTTTTCTTTTCACCGAATCGAGCAGTCCTTCCACTTCTTACGAGTGACGGAGCCTCCGGGAACTTCTACCCCCACCAAAGTAATGGACCGATTTTTCCCTTCCTTTATGAAAGAAGGGCTCCTTCTCTAGGATTTGATCATCACGAGAGATCCTTTCCCAACAAAGAAGAGATGCGCTGATCTCGGTTTAGGTCCCCGTCTTTCCCCCGCAGGTAACTGACCTACTACAAGATAACCTTCTGTCCTCCCCCCTCTCGAGAGATTTTTCAAAGCGTTCCCCTTCTCAACGGCTGTTCTTACAAAAGGGAGGAGCCTTTGGGTTCTTCTTTCCTTTTTTTGTTTATCTTCTTCTCTTTTTTTTTTTTTTCTCTTTTTGGGATTTTTTATTTTATTTTTTTTTTTCTTTTTTTGAGAAAAATCACTCCCCCCGCTTTTCCTTTCTTTCATACATTCATTCCTTCTTTAAATGCGAGGAAACCGTTCTCTTTTCCAGTTACTTTTACCGGAAACCCCTTCCCTTTCCCCCTTTCAGTAGTGCATTATACTACCCCCCCTTGACTACCCCCCTCATGAAGGAGAGAACCCCTTCCTTTTTCGATAGGAGAGCCTCGCGGTGGGGATGTTTTTTTTGTGGTTAGGTACCCCTTTTTTTCCCCCGTTCTGGCTGGCACGCCTTGCGATGTTTCTTTTCCCTTCTTTCCCTTAGGGATCCTCCACAATTGTTCTGTTTCCTCTGACGCTGCGCGGTCCTTACGTCGGTGAGCTATCGACCTCTTTTCTTCTCCAATACCGCCCTCTTGATGCGGCAAGAACCGTTTCATTCGGAACCCCTGCCTCCCCACAGCGCGCCTTTCCCCACGTCCCCTAGTAGGAAAGAGAGCGCCCCCCTTCGCAACCTCGCAAGAGAGTCTTCCCTCCTCTTTTTTTTCCTTCTCATCGTGCGAAATGTCGACGCCGACTTTTTTCCATTTTTTCCCTCTGGCCATCGGCGATTTGACGATCTTTTTTTTCTCGAGGGGAAACCAAGATGTTGAGAGGTTCAGAACCTTTTCTCTCATTCCCACAGCTTCCGAGCGAGCGGAAGGATGGAGATTTTCCACGGAGAATGGCTTTCCCTACCCCCCTCGTTGCAAAGACGATTTTTGCGGAGCCTCGGACCCAGTGCCTTTGAGATTCAAACCAAGGCTCCCTTCTCTTCCCCCGCCTTTTTCTGTGTCAGCGTGAGACCTTTCAGGCGATCGGATCTGATTTCCTCACGATACTTCAGAGAGAACCTTTTCCCCCGTGCGCTTTCGAAAAAGGTCACGCTCTTTCAAGAGGCGGCTTTCTTTCCGAGATACTCAGTCTCTTAAGTTTTCCTTTTCCTAATAGATTTTGAGTGGAACCCTCCTCAATCAGAAGGGGGGCCCAAAACTCCTTTCTCTTTCTTAGGTATGCACCTCCTACCTGCCATTTAGGTAACCTCTGTAGAGGCGTTTTTTTCTTTCTTCCTCCTGAGTTATTGGAGGCTTGTTCTTTTGATTCCTAGAGGAGATAGAGTTCCCCCCAACCTCCCCTCCTTCTCAAGGGACAGTGTACCTTTTTACTGTTACCCTTTCCTAAAAAGTGTTGGCATGATTTGGATTCCTCATCAAGGTTTGACGCCCCCAAGGTTATATATCTCTCTTGTTGTTGTTTATATACCTCCCTTTTTCTTCTCAGTAGAAAACCTCTTCTGAGACCCCCCAAGCTAGATAAAAATCCCCCCCCTTTTTCCCCCTTTCTTCCCTTTTATCAGTCAAGGGCCCCCACGGCCTCTTTTTGACAGTAGAAGGTGTCAGCGGGGCCAGATATAGCCTCCTCCCCCCCCCTTCACCAAAGGACAGTCCCCTCCCCCCCCCCCTGAGGCCCCCACCCCCTGACGGAGAACGCAGTTCTTCAAAGCAAGACTCCTTCTTTCTTTCCAGACGAAGAGAAGCTTTTTCTTTGGTCCTCCCTTTGAGTTTTGCCACAGAACCCTCGCAGGACTTTCGCCTTCGAGCTACGGAAATCCCCTTCATCGAGTCCCTTCTTTCCCATGGGGATCCCTCGCGACCCTGAGAACTCTTTCTCTTAGATGATCCCCCCCCCTCTTCTGAATAAGATCCCCTTAGCCGGTTGCCGGCTTTCCCCGATTGGAATTTCTCCCCCCGAATCCCCCCTTTAGAGAAGCCCCTCCCAGAGAGAGATAAGCTTTTTGATATCTCGTTAAGTTCTTCCTTTGCGCAAGATTGCCCCATTGCCACCTTTTTTAAAACCAAGAAGTTGTATATTTCTTCCCCCCCTCTTACCAATTAGAAGTCCTTCCTCTTATGTTGCTTCTTTGAGTTGATGTTTTCCCCGGCGAAATTCGCCCTTTCTTTAAGGTTCCCCCAAGAGAGATCAGCCCGACTCCCTCCTCTTTCCCTTTCCTCTAAAATGGTGATGTATCTCCTCCGTCCCCGCCCCCCAAAATATTCCACGCGCTATGCCGAGGCAGACGCGATTTCTCTTTTTCTTCGAGTTTTCTAAGTGCTTCCCTTCGGTGACTCTTTCCCCCCCACCCATTGAAGATAACGTAGACCTTTTTTTTTGAGGTGCATTGGCCTCAGCGAAGGTTCAGTTTTTCACTCCCCTTCCGGTATGGGAGACATAATCTTTTCAATGACTCTTCTCAAAGACGTGACTCCTCTTCTCGGGAATAGGGCTTTCTCTCCCTTCGGGATTTATGGTCCGAAGACATTTTTTTTTCAACATCGATAACTAGTTTTTCTCTAGTAGTTTCGGGCAAATTGTCCTTGGTCCCCCCCTCCTCCTCTTTCTCCTATAGCCCAAGGCATTATCCCCCACCTCAAGTACGAGGGAAAAAGACGTTCCTCCGGGCTCGGAGGAATTTCTCCGTCCTGCTTTTTTTCCTTTCCGTTGGTCCTTCCAAGGATCATTACTCGACGGTTCCCCCCTCCTCTTAAGGCCGTCCTTCTCCTTTTTCCCTGTGTGCCTTGATTTTAAGGTCTTGATTGGTCTCCCTCCCTTCGTTGATCACTCGACTTTTTTGAAACCCTCCCCCCTCGCCTATAGGGAGAGAGCCTGCAGTAAAGGGTAATTGTTTTTTCTTTACGGGATTCCTCTGTTTTCTTCCAGAATTGGCTTGAAGAAAAGAAGACTCGAAGCGAGGAGGGTTTTTCCTTGCCGGGATCGCTCTCTCAGTCGAGCCTTTTGCGTTCATCCCAACCTTTTCACTCTGCCCTTTGAACTGATTTGAGAATGTTTATGACCCTTCTTCTCCCTTACTCACATAGTCACCGTCTCCCTTTAGATCCTCCTGATAGAATTAGGTTCCCTAGCGAGATCGCTCGCACACAGCCGCTTCCTCCCCTCCCCCCTTTTTTATTGGTGGTTCCTCTTTTGCGAGTGTTAAGTTGGATCTTTCCCTTTTTCAAGTGCAGTCGCCCCTTTGGTTTCTTTCCAATTGAGTGGAAAATCCCCTTTCCCCTTTTCAAGAAAAGGTCGTTGTTTCCTAGAAGAGGTTCCGCTGCGGAGTATTTTTAACCCTCGTCACCCCTTTTTTTTACTCGCCTACCTAGATGATTAGGACCCGTTGAACCCTTTTCTACTCCCCTGTGACGAGTTTGTCCGCGCCATTCCCCCCCAACACCCACCTCATCGCCGGCGGGGTCCCTTTTTTCGCAAGTGACTAGGGAATGTAGAAATTCTTTCTCTATTTGTGATTTTTTCCCCCTGGAGCTTGATATCGTTTATTTTCCGAGCGCATAACGCTTTTTGCTCCTTTTTTGAAAGCCCCGGCGCCATCGATCGCGAATAGCTGCTAAGGCGTCATTCTTCCCCCCTTTCTTAGATAATGCTTTCGCGGACTTCCCGGATGGAGTTCCCCAAACTTTGTTCGGAAGGTCCCTAGTATAAGAATTAGCCCCCCCCTCTGGTAACCCTTCCCCCTTCTTCGCAGACAACTCTTCTCTAGAAAGGCTCCTCTCGACCAGGCTTATCCTCCTCTCTTCAGCGTTTTTGAGGTTCCTTGCCTAGGGAGAGTTTCCTTCACATAGAAAATGCCCCTCCCCCCAAAGCCTTTGGTGCTTCCCATTCTCCTGTGACCCTCCCCCCCCACCCCCTTTTTTCCTTCTGAGAGTTTAGCCTTCTCGATTTTTGCTTCGTGTAGCTTCCTCCCTCCGAAAGATACCTTCCTGACCCCCTCGTAGAGTACGTCTTCTCCCCTAGTTTTTGGAGAGAAAATTTCTAGTGAATTCTGCTGTTTTTGGCCTTAGCTGAGTAAGCCCTTTTTAAGACCGCCCGCAGAAGGGCCCCTTCCCTTTTTTCCCCTACTTGACTCTTGATCAAAGTGAGTCTCTTATGTGACTTCACAACTTCCCTTCTTTTCCCCCTTCCTCCAACCAGGTCCGAATCTTTGATTGTGTGCCCAATGCTAAGATTGCTTTGTGGTTTTCCTTTTACAGTGAAGAGAGCTTCTTGTCATTTTTTTTTCTCTTCTTGGTTATTCCCAGCAGCTTCTCCCTCTCAGGCACCAGAAGGACCTCTCCCTATGTACTCCAAGGCTTTTTTTCTTTCCTTCTGCATTCGACTTGAATTGTCTTCCCAATGCCTAAGAAGAGAAGCTCTTCTCCCTGTAGGAAGATTCTTTCCCCCCCCGCGGATGAACGGGGGAGGCTCCCCACCCTGATTAAGAGACAGGGACGAGGTTTAGAGGTGTGATTTTTTTTCCTCCGGACCTTTTTTCTCCCAGGGGAATTAGCTCCCCCCCTCCTAAGGTCGAAGTGGCAGCCTTTTACCTACTTCCACATCGTATGAAACACTAGGGGAGCGCCACCCCCCCTTTTTTTTTTCCCCAGTGTAGAAGAATACTTCCCGGTTTTTGCATTAACCGCTCCTGAGAAATTCCCTCGAGAGTATAGGAGCCACCCCCCCCTCCCCCCCCTGTAATTGGATGCCTTCATCACCCCTTTTTAAGTTTTAAGAAAGGATCTTCCGCAAGTGTAATTAAGAGGCTTCTTCTTCCCCCCCTTTTTCCTGGTTTAAGGAGTGGTGCGGGTCCGATCGCGGAAGGACTTCAACTTTTATTTTTGATTCTTTCCGCCCAAAAAAAAACTAACGAATCCCCAGCCCCTTCCCCCCGAAAGCTTCTCCCTTCCCCGACGGCGATGGGATGGAAAGTTTCCCCTCCTTCTTCTGTCCCAGGGTCGAATTGCCCGGCTCTTTTTCAGATTTTATCTTTTTTCCATCAAATTAACCCACTGCGAGACTACCCTTCCTTCGAAACACTTCTTCCATATCCCTCCTTGAGAGAAGAACGGTCCCGTGAAGCGAGTCCCCTTCCCTTTTTCCTTTTATATTCAAATTTCTTTTCGGTAGGACCTATTAGCTTTCGTTGGAAGGAGGAGGGTGTCTCCTACCAGCTTTCCCTTTTACCAACTCCCCCTCCCTCTTCTCCTTTAGCTACAGAAACCATAGGAGGCCTCCTCTCTTTTCTCTTTTTCCTTGATAGCAACCAGCTCCCCCCCCCAATCTACCTTTTCGGCAGGAAAATAAGTCATTGAAAGAAAGCTGCTTTCCTTTCTTTCCCCCCCTTTTCCCCTAGGACGGCACAATTCTCTTCCCTCGAACTAGTTCCCCTTAGTGTAGAGCGCCCCCTTTTCCTTGGATATCATCCTTTTTACGAGGAAAAAGGTTTTCTCCTGGTCTCCTGCTCCCTCTGAGAAAAGAGCTCTACCCCATGGACTGCCTATTAGGTATTCCGCCTCCCTTAAAAAGGGTTACAAGTATCCTCCCCTTACCCTCGGTAACAACGTAGGGGAAAAACTGGCTCGATGCGCAAAGCGGCTCCTCTAAGCACGTCGTTCCCCCTTTCTCGATGCAGCCCTCAGGGGACACCAATTACAATTCTGCCTTTCCTTCCCCACTATGCCATCAGCGGCTGTCCCCTTTCTTCCTTATTTTTGCGGCACGTGGAATTCGTTCCTCTTCTAGGTTCCCCCCCGCGTCGCTGGAAAAGATTCAAGCCAGAAACTCCTTTTTTTTTCCCTAGAGAAACATTCCCCGATGACCCTCCTCTTCGAAACTAGAGAGATTTTTCTAAAAAAGGGCATGTTCAGATCTCTCTATTTTGTAAGAACCCCAATCATAAAATGTCCCATTCCCCCCCCCTCTTCCCCTCCCAGGAAAAGAAGTTTCTCATAGAGGAGGGAGGTCCCTTCAGGGGAGGGGAGGAGCCCTGTTTAAAGGGAGGTTAAAAATGAAACCACCTTCCAGGGGAAGAAAGGCCTGAACGGGAGAGATGCACCCCCCCCTGACCTATCTCGGGATCTTTACTTCTCCCCGTGGTCCGCTGGGATCACTTTCTGAACTCTATCCAAAGACTCCTTTCGACCGGCCCTTCTTTACGAGTCCCTTTGCGAACCCTTCTAGAGTAATATTCTTTTTCGGCGAGTTTTTTACCCTTTCTTCAATCGTCAAGCCCCTTTCCACCGACTCGGAGGAGGATTTTTTCCATGCAGTTTCCCAACTATTATTCCGCTTTTCTTCCTATACTCCCTCCAAGGGAATGAGAGAAGTTTCCTTTCCCCCATTTCAAACGTCCCTTTCTTTCTTCCCCCCCCCTCTGAAGGACACTCACCCCCCCCTGAAACTTTCTATTAGACACGCGCAGAGAAATCTGCAAATTGAGCCAATAGAAGGCTTGTCACCTTTCCCTCCCTAAGAACTTACAATCCTCCCTTCAGTACGGAAGCCCCCCCCAATATGTAGAGACCTCCCCCCCGGCGTTAGGTTTCCTCTCCTCCCTTCTTTCTTCATTAGCGAGTATGGGAAAGGACGTCTGTATGCCAATCGAGAAGCTTCAGTAGTTAATTTTTGTTGAACTCCCTTCCCTTTCGAGTTCGACTTCCCCTTCGAACTTTTTTATGCTTCTTCATTTAAACTTCTCTTTCTTTCGAGATTAATGAAAATAGTGAACATTATTGCCTTCTCTCCTTTTTTCCCTTTTTCCTCCTTCGCAGTGATTGGAGGACCGGTTCCTCCCTTTTGATTCTGACCCGTCTCGAAGGATTTAGCAGCTTCCTACTCGCGCATTGCTCGAATTCATCCTTTCTTCTCCCTTCCTTTCCTTTTTCTCCAGAGGTGCGCAAGGAATCCCCCCTTTTGGATTTTTAAGTTCGACGAAGTTCGTTTCCTCTGATCGTTTTCACGGCTGGCCTTCTTTCAATTTGAACACCGGCTTTCTTCCGCGCGTCCTCTCGAAAATTTTTTTTTTCCCCTGCATATGAAGTATCCGATCCCCCCTTTCTCCGATGGCGAGGGTCTCGTCTTCACGGCGGTTAATCCTTTCTGCAAGGATCTGAAGACCCTTTTTCCCCTTCCTCTTTGGTAAACGGCATGGACAGCTCCTTTTCTCTGCAGTTCGTTCCTTCTTGGAGTGAAGATGAAGACCCCCTCCCCCCTTCGAGAAGAATCTCTTCCTTTAAAGAAGGGTTAGAAAAGCCCTTCCTAGTTCAAGTCTCTCGAGGTAGGGTCTTTTCCGTTGAACCCTTTCCCCTTCTTTTTTTCCGCGAGTCTCGAATCTTCCTTGCCATAGAGAAAGGAATCTTTTCACAAGGTCTTCTTCTTCTTCTTTCCCCTCCAGTTAACGAGCCTACCAGCCCCCTCGCAATCCCTTAAATGGTATGAAATTCTGGGTCGAGGAGTTCCTCTTTTCTTTGAGAGGGTTACTTACCCCCCGTTGACTTTTCACGCAAAGCGTGAAATTTCCTTTATCATTTGCGACGCTGAGCACTTCCCTTTTTCCCCCCTTTCGAGAGGGGGGAGCCCCCTTCTTTTGCAAAGGGAGAAAGCTTTTTCCCCTTCTTTCCCTTTCTCCTTCCCCCACAGAGAAGCCCCTTGGCAAGAATTCCAATCTTTCAACCCTGAAGAGGATTAACTTTTAATTCTTAGCTGGAGAGCGAATTTCCCCTTTTTCTTTCATGCTGTTAACATTTTCCCTCAATTCCTTCACGACGCTTCTTCTCCGGTCTTCTCTTTCCCTCTTTCCCCCTGATTTTCCAGAAGACGTTTTTTTTTTCCTAGTCTTTTTCCCTAAGTGAACCGTTTTCCTGCAACACTCGTGTCCTCAGAGGCCCTTCAATTCGTCGAGCGCATGGTTCTTCGTACAATCTGGCTCTCTTCCACTTTCCCCCCCCGTCTCTGAAGAGAAAAGAATTCCGCCGCTAAACGAGGTTTTTCCTCCCCCCCGCTCCGCGCGATGTTTTTCGCTTGGGAGATGCCTCTTTCAATGACCCTTCCTTCTTCCTCAGTGGATCGAAGGAACGCTTTTTTTTTCATGGCCTGCTTTTCCCCGACAAGTAACCAGTTTTTCTCCGCGCGGCTGCCGAGATTTTTTTTCTTTTTTACGAGACATGATTTCACCCCCCTCGTTTGTAAACTTTTTCCTTTGCTCCCTCCACCAGAACTCTTCTTTCTTCAATTGAGCCTTTCCCCTCCGATTAGGCTTCTCACAAGGCTCCCCTCGACGCGCTTAAAGAGTAAGACAATCCTTTCTTAATCAGGCTTTGAAGCCTTGTTGCTCCCGGTAGCGAAGGATCTCTTTGGTATGTGATGATCTCTTTTCCTTCTTTTCTTTCAGAGAAGGGAAAGGCGACCATTTTCCAACCTTAGTCCATAAATGGAAGCCCTTAGGCTCGCGTGATTTTACCGATGGATTTTATTGAAGGGGCTTTTATTCTCCATTTAAGTCTTCCCCCTCCCAATAAAAGTTTGACTTCCTTCCCCCTTCCTTTAGATCTCCCCCCCTAACAGCAAACTCCTTCTGCCCGAATCTTCTTTCTCAATGGCGGACCTGTGTTAAAGAGACAGGTTTTCCCTTCAAGTAAGGAAATATTGGTTCTTAAGAAAATTTCCGGGTGTTTTTTTCGAACTTCCCCTCGGTGCCTTTCTTCCCTTTGTTAAAAGAGCGATTCTTAGGCTTTCCCTGATGAGGACACGCTCTTTCCCTCCCAAGAACACGTGGTCTCCTCCTTTCCTCTTGTGCCGGCAGTCTCCGCCAACCGCAAGGATCCCGGAAGAGATTGGTCTCTTTTCGAAGGCCCATCTCCCTTTTTTTGACAAAAAGCCCCCCTTTTTCCCTTTTTCCCTCGGATCAGGTGGTGTTTTCCCTCCAAGTAATTCCCTTCTTTCTAGGTAGGAGCCACGTCTGAGGAGATGATCCTTCTTCTGCTTCTTGCTGGAAAATGTATTGGTCTCTCCCCCCCCTCGAGAAGACCAATTTCCACTTTGTTCCATAGGAGTTATTCTTTTTTTTCTTCCCCCCCTTTGCGAATTGAGCCTTGATAGCACGTTTTCTTTCCCCAAGTTCTTTTTCACGCCGCGCTGGACCTTCCAGTCCAATGAGTTTCCCCCCCCCAAACTTTTTTTCCAATAGGGCCCAGCCCACCCGATTCGGACCTTTCTCTATGGAGTTTTACCCTCCACAGAATGGGGCTGATCTCCCCTTTTAATTCAAACTTTCCCTTCCCCAAGACTTTCTTCCATTTGTTGCGGTAATCTTCTAATGCCATGACTCCCCGATGGAAAGAGCTCCCCTGCAATTCTCACAAGTCACGTACTCTAGATGTATGCCCCCCTCTCTCTGGAGGATGTGGCTCCTCCGAGACACTCAGAATTATAACCTCAAAATATCTAATTACCCCCTTGGGTTAGAGAAGGAGTAAGAAATAACCCCCCCCCCCTAAAGATTTGGGAATGGAGTTTCCCCTTTACCTAGAAATAGGCGTTCTCCCCTCCAAAAAAGAGAGCCCTCGAGCTAAGAGGGTTACCCCCCCCCCCCCACCCCCCCCCCCCCCCCCCCCCCCCACCCCCCCCCCCCCCCCCCCCCCCAGCCTTCTTCGATACCGCGTTTGCGGTTGAGAGGGCCCCTTTTTCTAATGAGCCTCCTTTCCCCGCAAGGAAGATGGAGTAACGCTTTCCCACGCAAAGTTTCTTTTCCCCCCTGCGTCAAACTCCACTCTCCTGGACGTTTCTTCGTGACGCGAGATCTTCCTAGAGAGGAAATTCATCTTCTTCAACGAGGAAAGAACCCCCTCGCATCCTTCTGCGGGTGAGTGTTCCTGCGTTCCACGAGCTCAGCTCCTTTCTTGTTTGCGAAGACCTCACCTCCTTCTCCTTCCGTTCGAAAGGCCCGCTCCCCTTGTTACTTCTATATCGCAATCCGCTTCGGTGCCTTTTCGAAGGGTCCCCCCGTAGAGAATTATTCTCCTTGTTTTCCCAATCCAGAAGCCTCTCTCTTCCGCTCTGGTGACGCCGTCAGCAGTTCAACCCTCCGTGAGCAAGCCGAGCCGTTCTTCCTTTCGATTGCCATCTTATTTTACATCCCCCCTTGCGACCGATGATAGTCCTCTTCCCTCCTTTCACACAAAACCAACTATACGTTTCTAAGCGGTTTGGCTCGCACCTCGCCAAAACAGTAGATTCTTTTTTCCCCTTCCGCCCCTTCCGCCCTATTTTTCTCAGTTGAAGATGTTGTGAAGAATTTCCCTCCCCCTTATAGAGCGCGGCCCTTCTTCCTGGCAGAGTTCGAGAGATCTGTTGCCGCCCCGACTGCGGACAGAAGTCTCCCCCCCCCTTCCCGCTCGATCCCGGCACTTTTTCTAAGAGATGCGCGTACAGGAGACCCCACGGGCATTTCCTTCACACCGAGCCCTCCTCTGAGAAAAGATTCAAGATCGAGTCTTTCAAGGAGTCTGTTTCCTTCATGGGGGACATTCTAAAGAATTCCCTCTGCGAGTCCTCCCCTCCTCCCCATGAGTGACGGCCTTCTTGAAACCGTAGATTTCTTCCCCTTGGTACTACTTTTTCCTCTTTCCACGACCAACAAGCAGGACCTCCGCCCCCTTTAGGGATCGACCCTCAAGACATTGCTGCCTTGCGGAGCGAACTTTTCTCTATAATGCCTTTTTCTTTTTTTTCGAGAGAGTGTCCGGGTGAAGGGAAATTTCTGGATGGACACGCCTCCTCCTTCTTGTTGGATAAGAAAGAGGTGTGATACTCACCACCGCTAAGCGGAACGTGACCCTTGTAAAGACGCTTTTTTCCCCTACGATTGAGGAATGTGTAAGTCTATGTCTACAATTTTT
>Ga0179591_1216405_pt1 | contig 17222 bp, 8 predicted proteins | sample CZOMad2_1_08_16f_FD_182891 | JGI IMG/M metagenome (GOLD analysis project Ga0179591, IMG submission 182891) | Vadose zone soil fungal communities from Angelo Coast Range Reserve, California, USA - CZOMad2_1_08_16fungal (PacBio error correction) | ecosystem: Environmental > Terrestrial > Soil >... | reverse complement strand
GGCTGTAGTTCTAAGAAAGAGTGGCTTTTTTATCTCCCTTTTCTTGTTCTCTCTTCCTTCCTACACCCTTCGGACCTAGGCTTTTCCCCTTTGTGCAAAGGTATCGACAATTGGCTGCTCTTTCCTTTGTGTCTTGAAACTCTCGTTTTCTTGATCCACGTAGAAGGTTTACATCCTGGCTAGGATTTCCTTACCTCATAGATGCTTCTTTCATTTTTTCTTGCCTCTTTTCTCCCCGGCTTCTGATTTGGGGCATGACCTCTTGAGGTCCCTGTATTTCGAGATTATTTCGAGATAATGTTCTTCTCTTCTGACCTCAGAGGGCTCTGAAGGCTTTGCCACTCCGTCCCCGACAAGCACTAGTAGTTGGAGATATGTGGGGCGAGTCCTCTCTCTCTCTCTTTTCCCGGTCTCTGAGTTTTTTTGATTTCTTAAGCATTTTTGTCGAAATAGGGATACACGATGAACTCTGAGAATATTCTTTCTCCGCAATAGAGACATCAGAAATGGGCTGATAGGAATTTCTTCATGAGATGCATTAGAGATTTCTCAGAATCTGTTTCTTTCTTTGGTCTTCGGTTTCTACAACGATCTCCCCTCGTAACAGATTTCAAGAGATATTGGAGAATCTTTCACTACTAGTCCCCTATCTTGTTTTTTTTTTTTGGTCGGTGGTTTTGGGGGTTGGTCGTTTTTTGGGGTTGGGGTTTTGGATGTGTTTGTTGGGTTTTTGGGTGTGTTTTTTTTTTTTTTTCTTCTTTTTTTTGTTTCTTTTTTTTTTTTTTGGTTTGGGTTGCGTGTTGTGGTGTGTGTTTGGGTTTCTCTTTATGGAACCCTTCCCATCCGTTGATTTATCTATCCCATTTTCAAGACTTCAAGGAGGAGGTCGATCTCGATACTCTCGTCCTGGACACGCTAACGGCACTAGTCGCACTTCTTTCTAGAACCCCTTCTTAATGCCTCACTTTGCCGTTTACTGAAGGTTCCTAAACTTTTGAATTTGTAGAGTACTCGCTGGCTTCGCGCCCCTCTTTTCCTACTTCCGATCCTTTTTTCTCCCTGCCGATAGAGTTAGCTTTACTGTAAAAGCCTTGAAGATGCTCTATATTCGCTCGGGCTGGTCATCACCTTCGGTAGGAGTGTTGCTTTGGCCCCCCCCCCCCTTCTTTGTTTACTAGCGGGATGATATCGCCCCAAAAGAAGACCCCGCCGCTCCTTCTTAAGGCTTTTGGTACTGGAAGCTCGAATTAGTCCTTCCTCCTCGCCCCCCCCCGCTTAGAGGAATCCGCTCATTGTAACTTATAGTGCCGCGTGCATTAATAAAGGGCACTCTTGGATGCTGAGGCCTTGAGGAGGTCACAAGGTCTTCCCCTCCTTCCTATGTCCTAGCCTTTCTGCGCGACATGAGGCTATGACGCATCATTCTCACAAATTCTTTGGGCATGCCTGTAGTTGACACCCCCCCTCATTCCCTTGGTCTTCCTCCTCTGACCTTTCACCAGGCTTGCGCCTTCACGACAGGTTACTCGCCGGTTTCGGAGGCCCATTGGAGGGATAATCTTCTCCTTAATCTCCTCCTTCTTATTCAGTCATTCTTCCAAGTCATGGCTGTTTTTTACCGACCCTGAGGAACCCCTCCCCCTTGACTTAATCCGTTTTCCGACTCTTTCCTTCCCATGAGGGGCGTAGAGAGAGTTTAAAACTTTTCCCCCGTATTTGGAATCCCCCTCTATATGATAACTCTTCTTCCCTATTGTCTCGAGCACCCCGGACCTTTAGTCTCCCTTTCCTAATTCGGAATAGCCATTTAGAAAGATTCGGGCTCTTAGCGATCGTCAGTACCCTCCTTTTTATAGTCGGATTCCTTTACTGAGATCCGAGGGCGAAATTCTTCCGCATTTGTCTCGCAGGTACAAAAACTATTTCCCCTTGCTGTCTTGCTCATCACTGAGTTTATGAGACCCCTCCCCACCCAGCATTAGAAATAGGTAGACCATTTTCTCTCCTTGACCTCTCCCAAGCTGCCAATAGTAGATTTCTTTCTTTTAACTTAGTTTTATGTCGGCTGCTGCTGCTAAAAGTACCCTCGCTGTCCTAGTGCTGCCCTCTTTTCCTGGCTCTTTCCCTCTGGAGACAGGTCTCTGAAATTGGTTTTATTGATCATGGATTTAGCTTGCTCCCTTGCTCCGGTGTAACACGCTCTTAAGTACTGGCGCGCTTTTTCCCAGATTTACATCGGTCGACCTCCTCACGTAGTTCTTGTAGCACCCTTCTCAACGTTTCCTTTTTTTCCAGGATTAAATAGACCAGACACCAGCCTTTCGAGGTCTCTTTCTTATAGGCGGCTCTAGTATTTCCTTCTGGTCTCCTTCATTTTCCCTTCCGGCCCTGCTTGGTCTTTTCCTTCGTCTACTTACACGGCGACGCGGGGCCGGCAATTCTGTTTTTCCCCCATTGTTTTCGCATTGCAGAGACTAACACATTCATGAGGTAAGTCTCGGATTCTCCCCCTTTCCTTGCCAATCAGAGTCTCGCAGAACTCACTGATTGTTGCAGTTTTCATCCCGAAAGAAGACTGTTTTGCTTCATACCGGATTTTCCGCATCGTCTCTATTTCTTCTTTTTCCGGTTCTCCCCCTCTTTTTTTTCCCCCGGCGTTTTTTTTTTTTGTCTTCAGCCTCCCCTTCCTCGTACCGGACTGTCCTTCCCTTCCAGTTTGTCGTATCTCCGAGTCGTGAGAGGCTTATTGAGGTATAGAAGAGATCCGTTTTTTTTACCCTTACTCATCATCCTTCCTCCTCCTTCGGATTTCTTTTCCCACGCCATCGATTCCTTCACGGTCTCTGCCGTACTCTCCTCAAACCCTCCGTTTACCCGTTTGTCGCCTGTCGTCTCTGCCGCTGCAAAAGTGCCTTCTTTCGTCCTCGTCTTCCTCTCTTTCTTTCATTTCTCTGGAAGGAAGGCAACTCCCCGTGTTTGCAACCAATGGGGTTCCCCCTCCCCTCCTAGAGGCACGGAAGCTGTAACGCTTACTCTTTCGGCGTTAGGCCGTCAACGACTCGACCAACAAGCGGTTATGGCCCAAATATTCTTTTAGGCTAGCTTCCCTTCCTTTTCTCTACACAACGCAGTTCGATTTGATGCCCCGCCTTTTGAGACCTATTGGAGCCTTTCTTTCAAAGGCCCATCTCTCCAACTTTCATGCCAAACGGTCGAACCGCTGTCCTCCCTGGACCTTTTTTCCTCGCGAAAAAGCATCTCCCGTCGTTTTGAGTTGACCTCTGAGAAGAGATTATCGTCCCAACGCTAGTTTTTCCCCCTTGTTTTAATTGCTAGAGCGCGTCCTTGTTGCCTACTAATGTCTCTTCTTCCTTTTCTCTCTCCTTCCCCCCCTTGTGTTTTTTTTTGCCGATTCCCCAAATTTTGCCAGAAGGCAATCACGCCATAGTCGCAAATTTTGACATGCCATCAGCGTTAGATAGAAGAGAGTATTCGCCGGCCCTTCCTTTCCTCTCACTTTTTCCTCTCTTCTTCACTCTTTTGTTTGACATCTGGGCGCAGTCAGTTGTTCTCCTTAATATTTTGAGCGTTTGGGAGATTTTTTTCGGTGTCAATCCCTTTTTTCAAGTCCCCTCTCTCTTCTCCAGACTTTTAGGTCGTTTGTATAGTGTTGATCTGATCCGTCCCCTTTCACTCTGTTTTTGTCGGGCAAGAAGTTAATTTTTTTTAGTTTTTTCCCTAGTTAGTCTGCTTTTTAGCACCATTTAGGTTCAAGCGTCCTTTCTTCCTTTTGTCTTTTTTACCCAACAATTTGTTTCCCGGACGTTTTCGAGTTTTCTTCAATGCTATTCCTTCCCACTAGAGGTTAGACCTCTTAAGTGGAATTTACCGGTTTTTTTTTCCCTTCGAACGATCCTCTTTCGGTGACCCCAGACAGGTTTACCGGGGGGCTGGGTCTTTTTCCTCTACCTTTTTCTTTCTTTCGGCTTTCCGGTGTTCCTTTTTTCTTCACCGTTTTTGTTGAGCTTCTTCTTCACTTCTAGTGCCCATCGACTTTGTGGTGCGGATCAGCGAAGCCCAGAAGTAGATTGCGTGCTACCTTCCTCTTAACACCCTGTGCCCCTCTCGCCGGATTCTTCTGGTAGTTTTGTGATTCTGTCAGATAACCCAATCTTTTGCCTTTTTTGACCCATTTGCGCCCACGATAACTTCGTCGTTCCCGTCGTCGGCCCAGAATTGCCTCTACCAAATTGTTCTGGCGTTCTTGATTGTTTTACATTTCCAACCAGAGGGAACTTCCCCCCCCTTCAGGGGAGACATGTTCGGAAATGAATGTGACCAGATCAGGACCTCTACCTTTTCCCGTTTCTCCCTCCCTCCCTTTTCACCCCTGTTGTGACCCTGTAATTTTTTAGGTAAAAGACCTTTCCCTTTATTAGTTCTTATACGTAAGTCCCTCCGGTACTTCCCTCTTGCTTAACCCCCTTTTACCATCTTTTGCTAGACGTGAACCCCTTATGAAGCCTCGAGCTATGTCCTTTGATCTCGAGTCGCTAAAAGGGGCGGAATTGTCAGTTGATCTCGGTTTCGGGTCCCCCCTCCCTTATAAATATTTGCGTTCTCCTTCTTTCAGGCGACCTTCCTGCTTTTTAATGTCACGCTGGCTCCACATTAGGAAGCGAGACCACATTCCCACCCTCCCGGACCCCTTTTCTGAACGATCCTGACAATCAAGTCAAGAAGTAATCCTCCCCCTTGAGAGATCGTGATTTTAGCAATCAGCACTATAGAACCATCTAGTGACCCCTATTTTTCCCCCGACTCTTTCACTCTCTGGTGAGTTTTTGGAGTATTATTTTTTCTGGGAAAGTCTTATAGCGCTGGACTGCCCTTAAGTGAGAGTATGGGATACCCTCCCCGAAATTCCCTTCCTCTCTTCGTTGATACAGGAGTTCGCCACCCCGGATTTGATATGGGCCGCTATATTCTTCCCCTTACATGACCTGAATAAGAATTGGACTCGGTTCTTCCCCTACTTTTTTTCCCGCCCTCGAGCTGGCAATTTTATGTAAGAGACTTCCTCTCCGATTGCGTATAGTGAGAGCATTTTTTTGAGTTCCCCCTCCCCTGGTTTGCTTCTTTTTTTTTTCCAAGTTGTACGTCCCTCCCAAGCTCTGCTACGCCGACAGCTAGCAATGCTGCACAAAGCGGATTGTGTTTTTTTAGACACTTCTCTCCTTTCCGCTTGGGACTTTCCCTTCACGGCCTCCCTGCTTCCTCTCGAAATCCCCCTATTTCTCTTGTGCTTAGCCGCCCGTATCCCTTCCCGCGTGCGATGAAATGCTTGCCTCGCTTTTTTCCATGTATGATGATCCCTGAATTCCCTCTGATTCCCCGAACTTTTTCATGGCGCGCCTCCTTTTGCCTCATTCGAGGCGCTCTCGCTGCCTGCAAAGTTCCTCCCTCGTCTTCTGACTTTCCTTTGTCCCCGTGCGCCTCCCGCATCTTGACTCTTGATGAAATCCTGTCAGGCTTCGTTCTCCCTTTTCTGAGTCTGAGTCACTCGGATGTGATTTTTTTTTTCCGTATCCTTACGCTCCTGTTGACTGCCAGGACACCAGCCCGCTTGCACACCGATACGTTTCTTTGTCGTCTTTCTATTTTCTAGCTTGAAGAGATCCTCCCGGCCGACCCCCATGAACTCTTCCTCCAGCGTTTAGACCCAGCTCGAAGATCCTTTTGGTTTCCTGTTGGCCCTTTACCCCGCTCGTCCGTAGGCCCGTCGGGTCCCCCCGAACTCCCCGAAAAAGCGAACGCGGATTTTTCTTCTTTTCTTCTTTTTCCCCTTAGTTTCTGCTCCATTGATATTTCTGTCCCCCAGTACCCAGTTTTTTTTTCCATGCGCGTCACCGCGAGACTAGTGGAGATTATCAGCCCTTTTCGTCCTCTCCCTCCCTTGGCCGTTCTTTGCGGTCATGCGAGTGATTCGGACAGAACCGTAGAGTTTTATCTTCCTGGCGTCAAGCCATGTCTTCTGTTTCAACAGGATCGGTGAACTTCTTTAATTGCGTCCTCCCTCCCTCTCTCGGTTCGTCCCCCGCGGTTGCTTTGAGGACTATTTAGCGCATTTCCACCAGATCTAGAGCCCGCCAATTTATTTTGACTTGAAAGAGCTAGCAGCTCATCCCCCCTTCTTATCAGCGCCTCCCCTTTTTTTTGCTGCCGGCACTTTTTATGTTAAGACAGGTAGAAGTTCCCCCTCCAGCTAAAGAACACGCTGGGGCTGAGCTCGGAGAACCATCCCTGCGCCCTTCCTCTTCTCCTTTCCTAGGACCTCCGGCTCTTAAGAGAAGTTGCTTTTTTTTTTCGGTGAGCCAAGCCTTCAGCGCAGCGTGAGACTAGGAAACACGCGCTTTTTTTTTTCTTTTTTTTTCCCTGAGGCTCATTTGTCTGTCCTTTTCTGTAAAGTTCGAGGACTCTCCACCTTTTTCGTTTTTGCGAGCGGTGCGGATATTCCTCCCCCGTTTGGAAACCTGTGACCTGAGTTGCTCATGCGCTACCTCCTCAAGTGCCGCAATGAGAATGCCAGAAGTTCCTTTTTTTCGGCCCTCCCTTATCCTCCCATGGTTTTTTTTTTTAGACCCCTCTCCTGTTTTCCCAGCCGACCAATTTGCGTAGCGCAAGATTTCCGTCCGGTACTCTCTCCCACTTTTTTTTGCCGGACATGCATTCGATCTGCGCCGATCCGCGGGGGTGTTTTCCGTTTGTCGAAGAGATCCGGTTGTTCGCACTTCTTTACCAAAATTTTCTCCGGGCCGTCTACATTTAGCGTTGCTGCTCTTCTTGACCTGGCTCCGAGGAGACCGGTTTCCCTCCCTTTCGTATTGTCCTCTCCTTGCTCCGTCTGTCCTTCTTTAGAGAGCTGGCCCTCATTTTTTAGCGTTTTCGTTCACGCGACCTTTTTCTTTAAGGGAGCGGAGGTTTTTCGGAGATTCGCCACATAGCTTTTTTCGGAGCTCTTTTTGCTCTTGAATTCTTTGCGTTCACCTCCCAGCGAGAGAATTAGAGTGCGATCTGCCGGAGTTCCGAAGGTCCATATCTCTATTCGAGTTGCGGCATCGCGCCTGGGGGGCGCTTTCTCTAATTTAATTTTGATCAGCTGTTTTTTCTGACCTTTCTGCCCTTCTCCCTTCTTCCCTCCTGCCCTCTGTGCGTTCTAAAACTTAGGTCGGATCTTGAGACAATTAATTTCTCCTCCTTCTTCTCAGGATGTTGCGGCTTTTTCTTTTTATTTGAGACTGCTTATCATCGATTAGTTCTGACTTTGGACTGGGACATTTTTTTCGCCTCTTCCCCTTGTTTTTAAACCTTTGATCTGTTCGGGACGCCGTTTTTCTTAGAAGTCAAGTCGTCGGAGCTACTTCGAGTTTCTTAAACGCTAACGGCGCGGGCTAGTAGTTAGATTTTGAACGAGACAATTTTTTTGGAACTTCCCCCATCCTTGAGTACTTTTTGATCCATTTCTATCGTTGTCCGAGAAGTACCTTAGAAATCTCGCAGCGATATTTCTTCGCCTGTCTCAGCCCATTCCCCTTGTTCCTTCGCTTCCCTCTCCCCTGATATTTGTCTTTCTTTCCCTTTGAAACTGGATTTTCCCCGAGTGGCTTAGCCAAACAGCGTCCCCAACCGCTCTTGGTCAGGCGTTATGGTGCTCCCCTTTCTGAGTCCTTCCTCCCCCTTCTACCCAATCCTATGCCGAGTTCCGACCCCCGCGCTTCAACTATAGAGGTCCCGGCCTGCATTCGTCAACCCATACCTTGCCTGCGTCCGGCTCTGTCTGATAACCATCCGGCGGAATTGACTTATGGCTTTTCTTTTTGCGAATCCCTCTCTTCCTGATGTCCTCCCACCACTTTCCCCAAGCTGGTTCCCCCGCTATCACTGAGTGTGCTTTAGCTGTCCCCCCTGTCGCGCCTGCACATGTCACAGGCGTGCTTCATTTTCCCTAGTTCTTTAAGTTTTTCCTCCCATACATAAGGTTAGGGTTTCGGTAAACGCGTAGTCCCCCCTTCATTTTCATTTCCCTTTCCCGTGCGGGTCCGCCTGCGCTCCAGAACGAAGTCATTTCTATCCGTCGTTTTTTTTCCGGTTCGGAGTAGTTTTTTGGGCCTTCCCACCTTTAATGATGACGAACTACAACTCAGATTATGTTTCGCTGCTCCCCTTTTCGGCGCGCCTTCCCGCTTTTTTGCGTCATCCTTGGTTTTCTATTTTTTCGGCAGCCCTTTTTACTGCGTATCCTCAGTTCTCTCCCCTCCTCGTTCGGGCCTCTTACTCCGATGCAGCGAGACAGTGAGCGCGCCATTTTTTGGTTGCGTTTTCACAGTCCCTTGCTCTGCCCTTCCTTTCGTCGGGCTCTCATGACGCGATTCTCCTTTCCCTCGCATCTCCATAGTTGATGAACCCTCCTTTTCCCCAAGCACTCACCCAGAGACTTTTTTCAATCTCGTATAGGGTGTAGAGGTTTTCTGCTCCTTTTCTCTCTCCCCCCACAATACCCGCCTTCTCCTGGTTCGGGATGGACTTTCGGTTGTCAGGCTTTGAAGCCCAGGCGTAAGTGGTCTCGGTAACTTTCAGATTGGATAAGGCCTCTTCCCGAGTGATCTATTTTTTTTTCCTTCGTTTTTCGGTATTCCTCCTCGCTCATGCTGGTTCGCACCCTCCCCCCCCATCCACGGAGTCTCAGCGTAGACCAACCGGAAACGATTCCCTTTGCCAAATCTCTCCTTCTAGTTCACCCACTTGAGGCCGGCCGCAAGTAATATGACGCAGGATTTTTTATCTCTTCTCTTTCTCTTGTCTTCTTTCTTGGTTATGCCCGAGACGTGGTCCAGTTAGACTGGGAAGGCTAGCACGTAGGAGTTTTCCCTGTTCTCCGAGCTGCTCCCCCAACCCTGGCCTTGCTTTTCTTGATCGGCTTCTTTCCTCCTCCCATTCTGCCTCCTAGAGCGTCTTTCTATGCCCATTTATCACTTTTGCCCTGTGTCCCCCCATCATCCGAATTTTTATTTTATCTATCAGTTTTCGGCGCGTTTTTCCCTTTCCTAATTTGGACTCCCTTTGAGACCCAACCGAGTCCCGGCGAAATGGGTTGAGGCATCCAACCCAATGAAATTTCTCTTACCCTTTTTTCATGGATTTAGCGACTTTCGTCCGGTTGGTGGCGTTCTATTTTGCGTCTCATCGTCGTTTTCTTTTCCATACCCGGACACTTGGTCGCCACTTTCCGGCCATGCGCATTCCCCCCCCCCACGCATCGCGTTCTAGATCTGAACTGACCCGATGAACATTAGCGCGTAACCACCCTCCGGCCCCATTAAACGTAGAGAAGGAAGAGACTTTCCCTTATCTCTTTTCTTTTGTCTCCTCTGATCCATTTGTCCTTCTTTTTAGGTAAGCATTAAATCTTGAGCACAATGGGTTGTAGACCTCTTTACGCAGGAGGATTTTCCATTGAGAGCTTTTTTCTGCGATTCTCTTCCTCCCACCAGTTCGTCTCAGGTCCCAGATTGATATTCTCGATTCAATATAGACACCTCTGGCGAACCGAGATGTTGAGCCTTTTCGTCGCGGTTACTTTCCTTGGTTCTCCCGTTCCTTCCCCGCAACATCTCCAGGTATGGAGTCTTATCCTACCAGAGCCAACGAGTCCAACTCTTCAACTGTCTGACAATCACTTTTGATTTCTCCGGTCCCCCTCTCTTTCCCGGGCAGCGTCCTCCCCTCTTTCTCGTCGACACTCCCTTTCTTTTTTGAATAGAACTGGTAGAGAGACCCGTGACTTCATTCTTTATGAGCCAAGGAAATTGTAGACTCTCTTCTAAGTGTTGCTGTTTTTTCTGATTTTCTCCACTCCCTCTGTTCGACATTCTTAATTTTTTCCATCCCCCGAGCCAAGTCGACTTCAAATAAGGATGTTTCCCGACTTCTTCTTCCCTCGCCGGCCCCTTTAGATTCCCTGTCCCTTCTATAACTTTGTTTCATTAAGTCTGTGGTCCCCTCTGGTACGCCTTTTCACTTTCTTCCGACCTCTCCAGTTGTGGAGCGAATGATGGTTACCCAGAACACTCGCCCTCTTGGAGAAAAGCCGCGCCCCCTTGGCTCCCTTGGTTTCCTCATCTATGGTCGGAGATTTTAGTTACCTAGGGTTGGCTTTCATGAAGCCCTGGGTTCGACTTCGCCTTCTCCCTAATCATTTCGTCGGTTACCCTCGGCGGTTTCCCTCCGAGGCGTTTCTGACAACAATTTTTCTCCCCCCACATGTGCGTTGTTGAACCTCAGAATGCCCATGATCGAGGTTACGCGGGGCTATTTTTTTTCTTATGTTGAACTGTCAGAAGAAAGGTTTTCAGTTGTGGTTTATTTATTTTGTTTACATGCGCTCTTCTCCCCTCTTTGAGGCTTTTTGATGCGCTGCGACCCTTTCTTAGATTTTCTGCCGTTTCTTCATGATCTCTCGACTTACTTGAGCTCGAGGGAGAATTCGCAAGGCTCTCTTGCATACCCTTATACGTGTCCCCTTTCCGTCTTCGCTTTCCCCGGTTTTTGAGGTTCGTATACAAACCGCTTTTCGACGTGACCACGTTGCAACAAGAGGTAATCCACTTCTCTCGCTTCGCCGGCCCATCTGTCTTTGTTATCAACATGTGACCCCTTTTTTTTTCGAGTTTGTAAGAACGGCACAAGTCGTTGGCCCGGACGGTAAGTCGCCCTAATGGCGGCTTCCTTCCTTCCCCCCGGAACCTCTACCCATCAAAAGGTGTTTTTTCGTCCTCTCCACTTATAACCCATTGGGAAACCCGAAGGTTTCTCGGTGAGCCATAGTGATGCTTTTTTTCTCATTCCCACCCTCCGCCGACCTCTCCTGACTTTCGCTATTTCCCCCTCAGGAAAAGGGACCATCTCTTCCCCCAGACATGCATGATCAGGCTTACTCTCAGCCTGGTGGTGCAGGAGCCGATCCGTGTGGGCGTTCTCGACTCTGATTGATCTCGTGCTTGTGTTCCTGACAAGATTTCTTGAATCTAAGTCCAGTCGAGTCCCGGAGTGCCGGCTGCGCCCCCCACAGAACCAAGACCCAACCCAACCACCCCCGCCCTCGTACTTCATTCCCCTTTCTTCGCGACCGGTGTTTTCATCAGATGACCCTCGTAAAGGATCTCACTGCGAGTGGGCCATTGTGAAGAACGCCGGCTTCCCCCCAGACCCTTCCCCTACGAGGACCGATCCCCCGAGGTCCCCCTCTATGAGCGTGAGGCGTAATTAATAGGGGAATACCTTTTTTTTTTCGCCAAGAGAGTGGCTTGACGATTGTTTTCCATTCTTTATCCTCCATCAGAAGGGCAGAAATGGGGTTAATAAGGAGAGAAACCCCCCCCTTCTTCCTTAGGTATTTCCTTCCCCGTTGTATAGGCATAATCATCCATTATTGAAGGCCTAGGAGTTATAACATTTTCAAGCCCTCTCCTCTGCACTTCCTTTCCCTGAACTGTGTATCTCCCGAGTCGACGAAGTCGCCCTAGGCAGCGGGACATTCTCTCTTGGGTGGTTTGATCGCCTGCCCCCTCGGTCAAGCGTTTTTTACGCCCACTTCTTTACGACGGACTGACTCCTCCCCTCTGATAGACAAAGATTCTTCCTAGTCGTTGTTTACCCATCTAACCTCGCACCACAGTTCGTCAAGGAGTTTCACGATCGTATTCCCTCCCCCCTACACGCTTATCGTCTCGACGAATTTGAGTTTACCAAGAGTTGATTAATTTTTCGTGACGCCCTTCGCTTGTATTTTCTGAGAAACGGCGCCGACCCCCGAATCTACGCCCCTTCAAATGTTTAATTTTTCTGTGTAGATTGGATGCAGTCGACCCCCGACCTGATTTCCCCCACGGGTCCTTCTTCGAATTCCTGTTAAGAAGGTAGAGCCGCGCTTTCAGACTATTGCCTGACTGCCGAATGATCACGGAGATAGTGAGCGTCTTCGCCGAGGTCAATCCCCCTTCATAGGATGTTCGTTCTTGAATCCCTTCCTTAGAATCACTGTTTCAAAAGACGGCCCTATAGGCGGACTTGGTAGGGATGTTTCGTCGATGGCTGACATCTTCAAACAATGGGTGTCCGCATGAGACCAGTCTAACTCCCCCGGGCTGTGTTGACCTGTTCGACTTTAGCTCTTCTGTCTGGTCCTGCCAGAGCGATTTTTCGGAAGTATGTCTACGTTGTCTTTCGCGCGAGCTTCCCTTTAATCCACCAGGTTCTCCCAGTCTTTCTTAGCCTCTTTCAAACGTGCGTGAAACTGTTGCCTCGCATGCATGCGCTTCTATTCCCCCTTATCTCCCGCTACGTGTTTCATTGAAATTAGCTCCGTTTCCTCACTCCCCTTCAGCCTTTTTCGTCGCGTTCTCGTCCTGGTGAGGAATTTTTGTTGTGACAACCCATTTCCATGATCCGCTTATTTTTTTCCCCCAACGCGAGCGGCGTGACGACTTGTTGTCGCAGCGATCTTTTTCGCCGCGGTTCCAAGCCTCTTCTCTCTGAGAGCTCATTTTTCCCATCCAAAGACTATATCCTCCTCAAATTATGCATAGCCTACGCTCCTCCGCTAGCCCCTTCAGTCAAGCTCGCAGTGTGACTATACGATTTTCAAGACGTGAGCTTCAATCGTTCACTTCGCTTCTCGATTGCCGCTTATTCGCCTTTTCTCTCACTCCGCCGATCGCTCTGCATTCCTCGAAGTTATGATAGAAAGTTTGTTTCAGGTTCTTTCAAATCATCACCCTCTAGCGTGTCTCGCGTCCTATTCAAGGAGGACGCGAATACTAGCTTTCGGCCGTCATCCGCCGTTTTTCCGAGGCGGCACGGACAACGAATATAGATCAGCTTCGCGTCTTAGCCCGGATGTACCTAGACGGACCTTGCGGATCAGCGCCTCGGCTCCTTTGGCTCTTCCCGTTAAGTTACCAAAAGAATTATCAGAGCGCTTCCCTATAGCCGGTCTGAGTTCAATGGTCGCCGGCATTAGATCGCACCAAGTGCTCGGGGCGAAAGTCTTACCAGCCATTCACCACTCTCTCTTTGCATCAGAGTTGTTTTGTTGGGATGGTACTGATCTTAGATAGCGACCGAGTTGTTTTTTTTTTTTGTTTTTTGGGGTTGTTATGGTTTTTTTGGTCGTCCCTTTTTTTGGGGTTTTTTTGGGGTGGGTTTTGTGTGTGTGTTTTCTTTTTTTTGGAGGTGTGCTTTTAGCAGAAGCTCTCTGTGGCTCTCCGCCCCAATGCGCACTCGCGGCCGATAAGGGCTCTGGCAACCTTTTAATTGCGGCTGAGATCACTGTCTCCGCCGATGCCCTCTATCCTCACCTTTCCGACCTTTTTTCCATCCTGCTCCGAGCCTAGAGCGAGATTCGTCCAGCACTCGTTTTCTCGTGCCCGTCCTTTCCCGAGCCCTTGCCGAGGCATTTTTCTTCGTTCATCGGAGTCGCGCGATCTAGATTTTTCTCTGAGCAGAGCCCGCCTATGCTCGTGCTTTGGTAAAGACCATAACGCGATCCTCTTCTCCTTCTGATCTTCCTTCGTTTCGCCGTCATTCCTATAAGGATTGAGTTGAGACGTCTCCCAGTCGCGGCAGCCCTCTCCAGGCGGGGCTCTATGAAAGCTTCGTCCTTCTCCTGCGGCCGGCGTCCAGCCGGCAGATGCTTTCGCCTCTCTGCCGGGCTAGCATTTTCTAGGGATAGGGTGCTGGTTCTACTATATAACTCGCGGTCACCGCGTTCGAATCTCTTCGCGCCGCAGGTCTTCTTGAAGAGTACCTCGCTGGTGAGCCCCTCTTGATACTTGCTTCTCGCCTCCAGGCCGTTCTCCTCTTAAAGGTTGATTCTTCTCCTTGACCGCTCTGCTATGCTTCGCCGTGCCGGCTTCATGCGCGCATTCTTACTTTAGCAGTATCACTGGTTGCTTCGTTTCAGACTTGGCTTCCGCTAGTCTTTCTCCAGTTTGCCTTCGAGACCACTTTCGCGTCGGAACCCTACGGCAGCCGCTCTGATCTGCGAGGGCGCCAGTTCCCCCATTTTCTTTTTTCTTGGGCTGTGGTCTATTATTTTAGTCGTTTTTTAGAGGGTACCGCGTGCCCAAGCCGCGTCCCCCGCGTCGTGTCATGAGAGGAGTTGTCAGTTTTCCGTCCGTGCGCTGCAAGTGCCGCGCCCTTACCTTGAAGACTCGGCGCCTCTTTTGCACGATCGCGGGTCCCCGGCGATTCAGGCAGCCCCTCTGCCACCCTACGCCCCACCCCCCTCCTCCCCCCTCCACACAACGAACCACCAACAAAACCCAAAACCCCCAACCACACCCCACAAACCTCCCCCTTATCCCTAACTCCCCCCACCCCACAAACCCCCACAACACCCAAACCCCCCACCACCCCCCCCCCCCCACCCCCACCCCCACTTGTCTGTGAGTTTCTTAGCCTCTCCCTGCTACCCCCAGGCAGGCTCCGAAGAGGCATCCTTCTTGCTCGAAGCCCCCTTCTCTTCTCTTGCCTCCTTCCCTCAACCTTATTGTAGGGTCACATTGATGATTTTCTCTTGCTCTGCTCGCTTTTTTTCTCTCCGTCCCTGACCATTCTCCAGTCTTCCTGTAGTTTCCCTCCGGTGATTTCCCCTCTGTTCTGATCAGCATCAATAAGTTTTAGGGCGGAATCGCGAAGGTTTCTTCATTTGCAGTGCCCCCCCTTCTTTTCTTTTACCTCCGGCTTTGACCAACAATTCCATGTTCCCCTAACCAGGCTTGTCATCGAGTGCTGATGCGTTTCGGCTTAGCCGTTTTGTTTCCTTTTTCCCCCTTCGTGACTTGATTCCCCCTCTCCACTCGAGTCTCTTTCTTCACCTCTAATGATTTTAGAGAATAGTATCTGCGAGAGTAGCTTATTCCCATCATTCTTCCCTATCCTTCGCGCAGCGGCGACCTATCTCGTATGCTTCACTTCGCTTCTTCTTCTCTCTTCTTTCCAGATTTTTTTTCCATATTTCTAGATTGAGCCTTTGTTGCTCGGTCTGAAAGAATTATTCTTTCCCTGCTGATGTCGGGGCTCCAGCAGGACGCTCACGTCCCTTTCATCCCGCTTGTGCCCTGGATTAATCATCTCTTCACCGAACACCTAGCCTCTAAATTTCCTTGATCGCCTCGTCTTGTATAGGTGGATTTCTTTCCTTCCCAACGCATCTTATGTATTCGGCTTCTTCTTTCGGGAGTCCTTTTCTCTTGATCAGGTTCTTTCCTTAAGGATAACGTCAGGTAGAGCCTCCATTCATTTACCTTTCCTTCCTTGAGGACCGCTGTCTTCTCTGGTCTCCCTTCCCCTCTTGAGCCTCCGTTCGAAATTTGCCAGAGATAAATTCCACAAGGACTCCCCCGTCTTTTCTAGCCAGGTCTCCCTTCGTCAGTTCTCTCCTTCTCTCTAGGCCCGAATATTTTCTTTTAAGTGAGGATCTGATATTTCTTTTTTTTTCTTTTCGTCGGGCGGTTTTTTTTCTTTCTTTTCTACGTCCCTTCCCCTGCTAAGGCGGTCAGACTCGCCCCCATCGGTTGAAACATTTTTTTGCCTTTTTTCTCTACTGAACAACTGTGTTGTCGATGTCTTTCTTTTTTTTGGTATGGGACGCCCCCTCCCCCCCCCCCATGTCGCACTCAGCGTATCTAGAAGTTGACATTGACGGATTTTTCTATTCCCCACCTTGAACCTTTTTTAGCTTTAATTCAGGTGTTTTTTTTTCGTCGCGGCCTCCTTTTTTGTTATACCTCTTTTTTTTTTTTCGCGAAAAGGTTTCTCCTGACCCCCCCAGAATCAAAAAACTCAGGTACTTGCTATTACTTTCTGGCTTTAGTCCTTTTCGACGGCGGCTGTCTCCCTAGATTCCCCCTTCGCTGTACTCTCCTTTCCCCCTTCTCAGCACGCCTCCCCTTAATAGAGAATCCAGAAATGAGATTCTCACTATCCCCTAAATTACTCTTTCACCCCTTCGATCCCGCACCTTTTCCCTTTCTCGCCGAATTTCCTCTCCCCCTTCCCGCGTAGTGGGTATTTCTCCCCCCCCCTCTTTCATGGAATAGTCGGGCAGGTTTTTAACGAGGCCATTATGGACGCCCCCTTTAACCCTCCCTCCTCGTTTTTTTTCCTCTTTAGTCTTTAAACGTAAGACGGTGGCCTAATATTTCTCAGTTCGTTTTTTCCTGCCCCCCTATTGCTCCTCGAGCTTCCATCGCTCTTTACGCTTTGCGTTTACCCGATGTGGAGAAGCGTTTCTCCTGTTTTTTTTTCCCCCCCTTATGGCGATTCCTTTGCAATTTTCTTTCGGGATGCATTGCCCACGTCTGAGCCCCTATTCCCTCAGACCGGAATGAAGAGAAAGCATGAGCCGGTCCTGCAGCTGGAAGGTTCGCGACGCGCTCTCTTCGAACCCGCCGTCGTGGCAGGTCGACCGGTCGCCCTCTTTTCTTAAGGCGATCGAGTTTCCGCCGGTAGCATCCCCCTTTTCCTTTTACTCTTCTCACGTGTGACAATTACCTGCTGATCTAATTTGGCAAGGAACGGCCTACGAGATATAAAAAGCGACCTCACCTACTTGCGTGTTCGACGAGCAAGTGCTTCCACGGTCGCTGCCGGTCACGCCTATCCGTTTCTCAAGGTGTTCGCGTCGATCGGTGTTGTTGAGGCGTCTACGTCTGATTTCGAAGATCGGTGGAGAGTTTTTGTTGCGACCGGATCGCCTATTGGCGCGTACCTCTGACGGGTTCAACTCGTCGTTCGGTGGTCGAGAGCGGATTTTGCTGCCGTTATCATTTTTCGTTGACAGACGTTTAGGAGTTCTCGGCTTACTCTCCCGCTCGCTTTTTCCTGTCACGGCCTGTCGGTCTGACCCACCCCCCTTTTTCGACAGACTTTGAGTGCATGACCCCTCCTGAGTCATTACTGATCGAGGTTTTCCGACGAGTTTGAGAATAAGCGCCTGTTTCATTTTTGCTCTACTCTGTCCCCCCTCCCCCGTTCAGGCGTTTTTTGTGCGGGCTCTCCGTTGTGTCATCGAAATTTGCTTCTTCGGTTGCCTTCGCTCTGCCCAGGTCGTTCTTTCTCCTTTCTTTGCAATTATCGTTACACAAGAAGTCATTCGCTAT
>Ga0179591_1374021_pt1 | contig 17225 bp, 18 predicted proteins | sample CZOMad2_1_08_16f_FD_182891 | JGI IMG/M metagenome (GOLD analysis project Ga0179591, IMG submission 182891) | Vadose zone soil fungal communities from Angelo Coast Range Reserve, California, USA - CZOMad2_1_08_16fungal (PacBio error correction) | ecosystem: Environmental > Terrestrial > Soil >... | reverse complement strand
TCTGTCTTCGCCCCCCCCGCCCTTATTCGTATCTCCTACGATTGGACAATCATCGGATGCTTTGCCTACCGGCGTGCAGCCTATCACTTTTGCAGTGCTGGGCTCTGAACTTACTCTTGGTCGGGTGCTTACTCTCTGCTATCTTCCCCCCAGTGATTGATTTTTCTTTTCTAGTGAGGTACCCTATAGGGGAAGGATGCGTCATCTTTTGGGCCGTCCTCCCTGACAACCTCAGAAATCCTGTGCATTTCCGTGACGTCTTATCGGACTCCCCCACAACTCGCCGATGGGAACAACCCTTCTTCTTCCCTAGCCGGAACACCTCCTTGCCAGGCGAAAAGCGTTAATTTCTCCTTCATTTCGGAACTACTCCTCGCGAGGTGGACCGACTGGATTCTTGGAAATCTTCCCACCTTACCCTTTTTCTTCCAGGTTTCTAGCGCTCGGCTCCTACATTCGTGATCAGCTCTTTTTTAAGAAGGAACATTTTTAGTCGCGACTCCTTGCCAAAAAAAGGTCTTTTTTTTCCCCTCCCCTATCTCCACTTTTTCGGTTCCGTTCTTTAAATACGGTTTCGAACGCCTTCCCTTTCTCGAGAGAAGTATCCATTTTTTGCGCACCAACCTTTTGACCACCCAGTAACAGCTGTCTGGCGTTTTGCTCGTAGTTTCGCTGACCTTGTTTCCGGACGGAGTCCGCTTTTTGCATTTCGTCTAAATCTTTCAATGAGAACGTATGGTCCTTCAATGTAAGCACGCTGAAGATTACGTGTTCAACACCTTCCCCCCCAGATCATTCGTTCCCTGCAGCAGCTTTTGATGCCTCCTCCTTTGGATCTGACAAAGGCTACCCATCCCTCCCTCTGTGTCGCGACTTTGCGCCTGCTCAAGGATAACGACCTCACCTACTTCCTCTTCACTCCCCCTTTGCCACGCGGGTTGGTTTTCTGTTGAATTTTTTGGAATTTCGCTTTTCCTTTTTTCTTTGTGCGTCTGCGTTTCGAAAAGTTCAATGCAAATATTTTCCACCTTGCTCCGGCCGTCCCCTCAAATCAGTTGACGAGCCAGTTCTCTTTACCCTCTTTCTCTCTTTATACGTTGCTGGTTCGTGGTCCCCTGCGCCTACGCTTCAGGATCCCTTGTCCGCCGCCTAAGGCATGAGCTTTTTGTTGAAGAGTCCCAACGCTTGGCACGCCGGCCCCCTCATGTTTGGGCGGTTCTAACCAGCGCGTGAACCATTTTTTCGCAATCCGTGGCTGCTCGTGTGACCGCCCCCCCTACGCACGTTCTTCTAGACCCCGTTCTTTCCTTCAACGCTTTTAAGTTTCTTATTACGCCGCTATTCGAGTTTGGTCCCGTGGGAAACGGAGTTTCATAACTGCCCTCTTTTCCTCCCCCCGCTGTCCCCGATCAGTGTGATGCTCATGTTAATTTGTTCTTGCATTCGCTTTTCACCTGGTGCAATTCTTGTTTCTGTATTGTCCTTTTTCCCGAATGTCCGGGGTCGGATCACTCGTACAATTTCAAGCCCAGACGCCGTTTTCATTGTGACGACCTTCTGCAGGCCTGATGTGGACGTTTTTGCGGCCTTGTCCCGACCTTTTTCAGGTGCGTGGAACAAAGGTCTCCCTTCCCTCCTGACCAGCGTCATCCCCACTAGAACTTATTCAATCTGTCGTCTTTACATTGTCCCCACCCCTTCCTCTTTGGACAGCTTTTCCCCCGTTTGCAGAGCGGCCACTGGTCATCCAGTTTGTTAACGTGAGAATGTCCAAGTGCCTTCCCTGGATTGCTGGACCGACCCTTTTTGTTGCCTCGATCCTTTACTCTGTGGCATGGACATTGACAAGACCTTTTTTTCCCCCTTTACACTTTTCGAAACGTTCCTTGACTTGTAGACCATTTACCCGCCCTCGCTTTTCAATGCTCCGACGGATCGGTTTTCCTTCTGCCCCCGCGGCCCTCACCAGGCACCCCTCTCCTATCCTGGGAGGTTTTTTTAGAAGTCCTTCCAAAAAACAAAGGGACCTTGCCCACACCCTCCTGCTTTTCGCTTGGCGCTCTAATTTGAATCTCTCTCATCCTCCTTTTTTTTTTTTGTCTAGAAGCTTTCATAGATTAGTGACCAAGCGCCCGCACGGCGCCGTGTGTTGTCCTCGTCTAAACCCAAGATCTTTTCCTTTTGGTTCAGTGCAGGGGTCAGACGCCTATTGATTAGACGAGCTTTCAGGACCAATTGGCATCTGGGGCTTTTTTTGATGGGCGTGACGCATTTTCCCTCCTTCTTCGCGTGCGTGAATTTTCGCCCCAGCGGAGATTAAGCCAAGGACCAACACCTCCCCTTACTATGAAAAGTCCCATCCGCCACGTAGGGAAATTTTCCTCAAGGCATGGTGTCCCTTCTCAAGGAACTGAGTGTCCCCGTGCCCTTCCCCTCCCCCTGTGAACATTGCAAAGCGTCCGAACTCCTTTTTTTCACCCAATATAAAATTCCTACGGGTTGAATGTCTCTTCCCCCCCCCAGAGGTTCTCCCCCAGAGAGCCCCGTGTTTGTTACCCTGCACCCCCCAGGGTAGAAATCCTTTTACTTCCGGCCACCCCTCTCCTGAGACTCCGTAGTCACCATGAAACACCGGTTCTTGGGCCATTCGGCTTGTCACCGCGTTGATAACACCGTGACTTCTAAAACTACTTCACGAGCCAGCCTAGGCATTACCCCTGGTGGCACATTACGACTTCACCCTCCCTCCCCCGGATGGCGCGATACCCTACTACTCCTTCGTAATCGTCGTATCCGCCGCCTTCCACCCGCCCCATCCCCCTCGAATACGCTGTTCATTATAAGCCGCGTCATCGTTTCCAGGTTGATGAAACGCCGGGTTAAGAGATACCGTGAAGAGTGTGGAACATACCCTGACAAACGAGAAATGAGGAGTTAAATTGGGTAGTTAGAAAAGACCCCATGGTTTCCCTTGGCCTTGACACAAGGGAAGCTTGACTTTTTCCAACCCCAACACCCCTTGAACGCTCATTCCCTCTGTCCGGGAAGCACATTTTCCTTGCTTTTATCCTGGGCTACTTCCCGAACCCCCCTCCCGGTACTCCAGATTGCCAGATGTTCTTCTGCAATCGCGGTTCGGGGCTTCGGTATCCTTCCCGCTTGGAACATTTTCAATAAACCGATTTGGTCCCCCCCCGTTGAGGCCGGATACAATCCCCTTTACCCCCAGGCGACCCGACTTACGGAAAAACCACCCGCGTCCATTTTTTTTTTAATGGCCGTAGGTGGTCCTTTTCATTTCCACTGTTCTCGTCCCGGCTTCGTTCTTTAGTACAAAGGGTTACCCTCCGGTTCCCCCTTCTTCTCTCCCCCCGGCGATTCATTGGACTTCTTTCGTGGGTTACGGCGCCCTTTTTGGCCCAAGGAATCTTCAGTGTCGTTCTTCCAACCCCCTGCTCTTGATGTTTGCGGGAAAAACTTGCACCCTCCCCCACCTCTGGCCGCAAACATCCCCGTCCTCGCCCCATTCTCAGGATCGTTGTATTTCGAACTGTCTGCCCAGCACCCCCTCATGTCTCCACACAAGTGAGTCAAAGTACTCCTTTCGGACCGTCATTTCCCCTCACAACGTAACCGGAAGTTTTTCTAGTCTGGTGATCTTTGTGACTTTTCCACCGATTGCGCGACTCCCTTTAGGTGATATGACCGGACGACCTTTTGGCGCCGAAGTCCTCCTCGCCAACAGTTTGCGATGTCTTCATGGTTTCCGCTTTCCAACCCCCTTCCGGATGGAACCTCGTTGTATTTCCCCTCCCAACTTCAAGTAGAATTGGAGACGGGGACCATTTTAGGCACCTCGGTCTTTTTTCAGCCCTGAATACATTTCGCGTGGAGTTCTTTCTTTATGTCCAGTTTTTTTCCCAGTTCTACATGACGTATGTGGAAAGCCATGCGTCTTTCTTTTTTTTTCCGCGCCTTGCCAAAAGTAGCGGACTCTTCCTTAACGCTCAAATCCCCCCCCCCCTAAGCTCCAGCACTATTCAAAATTTCTTTCTTCACTGTTTTTAGGAGCAGGGCACGCCCAGTTATTAGAGTCCCAGCCCTTGCCACCTGATCCCCTTCTAGCACGAATCCGACTCCGATTAGGCAAAAGCCCATTCTTTAAAATAGTAGGGCGATGCTTATAACTGCCCCGTTTGAAGAAATGAATGCCTATCTCCCCTTTTTTTTTTTTTCGATCGATGCAATGTATTTCTCAGCCCAGCCGTTATACGATCGCACGTTGGCCACTCTTCCCTTGTGCTACTAGGTAGGACGCATATCCCCAGGGGGCAGGGCTGGGACCTCGCAATCCGCTTGCGGGGCCCTGCTCTTTCATGGCCTTATCCCAGTGCTGCTCTTTTTCTCGTTACGTCTGGGGTCGGATGCGTCATTCTGTTTCAAAGTGTCTGAAACCCCCAGTGTCTTCCTGTCTTTTTTTCTCCCTAAGTCTGTATAGACGCACCCAAATGTACCCTCGAACTATGGCGACTCTCCTCACCTCTCATTTTGGCCGATCCGGTCCCTAGGAAATCCCCTTTCCCTCCGCCCCCCCAGCGCCCCTTCGAGGAAGGTGCGTTCCGGATATTTCCTAGGTGCCCCTGCCATGGACGTGAAACGAGAAACTGGAAACTTCGTCCCTCCTTTTTTATAGTCGTTGCGCCGCTTCTCTCTTCTTCATACCTCCACCCTTGATCTTCGCTGCCTAGTTTGACAAAAATGTAGGCATTTAACCGTCCTTCTTCACTGCCCGTTGACAGTTTGTGGAAACTTCCTCCCTGACTTTACGTTCTCGAACAGAGTTCGACCTTTCTTTTCCCCCCTTTCTCCCTCCGCTATGCGCGGTGCTCGCAGGTATTCCCTTTGTTGCTGGCCCAGGAGGTGGCCAGTGTTTATTCATACCCAAGAGGGCCCTTATGTAGACACGAAGCACTTTCTACTCTTTCGGTCTCCCCTTTTTTCTTCGAACCACGATCCTTAGCGTAATGCCAGAGACGGTGAACTCGACTCGAGGATTGTTGAGTACCCGGCCCTGAACGACCTCCCCCTCCTCCGCGTGCTAGACTGCGCCTCATTTTCTCCATCCACGACGGCCGCTTCAAGAACAATGACACGCGGGTGTTTTAATCTGTCCTTTCTTTTTCTTCTTTTGGAAACTTCTAAGGTCGTCCTTTGACTTTCCCTTTGTTGTCCTCCCCCCCCCCCCCCCTCGGTTGGCCTGGAAATATTTTACCTTGGACGTCCTCACGCAAAGCCAAGTGTTGATGTCTTTTTTCCCTTGATCCTGACCCAGATGGAGGTGTCTACTGATGGTTTCGTTTCGGCGAGCATCACTATTCTCCTTTATTTGTTGGCTCCAGACGGTTCGAGTCGTTTGAAAGGTCCCCCAAAGTTTCAGATGTTCCCTGACGGACCTTTCCCGGTGGGCGGTGAGCCCCCCCGCGCGCCACCATAGCAACGTTTTTTCTATCTTTGCAGTCTGCCCGCAACCGAAGGTATCTCCTGAACCCCCCAGTTCCCTCCATGTCCACCGCTTACCTTGTAGTCGAAGCGCTTTATCCTGCTTCATCTTGGACGATTACTCGCGCGTCGATCGTTCTCCTCCTCCCTGTCCCAATTGATGCTTTACAGTGAGGCTGGTTTTGTTTTTGCCTTTCCATAAATGATTTGGCTCTTGTTTCCCTTTCTAATACGGTCGAGATCAACGAGTCTTTTGACTTTTTCCCTCCGGTTTTCGTTGACGACAGGTCTTCTAGGAGGTGGACGGACGTCACGTGGCGTCCCTTGTGCTTTTGGAAAAAAGGGTCTTGGGGGGTGGGTGCCTGGTAAGTTCCCTCTTGTGATCTCTCCTTCAGCTTTTCATATTGTCAAAACACCCTGTAGATTCGGCATTTCCCCTTTTTTAGCTCTAGGACCTGGCACTTCCCTCCCTTTGTGGACATTTCTGCCAATGTCCGTCCCGGCTTGCCGGGTCAAAGAGTTTTTTGGTGTTAGCTCAAAGGTTACCTGATGGGGGTCATGGACTCCATACAACGAACTCGTTGCTACCATTTAGTCCAGAGCCAGGGTTCGGAACTTCCGCGCGCCATTAAACTACCACGAGTCTTGTAAATTGTTGCCCGCTCTGAGGATCCCGTTTTTTTTTTTTTTTTTTTTTAACTGATGGGCATTTCTGACCGCGTCCCCTTTCCCGCCCTCAGAACGATTTCCATCATTGGTTAGACGTTCCAAACAACACCTCCGTCGCCTCTGCGCTTGGGCCTCCTCTTATTCAAAATCCCCCCTCTCCATTGTAATAATATTGTTTTGTTACTCGAGATTAATCATATATTTAGACGACCCATTCTTCTCTTCTTTGTGTTGTAATTTTTTTTCACCAAACGTACAAAATGATAGGACTTGCTGTCTTTCTGATTGCCCTCGGTCAGACGGCCGATTGTCATATCGGTTGCAGCATGAGCAAAGCTAAGGCTTCTCTTTTCGACGCGAGACCCCTCTCGCGTGCGAACTTTTATGCCACTCGGTGTTTAATTTCATTTTTCTGCGTCTACTTTCTCCCATTTCCAATAAAGCCTCTTGAAATCATGCTTCTGTTACAACAGGCTCCTGCCCCCCCCCTTGCCGTTCATGCGCTACTTACCCCTTTTCCCCCCAACTCTGTCGACCCTACTCTGGTGTTCCATATACATTCCGACCTTCTTTGAGACGGCTAGGATATCAGACTTTTCCCTCCTTCTAGACAAGGTGTTACCACGGGTCCCCCTTCCAGAATCTCCCCCCTTTCCGGCCCCTCAGCCGCGACTCCTGTTTTTCGTAAATGAAACCTTCTGCTCCGTGGATTTCTTGCGGTCACTTTTGATTTCTCCCCCCCCTTTTCCCAATTAGAAACCCTGATCCCGAGAAAGTGAGGTCCCGGGACACATAAGACTCAAGCAGCAAGCACTTGCCCCTGAGGAGAGACTATCTCGTCGCTTAATCGTAATGAACAGGCCGAGACCCACCTCCCAAGAACCTCCCCCTCAAGATTAGTCATTAAGCATAAGCTGTCATCTTCCCCTTTCTTACCCGGGGTTCCTAAATACCGTCCCTTTCTCCAAGGCCTCCCGACGGGTTATGCCTCACTTGTTCTGGGCGTTTCGCACATCCCCCCCATGGTCCCATGTCCCTGGATGTTCTGAGGGACGCGTTTCCCTCCCCCCCCAAACCGACTCTCAGCGTTCTGTCGGGCGCAACCTGATCTGCGGTCGCCTCTAGAGAGTATACACTCACTACATCCGGTAGCCATAGCGAAATAGCTTTTCTTCATCCTCCGGTCACTTGGCTTTGCGGGGGACGGCCGAGACCCCTGTGGGAAACTTCCATAAGTGATTAAAAGCAGTCCGGCTTCCCTTCCCCCTTGCCAAAGACCTTTCCAAAAGGCTCAAAGTTAACCTTACCCCCTCTGGCAATGGTCTTGAATCGGGCAGTAAGTCTCCCCCCCCCTGTAGACCCCTTGCTGTTGATGTTCTTGCTTTCTTTTTCCAAGCGTTTACGCCAATTCCTTTCTCGTCCCCTGCTCTTTCCTGGGCCTACTTGAGAGTGGCGGTCGGAGGGAATTTTTGCACACTGTCAAGATTCCCTTCCCGGATGCAAAGGGGGGCCCAATAAGTGCTATTTGGGAGAGTCACACCTGCTCTTTCAACTCCCTGGCTTCTCTCTCCCGCTGCGCAGCACCCTGAATTCAGGCGTTGAAGTGAGGACCCAACGTGTTGCAAGAACCTCTGCTTCGTTTCCTTCCCGTCAATTCTGTTTGCCGTCATTTGGAACCTCACCCCCTTCTTGATCCTTTGTACTATCGTTCCTGATTTTTTGGCCAAAACGATGCGCTCAATTTCCCGTCTTCCCTCTCGATTCCCTGAAGAAGAGGCGCGCAATTAAGTTCCGCTGATCCCCACAGGCCTTCTGCCGCCGTGTCCGGTCGATCCCCCCCCGTCCATTCCGTCACCTCGCCTGCCTGATTACGCCGCACATTCCAGTTCTGGCGCTGGTCGTAATCCATGTTATAGCTCCCCGACGATTGTCAATTAAAGCTCGACGTTGGAGTTTGTCCCCCCTGGATTCAGTTTTTGTCTTCTACCTTCCTCCGCCTGACCATTCTCTAGACGTGGCTTTTACGGACTTGGCCAAATACCACTTCCCCCCCCTCTTTCCCTTCCCCAGCTCCCCGAAATAGAAGACCGCAGAACTTCAGATAGAGAACCTTAGAGGCTCATTTTCCCCTCCCACTGCTTCGAGGCCCAGCCCTTGCAACCATTTCGGTAAAATCCGCTCTCCTGAAACGGCAGCCCTAGCTTTGAAATCGTAGCGATCTTTAACGGCGTGGGTCCCCCCCCCGAAAAATACCCCATTGCATCTACTTTTCCTTATGATCGAGCAATTTCTTTCTTCGCCCCCCGCCCTTTCTCTATCTCCCCTCCCGATTTCCCCCAAATCATCGGCTGCTTGGCTTATCCAGCTTCTTTCCCTCTCCTGGGTGTCCAGGGCTGGGCCTCTAACGAATGCGTTTCTGCTACGTGCCTACCCCCCCCCTTCTTTCATTCTTTTGCGAGTAGGGAGTCGTGTAGGGTTGGACGGATTGAGTACTCTGTTTTGCCCACCTGTCAGTCTTCACCCCCTCCCTTCATCATGGGCATTTCCGCACTTCGTCTTCTCTAACTTTCCCCCACCTTTCCCTCGCGATTGTCCGAAGTCCCCCAGCGACTCTAAGGAGGCACCGATCCTCCCCTTTGGTCTTCTGACAGCCCAAATTCTCACAATTTCCAGGAGGAAATCCGGAGCTATTTGATTCCCCTTTTTTTGGCCATCGGGCACTTTTCTTCCCCAGGCCTTTTTTTTCTCTCAGGAATCCCACTCCTCTTTTCCGTCTGACCCCCCCCGCATTGAATTCATTGTCGTAGCTGCATAGTTTTTCACCCTTTTCCCTGCCGCTTACTCCACAGTATCAAACTGCTGTTCCCCGTTTGTTACCTTCGTGCTACCGTAATTGATCTCTTACGCGCCAGGTCGACATCGGACTTTTCTACCACGTTCGAACACTTCTCTTGGCGGTGCCTTCTCTCTTTATCGCGTGTTGCGGAGATATTGTTTTCCCCCTTTTTTTTTTTCCTCATACCTCCTAAGGTCAAGAGGAATGAACACTTCACGTCCCCCCCCCACCTCGAATTTTCTTTGTAATACCCGTTTCTTCCGCCCCCCCCGAGCTGCCCAGGCGCCTGTCGGAACCTCAGCAGTCCTTGGGATTGACCCCGGCTTGAACCGTAAGCCGAAGATCTATACTCGCCAGAAAATTTCCCGAACACTCGTTGCCGCTTCAAAGACCCTGGTCCACTCTTGGTGTTCAGGTAAGTTTTTTGTTGTAAATTTTCGTTTCAATGTTATGTTTTTGACGTTGTCGCCCCTGGTTTTGGTTTGTTTTAATTGAAATACTTCCACGTACGCCTTTTCTGTATACAACCAGCCAATTTGTCGATCAGGATCGGGAACCTCCGGATTTTTATCCGGTCTGGTTTGCTGCGATCTCCCTCGCTTCAGTGATTCCCAGATCATCCTGTGCGCCCCCACCGACTTCGCCGCGGTCGTTGTGGAAGAGGCCACCTTCCCTGGCATGTTTACTCGGAAAATTTTAACCTCTTTTTTCCGTTAGGGTAACCCCCAACACGTACACGCGACACCCTTTCCGTATTCCCTTAGGCGTCTCGTTTCTTTTCTCGACCCAAGTCCAGGGATATTGAACAGTTCCGTCCCTTTTTACTCCTTGGTCTGTCTAATTCCCTAGTATTTTCTTAGGTCTTTTGTTCCCCCGGAGTTATACGCCACCCTCGGCCCCTAGATAGTTTTTCTTTCCCCTCCTCCATTCCAGGCAATGCGCGATTTTCCCCCCCCCTTGTGAATTCCCCCAGCTTGGGGATCGTTTCGAGGTTCCCTTTGTCTTTTCCAAAGAGGTACTCCGTGAAATTTCCCCGCTGCCTCTTTTTCATTTGACGAAAGGAGTCGCGGTTGATGTTCCCCCCTGTCAAGTGCGCGTTCCGACGTGGCGCCCTTTGCTGCTTCCCCCCTTTCGCTCATCTTTGGAAAAAGTTGGACCCCATTCCGCCTCTCCACTTTCTTAATTATATTAACACCCCTGCGTTTATCTCCCTCTTCCCATGTTTAGAGGCGGCAATTTCACACCGTCCCCATCCCAGTTTGGGCCCATTTTCTCCCGTCACCATGGTCCTTTGTTTTCCCTGGCCGACCTTGTCTGATTTCATGTTCGATCCCGTTTCCTTCGGGGGCATGGAAAGGACCCTGCTCTGGGACTACCTTCCTCCCCCTCGTTGCACGTGTTCGGCATGTCCCTCCCCTCCGATTCTCACTTGATGCAAGCTCGTCGCTCCCCAATTGTCCCTTCGGCCTTAGAAAGAGGACCCTCCTCCTACGGCAAACTCTTTGCCTATCTCATTGGGCGGTTTTAGGACCACCTTCCCCCCAACCCCGGCGGCCTCCTGTTTTGCCCCTTTAATATTTCTGAACTTTTCCTATCCTTTGCTTTTTGAGCGATCTTTCTCGTTTCGGTCGCCAAATTCTGCCCTGCTCCGGGCTTTTGTTCTACTGGGGCCCCTAAAAACTCCCCCATGCTCGCTCTTTTACTTGCTTGCTTGAATTTCCTCTTATTCCCGAACGCCCGATTCAATTTCATCTCCCAGCTTTCAAGCCATTGAGCACCCAGCCTGAGTGCTTTCTCTTTTTGTCCCCTCTCCGTACAGAAACCGAGTGAGGACGAACTTGTAACGATTGTCGTTGTCCTTCCCCTGTCCCAGGACCCCCCCCTCCCCTTGACGACCATGGACCCCCCCCCACAAAAGTGGGCAGGAATCCGGATTTTTCAAAGGGCTCCCACTTTTTGCAAAACACCTTCTGACCTTTCATTCCCTGCCGCGAAAAATACCAACCTGGACCTCCATTTCCTCCGCAGTTTCTGGGTTAAATACACAGACGGTTGAGAAGGTCTTCTATAACCAGCAGGTTACTTTGGCTCTCCCATGTTTTTCCCAGAACCTGCAAAGGGTCAGAAAAGTGACCCGCTCCCGAGGAAATAAAATAGAAGAGACTCCTGTCGTCCCTCTGACACCCGGCGAGAAGGGGTTGGGGGGGGTCCCCCACCCACCCCCCGGGGGTTTTTTGGGGGGGGGGGGGGGGGGGTGGGGGGGTTGGGGGGTGTGGGGTTTGGTCGGGGGATTGTCCATTTTCACTTTCCGGCTGTCCAAGCGTTGATTACCATGACCTTCTCCCCAGATCACCGATAAGATTGAGTTTACCCCCCCCTTTTGCCCATCCCGCCGTCCAGACGCTTCTTATTACCACGATCTCCCGTTTACTTCCGCCGGATCCTAGAAGGTCCCCCTTCCCCCCCATTCACTCGTCCTATCTTCGTCATTATAACAGCCGCGTAAGGATCTCTTTTCCTCCAGGTTCTTGTTTTCCCCCTCTACCTGAGTTGGTCAGACGGCACAAGATGAAGCCTCCCTTTATTGTTCTACCTTGTCGAGCGGTTTCGCACCGCCCCCATGCGGTTCCCGTGGCCGTCGTGAAAGGCCTAGGTTTGTGATTTTTATTCCAACAACGACCCGTAATCAGTATGGGACTTCGCCTCTTTTCTACTTGCGCGCATCAGCGAGTGCTTCCCCCCCTCCCACAGCATTTTCTTAAAGAGCGACTATGTTAATTTTGCTAATGTTCACCTTCTGTGTTTACTTGCTTTGCGTTTAGTTACTCCCCCTAAGCTCGGTGTAAAATCTTTACAGACCTTTTTGTCCCCCCCCCCGTTAAGCATTCTCCCGAACTTCCCCCAAAGAAGTTCCACAATGATACAATCTTCACCTGAAACCACACCTCTGTTCCATTCTTCCTCCGGCCGTAGGTTGATTTTAGTAAATCCTTGTATAGGCGCCCTTTTTTCCCTCCCTGCGCTCGGGTTGAAATCCTTTTTGTTCACCGCTTAACCCCTTCCGGCCTTGAGATTATTTTTGCCTGGCCAGATAGATGTGGGGTTCGGAGAGAAAACTGTGTATTTTTCCCCTGTGACTCTTCGAAGTGTTCAGTAAAGACTTTGCTCTTTAGGATGATACCACCGGCACACAGCCTTCACTTCCTCAACCCGCGATTTCAATATGCGAGCGACGCCCCCTTCACCCCCCCTCCCTTCCGGAAGTTTTTCCGTGTTTCGAACACCTTTTTGCCTTCCCCCTCCCCTCTGTCTGACGTCGCTATGATCACCTTCGGTTCCTTCCTTTTCCCTAAAACTGTAAAAGGCATTGAATCGGTTTTGCCTGGTCCGACCCTTTTTTTCAACAAACACTTATTGCGCGAACTCCAGCTCCTCTCCTCTTCCTACGTGCGCGGGGGCGCATGCCGTCCTCTCTCGGAAATGAAAAAGGAGTGAGCTTTTACGTTTCCCTATTTTTCCACCGTCCGCCGGTCACATTCTCTGCATTTTTCCTCCACCTTCTACTGGCGATGGTAGAGCCCTGTTATATGCCTCTTTTTTTCTCTTCCTGGAATTCGCGTTGGAGATGCCAATTTCTTGGTTGTTTGTCCTTAGCCCCATTCCGTAGTTACCCTTCCCCCCCCCCCCCCCCTGATTATGGATGTCTGGTTTCAGCCGGTATTGAAAGCTCTACAGGACCCGCTTTCCTTCCTCGTTTAAAGCAATAGCTCCCGCACGGAAGTCCTTCCTCTCGCCATTGAGATGAGCAACACGTAGATTGCCCCGCCTTGCAACCAATGTCATAGAAGACACGATAAGAACATCCTCTCTTCTTTTCCCCCCCATTCGTAGGAGATCGTATCCAGTCTTTTTTTTGGCTTTTCCTCCAATAATTTCCTTTTCTTTTCCCTCCCCCCTCTTTGTTTTTTTTGCGATGCCAATTCTTTAAAAAGTCTTAGAATTATCGCCTTCTTGGCAATTTTCCTCAGTTTAGAATCACTCTCTTTCGGATTCGTTCTACCTGAAATGTGCAAGGCTTTCCTCCCCTCTTGGCGGCCCTGCTCTATTATATATCAGGATTTTTGTCTTCTGCTATTGCTTTCTGAGGGAAGCGGGTCTACTTCCAGTCTGAACCACCACTCCATGCGTCTCATCCTGGGCTTCCCTAATTAAGGTTAGATATTCTTTCGCCTCTTGCGAGCTCTTCCACCCGAGTGCATTAGCCAGTTCTCTTCCCCCCCCTAAAACTTTCTTAATTCAGCGCAAATTAGACTGTAAGACTTGCACTGAACTTAGAGAGGTGACCCCCCCCTTTCTTTGTGTTTGGCCCTAGAACTGCCTTCTTCTCTCCTGTTTTCTCGCGCCTTATTTTTGCAGCGTTCGTCGGACTCGATCTGAATCCGGAAATTGTGAGTTCCTCCCCTCGTTGCCCCAAACTGGTCGCCTACACCCCCTCCTCCCCCTCCCCCCGGTGGGTTTCTGGACCTACTTGCCTTCCCTCCTGTTTTCGACGCGAAGTTTACCAATAGTTGCTTTCCCCACCCCCGTTTTCGCAACGTCACCATGATTCCTTTTTTTCCTCTTTCTTACTTTCGCGGTTCGGCAGCGGTCAAGTGTTGTTTTGGTTTTCTAATCCCTTCAAGAGGCAGCGCAATTGAACTGCAAGGTTTCGCTTCCTTTGGCCCAAATACCCTTTCTCCTCACCCCCCCACCGATCATTAGGGCTTTTTTTGGAGACCCTTCTGCCCAAGGCCCTGGTGTCTCCCTTTTAAACCTTCTTTCCCTACATACGCAGCTTGTGATTCTCGCCACAAGGATTTTTGCCACTTTTTTTCCCGCTCCTCGGTCCCAGAGGGTTGTTTTAATTTTCAAGTCTTTTAATTTGTAATGTCGTTTCCATTTTGAGCCTGCGAATGGTCCGCCCCCCAAGGTTTCCTGGCATTTTTCCCAGGAGATTTCGTGAATTTCCTCAGAAAATCACCCGTTGTCCTAGATGATTTCAGTCTCCTTACAATCTGCGCTATGTTTTTTGGTTCTTAGGTCGAGAACTCGAGGAGTCTTTCATAATGTGATCACGCCCGACTTTTGAGAGGTATGCCGCCCCTCTTCGCATGTTCCATCGCAGGCCAATTTGTTAACGCATTTGGGACTTTCCGAGCACAAATTTCTAGTCGGCTTCTTCTGTTCTCCCCCTACTTACGGTTTATCTAAACCCGTTTTTGTCCCCCTCTTAAGCGGTATGTGGCTCCTTACTCAGCGTATTTTTGTTATTTTTGGTCCACCATTCGGCGGATACTGACGATTACGCGCTTCTATTTGTGTTCTCGATCACCGCTTAATTTCTTCTGGACTTTCTGTGCCACGGTGCCTAATATCTGGCTCGGGTCTTTTCTCTGTCCCCCGTGGTATCCTTGATCAAAAGAGGTGAAGCCCCCCTGTCCGAGCCGCCGGTTTTTTCAGGTTCCGACCGGTAGCGGCTACTGTGCCGTTCCTTATGCTGTTCTACTTGGCTTCAAATGGCATTTTTGCTTTCCACACCTTTTCCCTTTCCTCTGGAACCCGATGGGTGAATCCCATTTCGCCCCCTCCAATCCGTTCTTGAATTTTATATTGGACACCCAACCTTCCTTCTCTTTCTTCCCCCCCTCTTTGCGTTTTTTAGAGGTCACCTTCACCTGCATAAGTGTGGGATCTGGTAAAAGGCCTTCCTTATTGTCTGGTCCCCGTCTTTTTTCTCCATTTCTCTCCTTTTTGGCCCCTTTACATTTAATTAAAAGTCCTTTTTCCTAAAAGGTCGCACTCGAGAGGTTTGGTTGTGGGGGGGTTTTTATCACCGAGTAGCAACCTCCCTCTCTTCCCTTGATGGCTGTAATCTCCTTTCGATATTTGACCTTCGGTTCTGACCTCTGTCCTCAGCAATATCCCCTAGTCTCATTGGGGCGGTTTAGGACCCCCCTCGTAAACCCAACGCAGGGAGGGCTTTGGCGCGACCCTTTATGACTCTCTCCTTTCTCCCGCCTCCGGTTTTTTGTTTATTTTTTGAGTTTCCCGATTCGATTTAAAGCGACGCTTGCCCGTTGGTAGGTGTGTATACTTGTTTTAATAACCCCTCCCCCTGCTCTGGCACTAGTGCCTGTTTGTCATTTGCAGCGGTCAGACCCCGGAATCCTTTCATTGATATAGAGATTTCCCTTGAGCAAGCTCAGTTCTTTCCTCTTTGCGACTGCGTTAACCCTCTCGCGTGCTCCCTGTCAAGATGGTTTGTGTAATCCCCCAATGTCCATGCACAGAAGTATTGATCTTTTTCCCCTGGAAAAAATCCTCCCAGTCGGTTCCAGGCAATCCCCTGACTTTATTCACCTGGCCACAACAACTGAGTGCCTTTTCAATGAGATGCGGCCGACCCATTCCTCGAATTTTTGGTAAATCCCCCTTTCCCGTCTTGGAGCCTCCCTTTGGACTTTTATCACACAGCGGTTACCGCGGGTGTTCCCCTTCCCCTGAACCTGTGTAGAAATCAAGTAACTGTCAATCAGCCTGACTCTGCGTCCACCTGACCCAAAACCGGCTGTCCTTCTCCTTCAATTTCGGCTGTGTCCGTGATCCTTCCCCCGGCCCTCCCGTCACGCCGAAGGAAAGATAAATTTCCCCGGTTGGCACTTCCTCCCTTCCCAGCCAGCCCATTGGACCGGTGCGTCTTGGTTTCTCCCCCCCCCCTCTCACCAACTATCCCGAATCTGTAATCTCTCAGGAAGTAAGAATGTAACACCGTCCACCTCAATATCAGCTCTCCCCCACCATTTTTTTTTATCTTTTCCAGTTTGACGGAACGTGAGATACGCGTGTTCCGCAGTAGGAGTCACTGAGGCTCAGGTCTTTCTTTCAAGTGTAGAGCGTTAGATCCCCTTCTGTTTACGTGGCCTATGACACTTCTTTCAGCGTTTTGTTTACTATTAAACCCCGTGCCTTCCTAAGTCTGGCTTCTTGACCCTGATGATCTTTCGGACTCCCCTCAGTCCCCAGAGCTCGCCGCGACAGAAAAAATCCCCGCTCCCTCTCAATAGGGAGAGGAAATGATTTCCTTGGATTGCGGATAGGCCCCTGACCCAAGCTCGTGATTCCACCCCAAAACGATGCGTTCCCCCCCCCCCCGGAGCAGGCATCAAGACACTGCCCGTTCCCCCCGGCTAACAAAGACTTAAAATGAAACAAAAAATCGGGCCATTTCTTGTAATCTCCTTAGGTGATTTTCGTTACAACATCCTTCCTCGGCGTTCACCTTTTTCCTCTCCCTTTCTTTTTGTCGTTCAAGCCTGGACAGACACCCTTCCATGACAGTAAGTGCAACTCGTTCTGACTTGCATGAATGCCGTGGGTTCATCCTTTTCTCTTCCCCCCCTTACTTTCCTTCAGAAAGTGTTAGTGCAGTCCCTACTTTCTCTTTTTTTTTTCTTGGATTTGCGGACCTGCCCAAAGAACTTTTCACCCTCCCCTGTCCGACAAACCGCGATACGATACTCATCACCGCCCGGATCTGAAGTGTTCGAACACTCGGCCCAGCCCCCCGCTGTTCCGAACTTAGTCGTTGAGAAAAGTCATTCCGGTTCTCCCCCGTCATTCAGAACCCACTTTCAATTGCCTTAGTCGGTGAGTTAGTGTCCCGACATTTTTTTTTCCAACCCGATTTGTGCGACCCCAACTAAATGTCAGATCGATCTGCCTCCGCTTCTTCAGACGCGGCGGAACCTTCCTCCAGCAGTGTCCTTTCCGCTTTTCAAACTCCCGGACCCGGTCACCTCGCGCCTTTTCTTTCCTCCCCCTCCCCCCTTTTCTCCGCGTTTTGCGTCTCCATGTTTAGGCTCGGTCTTTTTTCTTTGCTCTCCTTTTTTTATCTTCTCCATCGGAGCCGATCTGACGTAGTCGTTGAAATTGCCCTTCTCTTCACTCTGATGGTTGACGTGACCCAACAGCTGCCCGCCCCTGTTTCTACGCTCCCGCCCCCAATAGCCGCAGAAAGAAGGCACCTCAATGGATTTCTTCCTTTGATCGGAGCAGTTTGCCGCAAAGAGTATTTAGCGATTGTACTCTTTTATCGGCTAGCACTCCTTCCTCCCTCTCTTCCTTCACCCGATGATTTGGCCAATCGTAGGCTATTCTCCGGGCGTTGGTCCTCCATCCATTC
>Ga0179591_1291939_pt1 | contig 17226 bp, 26 predicted proteins | sample CZOMad2_1_08_16f_FD_182891 | JGI IMG/M metagenome (GOLD analysis project Ga0179591, IMG submission 182891) | Vadose zone soil fungal communities from Angelo Coast Range Reserve, California, USA - CZOMad2_1_08_16fungal (PacBio error correction) | ecosystem: Environmental > Terrestrial > Soil >... | reverse complement strand
TTTTTGTTACCAATTGAATAACACGTTAGACTGTGTCCCTCCACGTTGCGCTCCCCACCTCTATGTACTGCACCCCCTAACCCTATGACGATTTTCCCCCAGACAGGTCATCTTTACTTAAAATTCTCCCTTTTTTCGCCTATGGCCGTTTCTCTGTTATACTTGACCCGCAGACCTGTTGTATCCACCACAACCTTTGTCAGGACCCCTGCACTTTTCCTGCTAGAAGATTCAAATTGATCCCCCCCCCGCCAAACCGATGCCTTAGTCCCTTTCTAAAAACCTTGTCCCCAAATAACCCTGGTTTTGCGAATTCCCACCTTTCGGAGATGCCTCCGCCAGCAGATATAACCTTTATTCCATTTAATCACTCTCCCCCCTTCTTTTTCCGTCATGCATTTCTTCACACAAATTTCTCCCCGAATTTTTCCTTAACTAGGTGATTAACTGGCCCTTTATGGAGGTCTTTTTTCTTTCCGTCCCAGCGACCCCTTTTTTATCCACTAATCCCAGAAGAACTAAACTGCCTGGAGACTTGAATCACCATTTCTAATTTTATGATATCCGTTTGTAGGGATACTCTCCCCTCAGTAGATATGGACCCAATAGTTTGTGGTCTAGGTTGCCTACGTGTGAATCTATCACCCCTCATGGATGAAACCCCCCTTTCGGGTAAGTTATTGTTAAAGACTACACGGATGTTCCTCGATACCCTTCTCCACTCTGAAACTTCCTCTCAGGGGAAACGTTCCCCCTTTTTTTCCCACTCGAATCTCTACCCACCTAGGCACATCAATGAACACCATGCTACCTGAGATGATTTCTCATCTTCGTATAAATCTAACAGCGTCTCTCCTTCCTTTTTACCCTTCAAGTCACGGATGTTTTTCACTCACCTTGTCTAACTCTTACGAATTAGATCGCCAGTGAGTATTGTCTTTCCATATGGGGGGGGTCCTTTTTTTCTTTGCCAGGGACCCTGTGTCTTCCCTTCAAGATTCACCCAAATTTTTTCAAACATTGGCTCTGGACACATTCCGACAACTTCCCCTCCCCTTTATACCTGGTCCCCCAACCCACCCCCCCCAGGTACTCCTTGAACCAGACTCTTTGCTCCCCAAGAGCCTTTTTCCCCTCCCAAAGGTTTTGACCAGACTTCACTTTCCCCCGTAAAACGGACCCGTTTCACGCCCTTCTGTTTCATTCTGGTCCCACGTTGTTGACGTTGTTGTCCGTTTGGATAATCGCTCATCCTAATAAGTACTTAGCCTCTCGTGCCATTAACCTACCTTCTGATTTTTAGGTTCCCCTCAGCCTGCTTTTAACATGGTCATCCTTGGAGGAAGTGTCCAGTAACTCTCAACGTAGTCAACCTTTTTTTTCCCAGTCGCCAAAAAGGGTTTTTTTTGTCATAAATAACGTTCTTGGTCTTTGCGAATCCCCTGCTCAGTCGTACCCTCCACCCTTGCTCCTGGATTCATTCATTATTTCAAATTTTTAAGCCTTCTTAAGAGAAACTTTTTATACTTATTCTTTTCGGCGGGAAGTATCTCTGATTTGCTCCCCCCCCCCCCCCCCCCCCCCCCCCCCCCCCCCAAGGATTTTGTCAACATTTGCCCCTTTTTTTCTTTCCCCAACGGTTTTTAAAACCTATTGAACCACCAAGAACCAATCTTCCACTTGGTACTTCCTTCCAAAATTTCCAAAACAATGCTTTCTTACGCGCTGTTGAAATAGAACCACACCTTTCATCCTGACAAATAATATTTTTTTCTTTTCGAGACCTGAATGGTCGCGCTACCTCTTTTTCCCCCTTTAAAATTATATTTGCTTTATTTTTGATTCCGATATTCCTCTTTCTCCCTCCCTAGGCCCAAGCCCTCCAGCATGATTTTCACTCCCCCTTGTATAACCGTTTAACTTTTATCGAGATCCTTTTTGAGAGATTCTCCCTTTTCTTGATACATTGCCTTGTCCACATTCTGGAATCCCATCCTGAGCTACCCCAAAACGAAGACCCTCCCCAACACTTAAGCCACTGGTCCCTTCCCAACATACCCATAGCTCAGTTAGAGACGTTTTCTCCTCGATTCTATCTTTTCATAGTCAAACTTGCAAACCCCCCGTGAGAACCCCCGCATTTTTTCATTTTGGGAAAGTCCCCCTGCCAATCCTGTTTTTATGAAAGTTTTCCCTTGATCAAATCACAAAATTGAAAATTCCCCCAAAAACTCACCTTGGGCCCTTTTTCCCGGTGCAAGAATTGGGGGGGGTTTGTGTGGTTTGTTTTCCCCCCGCACCTTGCTTACGGCACTTTTTTTTCCCAACTAAGAGAGTAAAAATGATGTTTTTTTATTTTCACCGTTCGTTTTATTTCCCCTTTAAGGGAATGTCCGGTTTAATCCCGCAAAGGTCTGAATTTCCTCATTTTACGAACCCCTCCCCACTACGAATTATTCTCTCCTCAATTCTTTACAATTTTTGTCCCCGCTTAATGTCCAACCACTTACTACCGAGTTTATTTTCCTTTTTTTTTTTTGAATTTTGTTGACCGGACTCTCTTCCCCCCCATGCTCGAACCCGGCCTCCTCTGTTATTAAACAACCATAATTAATCCCCTTGCCCAATAGCGCTGGGTCCATTAAGTAATTAAGTCCTACTATGGCGACCCACCGTTTGTATAAACTTATTAAAAAAAACCCCCTCTCTTTGATCGTCCTTTCCACGGGTCGTGCAGTGATCTTTAGGGTAGAAGTCTACCTCGGTGCCCTTAGTCCGTGGTTTTACAGGGGTTTCTTTTTTTTTTCTTTTTGAAGTCTCCAATTTGTTTCTTTTTTCCCCACAGTGCTTATTCTGGATTTTCGTTCCGGGAAATGTGCTTTCTTCCCCCCCAAGTTTGTAAAAATGATCAAATTTGTAAGTATTTAGAAGGCTTTCCGGTCCTGTAGGTCGGGACAATGTTTCTTTTCCCCCAAAATTTCTTGAGAAAAATCTTTCGACGCTAACTCTCCCTCATTTATCCAGTTAGCTATAAGGACATGCCCCCCCCTCTTTTCCATGTATCTTTTCTGAGGTCGAAGATGCTTTCAAATATGGCCCCCACCTGACATAGCCGTTAGCTCCTTTTCACCGCGGGTTACTTTTTTCTGAGTCTCGTTGGACAGTCAAACTCATTATTCGATGTTGGAGTTCAAGAGTGTCTGACCGATTCATAAGTTCCCCAGTTAGCCCTGACCCCTTCTTTGGTGCATATGTTCCCATATGGTCTTATTTCCCCCCCCTTGGAGGGAACATCGCAACCAAAGATTTTTCTGTAATGGATTCTCGATAGTTCTTTTCGGGATCACCACCCATTGCTTTCACATTTATGTGTGCCCCTTGGAAGATAAATTTCTTGTTTTTTATTTCTTGGTCCGTTATAAAAGCCCCCCCAATTTCTCACGTAAGTCCCTTGTTACAGATATTTCCTTCCTCCCCCCTTAGTTCCATCGATTCTCCATACTTCTTTTGTTGAAGCCCTTTTTTTTCAGACCCTTGAAAATACTGTTTTCGGTAGTTCTTGAATTCTACGTCCCGTTTCTTCTCTCCCGTTTGGAAAGGAGACCTGTTTCTTCTAACCTAATATGTTTTTTTTTTCATTTTTCTTTTCCCAAATTTATGTTTTTTTTATGAGCGAATTTTTTCTTTTCTCCGGTTCTAGTTGCTGTAGCCCAATTTTGGGTAATGACCTCCTTATCCTCTTTTGGGAGTTTCCTCCACGCCCCACCACCAAAACAGCCTTGCTTCCCCATATTACATTTTCATTCCTCCCAACATTCAATTTTTCATTCCACTCTCCTCTCTGAAACCTGCCTTCCGCTTCGTGAGTTCCTAGCTATGGACCGCTTTTAGGTTCATCTCCAGTTTACAACGCACTCTCTTTTTTATTTCAATTCCCCCCCCCACCTTCTTTCGGGACCCTTTTCAGGGCTCCCAGATAATCTTTTCCCTCTTTAGTTAAGTGGTTTCGCTGTCGATCGTACATCAAACCCTTGAAAGACTTCCTTCATCTTGCAGCCATACAATTTTTTTTCTGAGTGGATGTCACGATCACTGATATTTATCACAAAACCATTGCTATTTACTTAGAAAGACTTGCCTCTGAAAGTCCTCTTGTGGCCCCTTTTTTTTCACCCTCAAGTAGACTCCGTTATTTCTTTTACGGTCTTTCCCGTTCTCACATCCAGTATGACTTAAAAACATGTAGTAAACCCATCCTTTCTTGCAAAATTTTTCCCCCAAATTTCAAGGGTTTTTCCCTTCTTTCTTCCATTTCCTTTTGAGCGTTTGTGTCTGCCACAGCCATGTATTGTCTTCCCCTTGAGGAAACTCCTTTTTGCTTTAAGCCTTTTTCTTTTTTTCTTTTGTTTTAAAAAGACCCCTTCCCGTTATTCGGAAAATTTTATATGTCAGAGTAGTTCTTTTTTTTCCCTTTTTTTTTCCCTACATTCATTTTTTTGTACTTGAATAACACCCCTCTTTGTTGACTTGTACTGATATGATAACCTTAAAAACTTCAAGAGAGATATTTATTCCCCACCCCCCCCCCCCCCCCCCCCCCCCCCCCCCCTTCCCCCCCCCCCCCCCCCCCACCCCCCCCCAAACCCAACCCCCCCCCCCCCCCCCCCCCCCCCCCACCCCCCCCCCCCCCCCCCCCCATTATAACTCGGCGATCAAACTCCCCTGTTTGTCCTATATAGAAGTTCTTTTTTTTTCAATCTGATGCCCTAGTTTTTTCCCCTTTTCAACCTGTTTTTTGCCACTCCGTGTTGTCTACCCTCCACAATTAGTGTTTCCGGAAGCCTTCTCTTTTTTTCGGTCCCTTCTTTTTACCGCCCTTCTCTTCTCAAATACCCACCGTTCCCTACCAACATATTTTGCCATTCATGGCACCCCTTTTTCTCATTGCGCCTTTTCGTTTTATACTGGTTTTTTATCAGACACGAAGCTTTGTCAAGACTAGCTTGACCTTTTTTTTTGTTTCCCGGTTTATGACATTTTTCTTCCCCCATCGAATTTCTCTGTCTCTCCCTCTAACTAGTTTTTTCTATGGCCAAGTTGAGTCCGTACGTGTCATTTTTTCCCGAGTACTCTGAACGAAGACCCCCCAATGGATCCTGGATTCCCCCCCCGTGTTTCAGAACACTAAACCTCTGACTTCTTTTGAAAAATATTTAAATGTGCCCTTCTGAAACCCACTAGTTGGTTCTTTCTTCTGTTGGCATAAAATTTTTTTCCTTCTCCCCCTTGACCATGCTCAATGCACCCCTAACTCCCCCCAAAATAATTTCTAACTTAAGTCTCTTTTCCGATGAAGTACCCCCTGACCTCTTTCAATAAATTACAGAAATGGTTTATTTTTTTCCTTGCCCTTTCTCCCCCACCTTCAATTCCCAGCTGTGCGTGCTACATTTATGTATGTTTTGTATGCCCCCTAATTTGGGCATTTCTTCATCGAAACGAGTTATCGCCACAGGAGTTTTTTTCCTTCCCACAACTTTTTCTCACCCCCCTTTCGCTTCTATCTCCTCCGGGCAGTGCTCGGTGGGGGGTCCCATTGTCCATTTGCCGGACCTGTGGGGTCCCACGAAAGCTTTTTTTTCGCCCCAAATTCCCCAACGTTGCCTCCCTCCATTGCAGACCCCCCCTACCGGCCATGCACTTGGGGACCCCCCCCCCCAACTTCAACACAATTCTACCTTTCTGCCCCCCCGAACCCCCGCCCTTTTTTTCCCCCGTACTGCCCAAGGCTCCTTGAGATCCCCGACACCCTTGGTGGGCCCCCCTTTTCTAAATAATGTTTCGTGTTGCTTTTTTGTTTACCTTTTTTATCTGACTCTTATGAATTTTTCTTCCCTAGTGAAACTTCGGTCATTCATCAGCCATTAGTTTTCCATGTTTCCTTCCCCTTTCTTCCTTGTCAAGCCCTCCCCAAAAGTACCCGAACCGTTCAATTTTATTGTTAACCGTTTTTCAAATTCGATTGGGTTCTTTTTGGCGGGGTCCCTTGCTCATTCGCCCCCATTCGGCAACCTTTTAATGGATTCTTCAGTAATGATGACGAAATGCCGATTTCCCCTAGAAAGCATTCTTTTTGGCCCCCACGAGAAGTTCGCGCGGATGTGGCTTTTCCCAACCCCCCCCCCCCACTACATCTTTGCACCATGTGTTTGCCAAGTTTTTTTCACTGCCTTTCAAAAAAGGTTGCTTCTAAGAAAACCATTTCACATAACCCGAACCTCTCTTCCCTTGGTAATTTCCTTTAAAAAACCTTTTCCCTGGACGCGCTTTCTTAAGGTCGCCCCACCCACTTTACTTAATACATTCACGCACACTACATTTTCCAAACTTTTTTTTCTTTAAAGTTATGTTCTTTCCCCTTAGAGGCATTAGAAGTTATTTTCTAATTGCGCCCCCCAAGTATCAGCCTTCCCTTTTGACAACCCTTCATTTATGAGTTCCTTCCCAAATGACCATTTTCCTACTCATACTTTGTTGAGAGATCCGGTCCTGTTCGGTTATAGCATGATTAAGGGTCAGCATCTCATTTCTGTTCGTCCACAAAGTTGAAGTTTATCACAATTTCCTGCTAAGGAGCACAACATCCCTTGCCCCCCCGAGAGACATTTAGGATGGAAAGGTAGGTTAGCTCTTTGAATTCTCGTATTTTCCTTCTTTCTGGTTCAGTATTCCCCTAGTAGCCCTTTTTTTTTTGGCCTCCCTGTCCCTCAACTCCCTTGGACCCCAATCATGAAGGGTTATTTAAATATGTTTTAGTTCTCCCTCCCACCTTGACCCATGTTACACTTCTTTCAACCCTTTCCCCCATTGGGGTTCTTTTGGGGGGGTTTTTTTCCAACCCCCACATTCCCGCGCTTAGCTACGGCCTCGCTTGACATCACCAAAATGTTCACAGTTTAACTCCCTCAAGTAAAGTCTGATAAAGGTGCCGAATGATCTTTCCCCCCTCAATTCGCAAGGTTGGTACGAATTTGCTATATGTATTCAAACCATTGTTTTTTTCCACGCTTGGTTCTTTCTCCTTTTTTGATTGTTTGAGGTCTTGACACCCTTTGAACGTTTTCTTCCCCGTATAGAAAGATAAGGACGATGAGTCCACTTTTAAACTCACAATCGCCAAGTTACCCAGTCGATGAATTTTCGGCTCTCTGGCCGATTAACCCACACCTTTCTTCAAACAAACACACGACCTATTTTCACCCCCATGCTAACAACCTTCTTTGTTCAGTCCCTGGTCGACGTATAAGTCCCGTTGCCCACCTGGGGTCCATTTTGTGCAGCCCTCTGGGGTTCGGGCAGAGCAACTCCACTTGAGTTTTTGGGTTGCCCATTTTGTAGTTATTATTTTTTCTTCTGGGTGTATCCCCCTTTGAAACACTGCTCCCCATTGTTTACTCTCCTTCACGGGCCTTTCTCCAGGTCCCCCCCCCTTGGAATTCCTCCTGTCCCAACTTTCCTGACCATGACAATTTTTCCCCTTCTTTAGACCAGTTTAGATTGTAGTATAATGAGACACCTCTCCCGCTCCATCTGGATGTATCGTAAACTTCTGAAAACTATGGAATCCCACCACCCCTCTCCGGGTCTCCTTCCCTTCCTTGTTTAAGTGATGCCTTGTGGACAGAAGTTTTTCCGACTCATTTACCTGTATTTTTTTTAGTGCCCTTTTCCAGTTTTCCTCGATTTCAGCCGTTCCCCATAACGTAATTTCCCTAACAGTCTTTCTTTCTTTTTGGCAACCATGTTCAGTTTCACCCTTTTGAGATTTTCTTCCGCACCAATCTTTTTTCCATGTTTATCCCCCTTCTTCCCATGTAGGGTCTATCAATTTTGATGTTTGATTCACACTTTTTTTTTTCTAACTTAGCTGCGGTCGCTTTTTTTTGAGACACCCCTCGACACGTCCCTCCGACGAAAGTTTTTAGTACCTCACAAGAGTTTTCCCTCCCCTGCCTCAAATTCGATTTTATTTTGTGACGTATGACCTTTTAAGCTAGTGATTTCTTCTCTCTTCCGGCGGTCCCGTCTGGGCGTTTCATCGCCAAACCTTCTTATTTTCCTGTTTTTTTTTTCTGACTGTTAGTTGATACGATCGTTTTCGGTTTCCTCTCCTATGGGGTTTTTTAAAGCTTTCTTCCGACACTAATTTGGAGTTGGATTTCTTCCTTTTGGCACCGTAAAGGAACCCCCTTCCCATTAATCCCCTATGTTCCTTCCGGTATCATCCCCGCTGCTAGATATTTTCCTTGCAGTTGACCTTTTCTTTATCAAAGTTAGTGACACGCTGGAGCCCTTCGTCCCCCTTCTTGTCGCGTTCAATATCAGTTCAGTAAACACTCTCAATGTCCCTCTTTATCATTTGAAGGTTTTTTTCCCCCCCAGGATAAGTTTCTTTTATTGGTTTAGGCCTCCAAAGGCCCCCCGTCCGAATTAGTTCAACACATTTTGCTAGTTTACTCGAGCTGTAATACACTATTCTTCCTCTTTGAAATTAAACCCCCCCCTTGCTCCAAGTATCTTTTCCAACCCCCCTTGATTTTCTCTTCATCTTTGCCCTCGACCTTCTTTTTTGAAACTCGCTTGATTCCTTACTGCCCTTTCTATTTGTTGTGTTTTTATCATGTGAAAGAAGGCTCTGCGTCTACTTCTTGTACCAAAAAATTTATCACCCGAGATTTCCAGTTCTCATCTTCCCCCCTCTTTCTATTACCCCTAAAATTGTTGTGTAGTGCCTTTTGCACCTTGATCTCCTCTTTCTCTTTTCCTTGACAGTCTTCCCTTAAAGTTAGTACCGCATTCGAGAGTCTTTGCAGGTCTAAACCCTCATCGGAAAAACCGAGGTAACCCCCCTTGTTACAGAATCCCCCGTTTTTTTTCCCTTGTCAGAACACTCTAATACTGGTAGTCTTTCTTCCCGTTGCCTATGACGCTACCAACTTCACCCCACAGACGACTTGCTTCTTCCCCCATGAAAGCACCTGCCCTGGGTAAGTCTTTCTCTAGGCAGTTTCCTTCCCCCAATGCGTTTTTCTTCAGTCACTGAGATCTTGTATAATTTACTGTACTGTTTGTGCCATAAGTGTTGTATTTCAAACCCCCTAGTTGCACACGGTATCCTTTACCCACCAGAAGCTCCCCAAAACTTGATATACTCCTAGCAACCCCCCAGTTCCCCTGTTGCCCTAAAAAACATAAAGTTTAATGGGGGGTTTCTGCGCATGCGCACCCTTTTCTTTCCCTGAGGGTTTCCCTCCTACATGATAAATCCCCTACCCATTAAAATAGCTTTTCCCACTTTTTTCACAAATCTCACATCGTTTTTTCCTGTACAAGAGTTTACTCCTACCGTTCTTTTTTTCTTTGATGTGTAGTGAGTGTTCGTTTTTATACTACTATTAACCTAACCAGGACTTCCTTCTCTTCCCACTGTGTGACTCCCCCATAATTGTTTTCAAACATTATTATAATCCTTTTAACTGGACCGCATGATTTCCCCAAAGGTTTTTTTTGTTTGTCTAGGGTTCCGTGTTACGAATATCCTCTTTTTTTTGACCATGTCTCATGCTGCCACCCCTACCTCAACTAAACTATGCCCCTACCGAAGAAAAGGATGTTTTTCCCCGGGGACCTTTTTTCATCGAGCTCAACATAAATTAGATTTCTGTCCTCTTTTTCCCCTTCAGGCCAGCCCTTTCCCCGCTGTGCATTCTACCCTGACTTCTGCCCCGAGTTCTATTTTTGCACTTTCTCCTCCCTCTACAATTCCCGCTCTTTTCAATATCCTCCCGTACCCGGCTTTGTGGAATTTCATTACCAAGTCTAACTGTATAATGCTTATTCACACTATCTAGATGAGTCTTTTCCGTGCACAGCTGGGTCAAAATTCCCCCCGTGACTTTTGACCCCCAGGGCCCCGTAAATCTCTTTTGCTTCGTAAACAATTTATCTCGCTACAAAATTTTCAAATGCGGCGTCAAACTTGAACTTGGACCCCACCCAATCAACTTCGGGGAATTCTCCTCCCCCCTGCAGGCTGCCCTGGCGCATGACTTAGACTCGTGCCCCCGAAACCCACTCCCACGAACCCATTTCGATAACAACGTTTTGCAATATGTTTTGTTTTCTCCAACCCTTTTTGATTTTTACCTGAATCTCCTTTGACCCTGACCCCCCTGATTTTTGCACTTCTTCTTAGTCTTGGATACCCTTTTTCTTGTCAATCCCCCTCAAAGGCTTCAAATCCCATCGGGAGGTACCTTGTCCCTGTTCGGCCACCCCCTCTGTTGGCTGTATTTCTGGATTTGCTAATTCTTTCTTCGTACACCTTTTTCCTTCACGTTTTTTCTCGAAGCCGGTTTACCCCTTTTTTTTCAGATAACCGGCCTTTTAGCTCTGTGAGTCATTTTTTTTCTTCTTGATCCCCCCACCCCCCCCCCCTTCTTTCCTGGCAAACATGATTTTTGCACCTTTTTTTGTAAACCCTTTTTTCCTTGTCAATTTTTCAAAACTTTTGATTTATCCCCACCCCCTCCAAAACCCCCCCCTTCAACCCTCCCCAAATGTTCCTGTCAAGCCCCTGCCGTTCCTCCGAACCACCTTCCTCTTCCCTCCGATGAACCATCCTAGCTCGAAGAGCTACATACCTTTCTAGCCCCTCAGTGCGTTAAAGTTATTTTTACCTTTTCAAGTAAGTTTAGACTATCTTAATTTTGTTCAGCGCAGTTTTTCCCAGCATGCTTTCCCCCCCCCAAAGCACATATCTTCTCTTCCCGACCCGACCCCCATTATCCCATCATCGTAGATGACCTTGTTCGGTTATCAGATTTCCTTGCTCCTTTTCCAAAGCCCTCTTTAATGCGTTTCTTCTTTCAAACATTAAGACTGACTCACCTTTCTCGACTCCTTTTCCCACAATTTACCCGACCCCAGATTCCCTTTTCTTCTCGAAATGTCTTCGCTCTTCGACTTTTTTTATTATCTGAGGTTTGGGTTTCCCCCCTCCCATGGCGTGCTCTTCCTTTTCAACAATTGCCCCCGAACCCCTTGACAATCTTCTTTTTCTTTGAACATGTTAATAGTTTTTATGAGACCCTTGAATTCCACTCCCCATTTGTCAAATCATGGGTAAAGCGCCTTTTTGGGGTTTGGGGGTTTTGGGGTTTCAACCCTCCCTGCGTAGATATTCTTCTTTGGCCAATCTCCCCAAAAAATGTCCTCCCCCCAAAGTTTCCCCCCCTTCCTTCCCGTTCGATTCATAATTCCGTGCATCTCTGCCTTTTTTTGGTATGTAGCCAAGGTTTTCTCCCAGACCTTCTATGTACCTTCTTGACAATTTCCTTCTTTCTTGACAACGTTCCACCTCAACGATTTTACTTTGACTTTGAATTTTTTCTTTATGCCCAGGTTTTCTGAAACGTCCTTCATTTAATTTTTCCCTTCCTGGCCAATAGCGTTTTCCTTCTGCAAGTTCCTTTCCCCATCCAAAACCTGTTGTCACAACCCATGCAAATCCATTATATTCTTATTTCCCCAACAGGTCCCGTCTTTTCGGGGTTGCGTTGGCATCAAGCGGTTCTCAAGTCTGGGCACTTGTGCAGTTACTGGGCTTTGGCAGAGACATTTAGAAATTTTTTTTCTCCCCGGGCAATTTCTCCTTTCCTTTAGGTCATTTTTCGGCATTTTTTGAAACTGATTTCCAAAATTTGTTTACGATACGACCGGCGACCAGGTTTTGTCCCCGGGGCTTTTTGAACCTGCCAGCCTTGACAAGCCTCCCTCGCTAATATTTGACTTCCCATTCATCCCAACTTTTCCTTATCATGACACCACCATCGCGTTCTTAAGCGGACGCGGTTTTTACATGTTTCCCACAAACCTTTTTAGCATCACAAACCCCCCCTTTTTTTTAGCAGGTTTTTCTCTCTTGTGTTACTCTGGCCCTTTTGTGATTTCTTATTTACCTGTTATTTTTTTCAGAGTGTCCACGTTTCCCCTCAGGTCTCCATTAATTTTCTCTTTTTCCACCGAACATTTTTCTTGGAAATACCTTTCCAGTTTCCAAAGATGGGGAGCTACATTTCGGCCCACCAACCCACCATAGAGTCCATTTTAATCCTTACACTCGATATTCCTTTGTTATAAAACCTCACACATTTGACTTTTTTTTTCTCACATGGTTATCCTCCCATTGAGTCAGTTTTAGTTCTCCAAATTCCATTAGAACCCCCCGACTGAACTCCGACTCTTCTTTTTCCGCTAGTAGCTACTCCTCCCCTTATAGACAGTCTCAATTCGATGAGTTATTTTGTGACGCCCAGCCGGCAGATTAAAAGCACCTTTTTCCTTCCTCTGAGTTTCTTTGAAAGTTCCTCCAGAGCATGTCTCCAACATAAATCTTTTGCAAAACCTGTTTTTCGCCCCCCTTTGATATTGCCCGTTTGCTTTTTTCCCCTTTTCCTTTAGATTTTTCCCGATAAAGTTCCCCCTTCTTTTGAGTTGGACCTCCCCTTTTCGTGTCCCCCCAAACACCCTACATTACTCAATTGCTCCATGTCTACTCCTTTTTTTTTTCCCGTATTCCTGTTCTATGACCTGCTCTTTCGTTCAGTTGATCGCTCTACCCTTCTTGACAGTACACGAAGAAGCTCTGTGTGTTTTTGACTTCCGTGACATATCCTTTAGAAATTTTTTGAAAAACCCTTTGCGGACCAGGGCTTACCCTTTCCACCAGTAATCATTTCCGATTTGCAGTTAATTGTTGCTTAAGGAACGTATTCAAAACATCTTTCTTAAGGGGAATCACAATATTGAACCTCTTGAAAATCCCACCCCCCCCCCCCTCCTTTAAGTATCTTGCTCAGTTTCTTGAAAAACCCTTTGGATTTCTTCCAACGGCTTGCCTCTGATTCCTTTAATACTTTTTTAGCCGCAGTCTTTGCGTCATCTCTCTTTTTCCTCCCTGTTGTTGGCGCGCTCATGTGACCCCTTTTTACTTGCGCTTGTTCCACAAATGTCTACCCAAGGCTATAGTCCAAAGCGTTCTTTTTAAAAACCTCCAGTGGTGGTCTGCTCACGATCGTGTCTGTCCTGTTACCTTCTCTTGCCCTTCCTGAGTCCCACAGATTAGTCACCCATACTTGTTGATTACGCCCTTTGCGGTAACAACGTCCCCTCCTTCCCTATTTCTCTCTGGTTTTACACCTTTGTACCAGAATCCTTTCCAGGTCCCCCCCTTCCTTCACTCAACTGGTGTGCTTGTCCTTGAACCTTTTTAGATTTCCCACTCACAAATTTCTGAAGGCGATCCTTAACCGGTTCTGGCAGTTAATCGTTTCATTGCCATAGACTTTTCTTTCCCCCCTCCTATGGGAGCTATCATTTTACTTATGTCCTGTTTCCCAGTGACTGATAACTCCAATTTGTGAAAGGCCTTTCTTCCAAAACAGCTCCAATTGATTCTTTCCCCCCTCCCCTATCATTAGCACCAGTCGCCAAGGTTTTCTACAATTTGAATACTTTGGGATTTCTGATTTGAGTCCGGCGTTTCTGCCCCGAATTCTTCCCCCCTGTAAGAAGTATACCTTCTAACATTTTGACGTCTTCAAAATGCTTTGAGGGCTCTCCTCTTTTGATTAGCTAAGTCCTCCTCATGTCTTGGGTTCCGTACTTGTCCTCAGTTCCGTTACAGCGACGCTTATCCCTAAGTCAAGCTCATGGAGATATATCACCTTGATGTCATAGGCGTTTTTTTTTTCCCCTTTATTACGCTGTATAGTACCTGTCGTCGCTATAACACCCCCTCTTGGGTTTTTCTTGCATAACCCCCTAGGCCAAAGCTTCTTTCTGCACACATACCCCCCTTTTCGGTTAACATATGCTTAAATTAAGTCTCACTACCCCCGGATGCATCTCTCCGTCCACTCCACGTTCCACCCCTCCCAGTATAAATTTTTTCGATCGCTCTTCCACCCGTAACACCCTTTCTGGCCCTCCCCTACCTGATTCTGCCATATCTTTTTGCATCCTTTACTATCTCGCACCGAGTCCATTCAATCTGGCATTTCATACCTTGTATAGATGCTCTTCTAGTATGATTCTGGTCTCAGGCTTTGAGTTTCCTTTTTCCCCTTTGCCCGGTCTTCCCAGGGGCTGAAGCCCTTCTAAGAGGGCCTCTTCAACCATTTTAAACAATTTGCTACTTTCCGACATCCCCTTCTACCCTCCTTTTCCCCCCCCCCCCCCAATTTTCGCTTGCCCCTGAACCCCTTTGCCTTGAACACCTGTGAAATGACACTGAATTTCCCTACTGCCACGGGCCAAACCCTCCCGGTTTGGCACGCTAATCTCTTTTCCCTTTGTTGCCCTGGCGTTTTTTTTTACAACAGGTTGTGCTTTAAATTTTTATCCTGCATACCATCAGCGCAGAGGTCACCAAAAGGTGTAATGTTTTTCTTCAGCCCTAGTCTTTCTATCATCCTTATGCCTTTCCTTAACTTTTCAAAACATCAGCAAACCTTCACCCAAATGTACGTTTGTCACTGTCCCTTTTTTTTCTTCCAAATGATAACAGTTCTGTTGCGACTTATTCCCTGATACCTCCACCTTTTCTCTTACACCTTCTCATTGGTCCTTTCCGTTAATTACATCGAAATCGCCCGAAGTGTTTTTTTACTAGCCTGCTTTTAGTCTTGTCCCGTGAAGGTTCTCCTCTCCCGTCTGGATTTTTTGTGGTTTATCCCCCCCACCCCCCCCCCCCCCCACAACCCCCAATTCTCAAGGGCCATCCCTTTTGTGTTAACCTTTTAAAACCGGCTTTTCTCCTACCCCTCACTACAACCCTCCCCCCCCTTTTCCAAATTTTTTCCACATTTTCAACCCCTCCTCCCTGGCAGCGATTTTGTCCTGTAAGCCCCAACTAGTGAACAATATTCTCCCTAAATTATCTGGTACTTAAGTTATTATCCACCCTTTTGCCCCCTTAGTCTGAAGTTCTATTTTGATCTCTCCCTCCTTTTTGCTCGCCTTCTCCGCCCTGAGTTCCCAGGCACATTTCCGCAAATTTCTGTGGAATTTGTTGTTGTTGAGATTTTTTCATGGTACGTACTACTCTACTTTAATTCTTTGTCAAAAGAGCGTTGTGTTGCTGATAATTTTAATGAAGACCCTTTATCCCAAAATAATTTCTAGTTTACCCTTCCCTGACAACATTCCCATATAGCTTTCTTCTCGTCAAAATGTAGGTTAGATCTTCGAATTCTAGTTTTTTAATTGGGTTCTTTCTCCCCCCTTTCGAGTAGCATTGTTTGAAAATGGAACCAGTAAAACTCCCCTTCTTGGTTATTTTAGGGACATTCCCTCTTTTTCCCCAAAAAGTTTCCCCAAAAATGAGGTGAACATTTTGAAATCCTGGGGGTTTGTTGGGTTGTTGGATCCCCCCCCCTCCCCGCGCCTTAGATACTTTTCCCTGCTAGGGAATCGCCCCTCCCTTCTGCTTTTATATTCTCGGATTCGCCTCATGACCCTGCCTTCCCTGAGCATTCCTGACTCCCAAGTGTACGATTCTCAATGTACTCCCTCCCCTACTTTACACACTGGGGGTTCCTGCATTGGCCAAAAAGATTTTCTTTTGATCCGTCTGGGAGTTTTTTAGGTTCTTGTCCCTTCCCTCATTCTACCATGGATAGCCGGTAATAAGTGCTGCTGAATCCCTTCATTAAGTCGTTAACTTATCTGGCTGACGCCTTCTAGGCCCTCCCTGTTGTCACCAAACCTCATGATTTCAACACCGTAAAATGTTCTCTCGTCCCGGGGAGTTTTTTTCCAGTCGTTCTTTAACTTTCTTTCCACCGGGTACCCTTCCTTCGGGTGGTCCCGAATGGTAGACTTTTTTCGTTTTTGGGGTCAACAGTGCACCACTTTTGGGTTCATTTCCTGTATGCCCTTGAAAACTCCCTGGTTTAAGCCCCCCTAGAGTCCTCTGTGGCCCTTCCCTTGTCCTGTTTACCCCCAGTTTGCACGGGGCAACTGACATTCACTTTTAACACTTCTTATAGAGAATTCTCACCCGTCCTCTTTCTCCTGTCCATGCCTTCTTCTGAAATTTTTCCTTTGACTCCCGTTTTGTATAGTACATGTACCTAGACGAAATCTACAACCATCTTCAGAAGGCCGGTCGTTTCCTGATGTTTTTTCTTTGAAGTGACCCCCTCATTACCTTTTGTTTCGATAGGGTTTCCATAGTGCGTTAAAGTTTTTTTAGTGTATTCGGTCCCTAGGACCTTAACATTTCTTTGTGGTTTTTCCCTCGCATTTTCATCCGTGAGTCCCCCCCCCTCCCCACCAACAGATTCTCCTGTTCCGTGCCCCTTCCTATACAGCTCGTATACCTTTTTCTTCTCAAAACCGCCTTCTGCTCCCATTTTCTCCCTTGGTTTATTGTTTTAGGGATTCCTTAAAAGCTCACCGAACTTTTTCCCCGTACTTCATGGGAGGTAGTTTTTTTCTAATAACACCCGCGTTAACCACGAGCGACTTCTATGTGTGTGACCCCTCTGTGAACCCTAGTGATGAAATGTTTCTTTTCGTTTTTTTTCTTTTTCTCCGTCCCTTCGCGATCAAACTATTTGATTTTTAGACCCTTCTCCAGGGTAGATCAATTTTTCTGTCTGTGGTTTCCTCCCACCCCCCCGTTTTTTCACTTCGACACTTGTGTGCGTTGGATTTGATCCCAGCACCAAACACCCCCCTTGAACCCCATCTTCAATTTCTGGAGACCGGTCTCATTTTTCCCATTCCCCCCCCCCCCTGTAACTGCCTTTATAGGAACGATAACAGTCCTTCGTTATCCCCCCCGAAGCAGATTCCTGTGGTATATCCCAAGTGTCCCTACAGTGCTCACTGTTAACCCCCCCCCCCTCCTTTTCGGTACCAATTGGTTCTCCCTCTCAACCACCCGTGCCTTAATTGGTTTTTAGGAAATTTTGTCCTTCCAACACTTGTCTTCCTTCTCATTCTTTCTCCCTCTTTCATCTTACCCCCTTGCAAGAGCCGTGACAGTTCTGTCCCACCCAAAGTATATCTTGATACCACTTGGATTTTCTCTCAACGAATTCAAGTGAATATGCTTCCTTTACAAGCGCCATTCGCCCCGTCTCCGCGTTCCACATG
>Ga0179591_1261599_pt1 | contig 17226 bp, 16 predicted proteins | sample CZOMad2_1_08_16f_FD_182891 | JGI IMG/M metagenome (GOLD analysis project Ga0179591, IMG submission 182891) | Vadose zone soil fungal communities from Angelo Coast Range Reserve, California, USA - CZOMad2_1_08_16fungal (PacBio error correction) | ecosystem: Environmental > Terrestrial > Soil >... | reverse complement strand
TCTCTTCCTCCAAGCTGTGAGCTCATTTCAGATCTCCTCTCATTTCTCCTCTAGTTCCCCTCCTCGTTTGTTTTTTCTTAGCTCTAGTTTGGAGAAGTTCCTTTTAGGTAAACCCCTCTCGTTTCGTCCGGTCTCTGTATTCAAAGAACATTCGACCTTTCTCGCCTCCTCTCTTTCCTCTTTCGCCGTTTTTAAAGACCTCTGCCGGCCAGATCATTCTGTTGCTCCCGATATCGAGGGAGAACCAGTAAGAGGTAACTTTATCCCTCGTTGTCGTTTCTCTTCTGACCACTGTCATCTACGGTAGATTTTGCCCTCTCGTTTCTTTCCAGGGTTTCTTTACCCCATCCCGCTTCATAAGAGTCTCTCGGTTTTTCCCCCAATCCTAGAACTGGCCGCCGCCCTCCTGTTATTCCTTCCTCTTCCCATTCGTATAAGCCGAAGCTTCGAGACTCCCATTCGGTCGCACGTGGCTTATCTTCATCAGTCCCGTACCCCTAAACCCCAACCTCCCTTGCTTTTCACCTCTCTGTGCGCCTCTGCAGCCCTAGAGACTAGGAGTGCCCTTCCGTTAATGCCTTCCCTCAAGCTTCCTCCTCTGTGGAAGCTTTTTATCTCTTTTATGAGGAGCTGATTCCTACCTGCCCGTGAAACTTTCTCCCTTGACTACTAGGCCCTTTGCAGTTGATCATGGATTTGACGATGGAACCACTCGCATTTCTTCTCCTGTCCCCGTCGTCCTAAAGCTCTACCTTTTCTTCGAAGACGGTGCCTCTTAACAATAAGCCCCTTTTGAGTCAGATTCCGTCCCGTGCTTTTTTACTTCCAAGATGTTACCGGCCCGCGTGACCTTTTCCTTTTCTGATCTAACACATTTTTATTCCCTAGAGATCTTCTTTTCCCTGACTATAATGATCTTTTGACTAGTTTCCTCCTTGGAAGTTTCGTTTTCATATAGTTTTATCATGCCATTTTTTCTCTGTCTTTTCTCCCTATTAGACCCCAGCTCCCCCGCCACTTTACTCCCCCCAGACGTCACTGAAATGAGGATAATTTTCTCTCTAATTCTCTCCTATCTCTCAGTTTCTCTCAGATAAATCTCTTCTGCACCTCCACAACGTCCCCTTCCCCCGATAATCCCCACAAGGCACTTGGCTTTATGGGCTCTGATTAAATACTCCTTTTCCCCTTCCAGAGATTTTTTTTCTCACAATTTTTTTTACTATAGAGCCTCTAGTATCCTCTTCGTCCACCAGAGAAGCACCGAGATGGTTAGAGTTCATTCTCCGATATAAGTTCTATAAAGCCAGCTTCCGCGAGATGTTTTTTCTTGTTTTTTTTTCCGCCCGGACTGGGCGTCTCTGGAGAAGATTGTGAGAGTAACTGACTGCAGTCTCCTTCATTCTCTCAGTTATGACTGAGATCCTCCTCCCCCCCTCCTTGGAGGCAACCTCCAAGCTTCCCCTCGATTTGTCTCTCTGGATTTCCTCCAATGTCTCGACCCACCATGCCCTTTCCCGTTCTTTACCTAGTTCCCTAACATACTCTGAATTGGACTCTTTCACCCTACTTTTTCCTGGTTTAAGAGAGCTTTTCCTTCCTCATTTTTCCCCCATAGTTCCCTTTGCTCTAATAGTCACACGCTTCGTTACGTCCGGTGCCGACTTCCCTTCCCATGAAAGAGATAACCCCCTTATCTGGCTCAATCGTTTCTACTTTCCTGTCCCTACTTATGAGACCTTCAAGAGTTTTCTCCTCCCTTGTAATGATAGGGATAGGAGACCCTCCTGGCGGCCGCCCCCATTGCTCCCCGGTAAGGCGACATTCGTCGGTGCTTCGTTCTCATCTTTTGGAAGAGGAGGGCTTTGGGTAGTCGGCTGTCGACGTAACGTTCCCCCTTCCTCGAAGGTTCTACGTTCAGTCTTCTTCCCTCGTCTGGCTTTGGGCGGTGCCATAAGTTTTCCTCGCCTGTCTTCGAGCCTCTTGCGTTCCCTCATATGTTTAGTGCACTGAGGTAGACCTTCCCTTTTTCTTGTATGATTCTCTCGATTAGTTGCCCTATCGTTCGAGTCTGTGCTGTCCGGCTTATAGTTCTTGAAAACCAGCCTTCCTTCTGGGTTCCAGAGGTTGTGTGGAAATCAATTTTAAACAGAGATAATCCATCTTTCCCTCTCACAATAGGAGATCATTCTTTCTTTTCTCCCATTTTCTAACACCCTTTTCCCCCTCATAGATTTCACTTCGTGGATCCCACATGGACTCCTTTAACTTGACTGGTTATGGTCAAGATCTTCTGTAATGATGATTTTCTAAGCCCTATCTACCCAGGAGTTTCGCCTTCCTTCTTCTCCTAGTTGCTTTTCTTATGTAGTTGTGTGTTTTTTCCAATTTTTGTTTTTTTTCTCAGAAACGTGTGTTATTTTTCTAGTGGAGGAGGTATCTTTTTTTCTTGATTGTTTTCTTTACTGGGACTTCTTGATGATTTCAGTTGTGTTGCTTTACTTTCTCCACCGGTCTCGTCCTTTTTCTTCCGGTTCTCCGATTCTTTAGCCGAGCTCCCAGTCCTTCTCCCAGAAAGCACCATTTCTCTTAGTGTCCACTCCCTATCGTTGTCGCCAGTTCCCTCCTCCCTCTGACTTAAGGATGGTCCTTCTGATTCCCTCTGGCTCCTTGCTCTTCAGTGCTACGAGCGAGGAAGTATTGCTGTCCCCCTCCACTAACTCTCCCCACTCCCCGGATTATAGAACTCCCTCGATTTCTTCTAAGTGACCGCGCCTCGTTCATGCGCTTTGTGCCTCTTATACGTCCGTAGTCCTCGTCTCGAGCCAAGATCCTTTTCCTTTTGATTCTTCTTGGAGTTGGAATCCTTTCCGTAATCCCCTCTTCCCCCCGTGAGAAGAGGATACTTCGTCTTCCTTGACCATGTGATCTCCCTTTCGCATTATCTACTTTTTTGACCTTTAAAGGCCGTCGCCCCCCCCTGTGTCTTTCCCTATCTTCCTTTGCAGGCCCCATTAACTACCAGCAACCTAGCTCGTTTTTCGTTTCCTGAAATGCCCGTTTCTATTCCGTCATGTCTCTTCTCCCCTCCCGAAGAAGGTTCGTTTCTCTTTCCTCTTCATGCGTTCCGCTCTTCCTTCATAAGGTAAAGTAGAGAAGAGACTTCAACATTTCGAGTAGTGTAATTCTAAGATCTTTCTTCCTTTATGATAGGAGAGTAGAATCCCCTCCCTCTCCAGTCTTTCTTGAACCTATGATCCCCCAAGTCCGGAATTTTTTGAAGGCTTCCGCCCAGTGTAGCCTTCAGAAAGAGCGTTTTCCTCTATCTTTTTGTAACAAAGTATACCGGTTTCCGCTCAGTATACTTTAATTTGTCCCAATCTTCCTCAGTGGCCCCCCCCCCCGCGATGGTTTTACCCGCCCCCACTCCGAGACTCCCTCCCTACTTACTTCTTATCCCCTTTTCCATCTATTAGAAAGACGGAGAGGAGCTCTTTCCCCGGTATATCTAATCATCATACTTTCTATTTTTCCTCCTCTTTTTTTTGTTTTTAGATAGCTCCTTTATATTCACCCTTCCCTCGTATAGAGGAAGTGTAGTTCAACAGATCCCCCTTAAAAGAGGCTTCGATTTGTGACTTATATAGAGAATGGGGTGTCGTGATCCCAGTGATCTCTGAGTTCCAGGAGGAAAGTCCACCTTCTATGATAGATTTTCCCCTTTTTTTCCTTCTGTAAGTAAGGCACCGTCTCCTCCTTCACCCCTCTCTTCTGACCTTTCTCCCTCCTATTTCGCTCTTCTTTACTTGAATTCCTGCGTGTTTTTGGAGCTTCCTCCCCATTTTCTGATTCCCTTTTCTTTCTCAGAAGCGTCCCTCTTTCTTGAAGGGATTCTTATAGAATAAGCGAACTTGCTTCCTTCCAATTGATCGTGACCTCCTTCCTCTCCTTGCTTCCTTCTCTCTGACTTCTGGAGAAACCTTTCTTTTGACCAAGGAAGTTCCCTTCCCTTTGAGCCTCCTCGACCTTGATCTACGAGAAGAAGCGTTTTCGTTTCCTGTCTTTGTCAATTTCCCCTTTAACCTGAGTCTCTTCCTTTCCTACATGCCTTTGACCTCCTTGATCCTGGAGAAGGTTTTTTCAAGATACGGAAGGAATTCCCCTAAGTCCCTCACTTCCTTCCCTAAGCGTAAGAGGACGTGGACCTTCAGGTCCCTCTCCCATCCCCTTCACCCCACCAATCGCCCCACACTACTCCCAAAAACTCCCCACCAACTAAAACACACCCCAAAAACCCGGCTTATAACCACACCTAACACACACCCACATTTCAAAACCATAATAACCCCACACACCCCCCACCATTACCCCCACCCAACAACACCCCCTTTTTTCTCCCCCTCTTAGATTTCCTTGCTTCTTTCGCCGAGGAATCCTCAGGCTTCCCCCTCCTTCTATACCGTCCCTTCGCCGAGCTAGTGCCGGACTCTTCTCTGATTCGAGCCTCCTCGAGTGCTTTTTCGTTTTGATCGTTACTTTCCCCTTACGTCCTCCTCACTCATTGACGCGCCCTTCTCTGCCCAGTCAACCCCTTCCATCCTGTCAGGGATAATTTCATTCCCCCTTCACTTTGCTGACTTTGTGATTTTTTCCGAACGCTCTTTAGTTGTCCCCCCGCCCCCTAAATTGGTGTGTTTCCCATTCAGTCGTTCTTCTCTCAGCCCCTCGGCTCTTCCCCAAGAATCTGTTCCCCCGTTCCGAGTCCCCCCCTTTTTGATTCCCTTTTCCCCCCCCCTCCAATTGACAATACTGGGACAAAGCATTACCATCCCTTAACCCCAATCTTTCGAAACCTCCCTCCCCAAACGACCCCCCCCTTTTAAGAACCCCACAACACTTCAACACCCCCCACGTCTTTTTTACATCATTCCCCATATAGAGACTTCTCTGTTCCCTCCTGTCGCTACGACTTTATTCCAATCCACTTGCGAACAGATAGGACCAGGCAACCTAGATAGTCAACAGGATTCAGAATCCTGACTTCCTCTACCCCCCTTAAGAGAAAGGGTTCCTCACTCTGAGAGCACTTAGAGATTAGGGTATAGGTTATAGGTCCAATAGTTGTTCCATGATCTCGTTGCTCTTTTTTTCCCCCCTTTCTTTCACACCTTTTACTTCCTTGTTCCGTCACCTCCGGAGGGGCATCGTAGACATCCCTTCCTGATCCTGAATTTTTTGCCCTTCCCAGATAGCAGACTCTCGTGTATATTGCTGACACATCTATGTTTCATAGATTTCCCCTTCATCCATTCCCCGTCAGGTTTGGGACTCTGTGAATAGCCCTTTAAGATACCCCCTCCTCTTCCGTCAAGGATCAGTATACTCGAGGAAGGGTAGATCTTTCGACAGATAGGTCTCCCTTTCCTCGCCATCTTTAGGATCTTAACGCGCGTCCCCCCTTTCCTTCCCTTCTCTTAAGGTAGAATTGTTTTTACTATTTTTTGATCTGCGGGGCTTATATCTTATACCTACCTCCCGATTTTTTTTCTTTTCCCCCCCCTCCCCCTTTAGCCTAGCAGGACTGTAGCCATGCACCTCGGCCGTATGGCGCGATTCTCTAGGCGCTTTAAGGTTCTCTCTTAAAGGAAACTGCCCCGCCTTCGTTGTCTTGAGCTTCCCCCATCTACCTGTTAGCATTCGACGAGCTTAATATCTAAAGGTTTATTTGACGCCGAATTGTTCGCGTTGCACGTTCTCCTATTATATGTTTCCGGTCCTTGAGTGTTCCCCTCCTCTGATCTCTGACAACGAGAGACACGACTCAGGAATCTGGTGATTTTTCTTTTCCCAAGTACTTCCACGGATCCTCTGCTCTTCTTCTCCTCTTCGAAGATATGGATTTTTCTAGCCTAACTAGCCCCCATCTTCACATGTGAGTAGAAACCATGACTAACAGATCTAGTCCCTTCTATGTGGAATGTCCTCTCGCGGTAGCTCCTTCATCTCCCCCGAAAACTTTGTTTTGTCAGCCGGTGCTTCACATGCCGGCGAAGAGAGATCTTGCGCTGTCGCTCTTTGGTTCTCCCTCGTCGGCCTTCTCGTATGAGGTAGCCCTCTCCCACCCTCACAATTTTTCGTTAGAGCCTTAGCCGGTTCTTCTCAGTGCGTCTCTCTCCCTAGCCCCCCTCTTATATACGTCCTCCTCTTCAGGCGGAACAAAGCGAGCCTCAGGTCAGCTTTTTGCTCTATAGGTCCTTCCTTTGAGGATGTTTATGTTTTAGGCGATAGATATCAGAAGCTAGTGACGAACCCTCTTTTCCTTTATTCAGAAGCTAATTTTCCACTCCATCTTCCCGTTTTTGCCCGTACCTGATACTCTCCCCGTCCTTGACGCGAAGTTCGAGTTGTCTCCACTTAGTTCATTTCCTCTCGGTATAATTCTTCTTAGAGTACTCCTCTTTTGAATTCGACCGCCCCGTTCTTGAGAGCTTTCCACCTGTGTCTGATTTTTTTCTTTATACTTTGAGAGAATTTCTCTTTAGGAGAGCCTGCGTTTTCTCACTCGGTCCAGACGGGAGCCAGGAGGCCGCTTGCTACATTATGAACACCTCCTGCCGTCTTATGCCTCTTACATTAGAATCAGTCTTATTTCCTAATACAGATACTCTTCTGAAAAGAGCGAGCATGCCTTGGTGTTAAACTTTCCAAGTAGTTTTTTTTTTCCCTCAGCGGATGCGAGCGAAACTGTCCAGATGTCCCGGTCAACCTCCTCTTCGTATTTTCTATTGCTGAGTCCCTTTCCTCCCACGTTTTCTGAATTCATGTTCCTGTTTCGCCCTAGAGTTGAATTCCTTTCGCTGATTCTTTAAGAAGTGGAGCTTTCCATGTCTATCTTTTTTGCATCGACTCCCCCCCCTTGCTTCGATCTGTTTCCCAGCGACCTTTTTACCCCCTCCCATCTAAACCTGGCCCCCTTTTGACATCTATTGGGAAGGAAGAGACGAGTATTTTTTCTCAGTAAGACCTTTTTTTTTTATTCTAGCTCCTCTACAAAAGCTGTACGAGTTTCGTACGTTTTTCAAACCTTATACTACAGGAAGGATTTTTGCTCTAGGATTAGCAGGCTATTTCTTTAGACTTTACTACGGATCCTATGGTTATCTTAAACATCATCTTATCATAGCCTATCCCTTATTTCCTTTCATTTGTTTTGTTGTACTGAGAGCTCCCCCCCCCGAGACGAGGACTATGCCCCCTTTTGTTTTTTGGTTAAGCTCACACCTTTCTGAATTCTATGTACCCTATGATCAAAGTCCCAGAACGCCCCCAAGTCCCTCCTTAGATTGCAGCTCGCGGCTTCTACAGTTTAAGAGAATTACGGAACTTCTCCTCTTTTGGGCGCTCCTTCTCTTGATCCCCCCCCCTGTACCCTCGTTGCCAGTTTATCGGACTAACTAAATTCCCTTACGGTCGTGATATTCTTCCAAATCTCTCGGTAGGACTTCACTAGCGGTCGCGATTCATCCCCCCGATTTGTCCCTGTCCTTCAGCTTCCCCCCACCAGATAGCACTTGCGTCCTATCTAAGGTCTCCAGAGTAACGCTTTCAAGAAAATTTGAATATAGAGCCCTAAAAGGTCGTTAGTTTCCTGTGAGTATTTTCGGACTTATCACCCCTCCTACTCTTGATTTCTCAAATCGATCCGCTCTCTGATAGCTCCGCAATCGGAGCTTCTTCCCCAGGAGGCATATTTCATCCCCTCACCTTCTTTTTTTCTCCTTTCCCCTACTTCTCGATTCTTCGGTCTCTCAAGACGAAGTTAGATCCGTTCCCCTCCGTGAGCACCCCGGATTTCCTTGCATACTGGTAGCAAACTCAGATTTCTTTTACCTTGATGAATTCCTGGGCTTTCCTCCTCGAGAATAACCCTCAGCCCTTTCTCTCCACGATTGACGATTGAAAATAAACACGTGTGGTCATCCTTTCGAACAACTGAGTTTTATATTTAAACTACTCTTCTCCTCCTCCTTCATTAGAAGAGATTGAAGATCTTCTTTTTATATCTAGAATTCTCGTCTAAAGTTCCTCTCTCGGTCCGGTTCCGCCGTTTTACACGACGGTCCGTCTTCTTTTCATCTTCTGTGAATCCTCTTTTCCTCCTTAGATTTTCCTCTCTTCCCTTCTCCCCTACCCTAACAACATCCCAATTTCTCCGCCCCATAGATGGCTAGGAAATCATTCCTATCTTTTTTTTCTTCTACTGTAATCGAATGGTCGATGCCTTTTCGCATTTCGTCTCCTCTTAGTGCTTCCTCCACCCCCCTCTGCCCCCCTTTCCAGATAAAGCAAGTAGTTTTTTTCGTGCGTGTTTATGGTCCTACCGGATAGGACCTCGAATCTTCGGGTCCCCAACCCTCTATACTAGCCATTAGCGCCCCCTCCTCTTCTACATCTTATCCCTCTCTTCACCCACCATCTGCGGGGTCTTGTTCTATGACTCATAGAAACGATTCATATTTGCAATTCCAATAACTCCCCTCTCCTCCCTTTGCTTGAAGTGTTCTACCTTTTACTTGAGATTTGAGCCTCTTTTTCGCTCCCCCTGGAAACTTTTGAGGAGGAGTTCTACTCACGACTCCTCTATAGCTCCTCCCCCGTGTGGCACTTCCTCCCTAGGCCAGAGGAGGCCTTCTCAGACTTTCTAGAGATCTCACGCTCCCCCACGCACATGCCATTACCATTTGCTCTTATTGTTCATCTCTTCGGCCTCTTCGTCCCCATCATCCTGCGTTCTAGCTCTCTCTCCAGGTCCCCCTGGCCTCGGGTCGACCTGTGTCCCGCCGTTTGTATGTTTTCGTGAAGGTACGGATCTTCTTCTCCCCCTTACTATCTCATTTTTTATATGTCTCCCTACGGAACTCTTTTGACGTTTCTACTTTCCTCGATCAGCTCCCTCGTGTCTAGAGTGGATGTTTGTCTCTCGTCCTTCCCCGCAACTCCCCCCCACTCGGCATCAAATAGGACCCACATCTCAATAAGTCTACTGTCCTATCTTTCTTCTTCGTTTTCTATCATATCGAGGGGATTTTTCCGTCCCCCTAGAGGTTCTTCCTCCTTTTCTTCACCTTCCGCAGGTCTCCTGTTTCCTTTGCTTTCAGAGTGAGTGGGACTGAGTCTTATTTTCCCTAATTTCTCCTCTCCTGTGTTCCCAGATTCCCTCTTCTTTTCCAATCTCTTTTGTCTGACCCCTCGGTGAAATAGTAGTATCCTTTCGCTCAGTTTCTCTCTGTATTAAATTCCCCTTTCTATTTTCTTTCGGAAGAAGGAGTTTTCCGCACCCTCCCCCTGCCTACTTTTTGGACCCCTCCTCTTTTTCACCTAATTTTCAAAGAGATAATTAATATTTCCCTATAAAATACCCTATAACCTAACGTTACTCATTAGGGGAGACCCCAGTGATCTCGATACTGTCTAAAACGTCCTTGGAGTAAATTTCTTCTTTCATGGTACTTATTTTTTCATTTCCTCATATTGTGATTAAAAACTTTTCCTGAAGAGCCAAGACTTTTCTTTCGCTATGTGAGGGTGTTTTGTAGAATTGGCGTTTTCAGTTTTTTTTTTTTTTGATAGGAAAAGTTGTTGTGAGGTGGGCGGGGAGGTCAGTTGTCTCCTTGCCGTTTGTCTTGATGTGTATTACTTTGGTATGATTAGGGGCCGTTTCCCGAGTACCCCTTTTCCCCCCATTCCTCGTAGGCCCGGCAGGTTTGTTTTTACTATCTTATCAGCGATCCTTTACTCCAGATCCCTCTTTCTCGAAAAATGTAGTTGTGTCCACGACCCATCTCCTTTTTTTAATCTGAAAGTTGCCGCCCCCTTAATTAGAGTAGTCTTCATGTTCCCTTCTTGATTTTTTTTTCTCTCTCCGACCGAAGGGCTTTCTCTTAGTGATGTAACTCTTTGGTCTTCCAGGCCTACTCCAAATAGACCCCTTTCTTCTCTGATTTCCCCACCGACTCCTTTTACTTCCCACCGATCTGAGAGTTGAATTTGATTCCTCTTTTAGAACTAATTCTCCATCTGTGACGCCCCTTCTCCCAAGAGAATAGGCCCAGGGGGTGTTCCTTGGGTCTGGTTTCCATCCCCTTCACTCCAGTGTCCTTTTCCTCATAGAGTGACCTTTTCTTATTCCTTCAACCCTTTTATCCACCTCCGGTCCCCTGTAGATCGTTTCGTTACTCCTCCTCTGGACCTCTCCCTTTTCATGTCTTCTTCCCATTAATCCCCCTCTCTCAGGATAGAGGTCTCCCCTTCCCCAGAATTGTAGGCGCAGTTCTCTTTTCCTCAATTTACAGCTGCATCTTTCTCCTCTTTCCCCTGCTCTCCTCTTTTTTTCCCCTCCATTTTTTCTTACTTTTCTCAATTTCACCTTCGAGCAGGGCCTTCCCTCCACTTTCTGGTATTTTTCTCCTTCTCGCAGTAGGAATGCAGGTCTCCGGCTCTTATACGCTTATCCTCCCTCGTATGACATCTTTACCTCTTTCCAGGACGGACCTTTTCCTCCCGCGTAGACTTTTTTAGCTCTTTTGCCTTCATCTTAAGGCCTTCCGGAAGCAGAGAGGCTAAGGTTTACAACGGACTGACCTTTTCCTAGATAGATTTTTTCGACCCCATGAGATGAGTTTTCCCTCCTTCCTTTTCCCCCTAGGGGAAGCTCGTTTCTTTTAAGTTCTCCTCTCCTGGACACTTTTTATAGTCCCTCCCCAGACCTCTTTATTAATAATACGTTTGTGTTGAGTATATCTCCTCATGGTTTCGATTCACATGGAACCTCTTATCTCTTTTTCCCTATAGTGACAACCCTCTTTCCTCCCTTTCCCCTCCTTAGATAGAGACTTTTTTTTCTTTTCCACTCTCTCTTTGAAAGGAGTCCCCTGATTTTCCCCTTTTCTGATTCTCGCGTCTTGGCTGTAAGGACGTAGATGACCGCTTTCTCCTATCTAGAACCTGTTGTCCTCTCTTTCCTTTTCAATGTATCTTTTTCCCCCCCCCCCCCCCTATATGATAGAGGCGGCCTTCTATCTACTTCCTGAACTGATTCTGACGTGTATATATTTCGACAAGATTCTGCTCCGGACCCTCTCTGATCTTTTGAAACTTAGAAGTCCGTGCCTTAGGCAGCGAATTTGTTCGCCAACAATTCTCCTTTACGTCTACTTCCCCTTTATCAAATAGACTTTGACATCCTTAGCCGAGAGTAGTGACTTTCTGGCATGTTGCCTTCCCATTCGTGCGATTTCTTTTTCAGAATCTTCCTTGAAATGCATCTCTCTTCTCCCGATTTGTGCGATAATGTTCAGGGACGCGCACGTCCAGCTCTTCTGCTCGGTTCCCTCTTTTTACTGTGGCCCCCCCCTTCCCTCTAAAGCCTTCCCTCCCTCTTCCTTCCTTGGAGAGAGTCTCTTTCGATGTCCTTTTTGGATCTCGTAACATCGGACTCGATTTTTCCTTCTGACTCCTTGGTTCTGATAATTCCTTTCTTGCCCGCTGGCTTTTTCAATTGTTCTCCACGAAACCTGAAGTCTATTCTCCATCCCTGCTGACGTAGCGTTTCATAGCCCCGGTCCTCCATTTTCGGCCTAATTTCCCTTACCTTAAGTTTTGCCCTTGTAGAGTCAAGAGATCGTGTGGCCACGTCAGTACCGGGGTTTTTGCGAGTTCGAGCTTACTTACCCCGCCCAGATGCTTACACATCTTATATTTTTAACACTCCACCCATGTAATTCAGGCATTTGTCTACCTTCTCTAAGAAACATCCTCCTGTAATGCACGATACCCATCAATAACCCCATCACGTGAGCCTCCGCACCGCCCCCCGAACACCCACTTTCGTATCCAACCCACATTTTCCCCCCCCAACCCCCTTCGACCCAACCCCCCCGAACACGCAGCGACTCCCTTCTTCTCGGTACCTACTTTTATTCAACGCCAGATACAAGTAGTTCTATTCACCAGACCGAGATTTTTTAATTGTATTTTTAAAGGGATCTTGAAATTTTAGACCATCAGTAAGAAAGTTTTTCGAAAGACTGATGAGACTTTCTCTTTGATTATAGATTCTCTTTTTTTCCTTAAAGTTTTACTGTGTCATTGTTTTTTTTCCCAACCCACTCCTTGACCCAGTCTGGCTCGGCTTGTTTCAATCTTCGTTCTCCAAGCCAGCGATCCCTACTTTTTCCTTTTCTCTATCAGTTCTTCTGACTCTAGGGTTTCCCCCTTTAAGACCTTCTCGGAAAGCTAGAGCTCCTCCCCGGCGCGTTTAACAGTAGTTGCGAAAGCCATGCTAATGAAGTCTCATGAATTCTTTCCTTGTATTCAGGTTTATAAGTCTCCCCCCGTTAACGCTCTGTCAGCCGCGCATTAAGAGGTTATCTAGGTTTACATATCCGTCCCTACTTAATTGCGACTTTCATTTTTTCCTACTGGAGAAGATGGTTTCTCCTTGATTCAAGCTCCATTCCAGACGCCACAGGTTCTTAGTCGAGGGAATCGCCCTCCAATTTATCCTATTTGAGTCGAGTTCCTATTTTGTCTCACGTTTCATTCCCCTCCTCTCCGTGACCCTGTCCCACTCCTCGACGGCTTTTTTTCACCTCCTCGAACCTCGCCAGGTTAGGCCAATCTTTCCGCCTCTATTAGTAAAGCCTATTATTTTAACTAGAATTTCCTGGTGAATGTTAGTATCCAGGTGAATTGGGCCTTTCTTTTTGAGCTGCTACTCTGCCCCTTTTTTTCGACAAGTCAGAGCGAATAGTGGCGATTGCCACTTCTTTTGACGATAGATTCTGCTATCCAGCAGTTTTTGCCCTTTTTTCTTGGCCCTCCTCGTTTCCCTATTAAAATGGCTTATCAACCCCCCTTGCCCGAACCCAGATTTATTCTCAGTTGTCTTCTTTGAACCATTTCCTCTCTCTTGGTAGAGTCCCTTTTTCACCTAAAAGTTGGTTTTTCTCTCTTGAATCACGTCTTTTGACCTCGATAGATTCTTGGAGGCCAGGCCGCGGTGTTCTACTCGCGGCCTGAGAAGTGGAGTTTACATGCCGCAACCTTTGTTGGGTGCCCCCCCAAACACGAAAAGCGTTTTAGGACTTCCGGTCTTCGTCGAATAATCTTTCGAGATTTGCTATTCCAGCCCTCTTCTCGTCCCTGGCGAGAGCCCCCCACATCTTGATAACTGAAGGTGAATCTCGATCTTTCTGGACTGTTTTCTTTCGTGATGTCTCTCCTATTCTCGCAGCGCAGGACTCCTCTTACTTTGACCCTCTATGACCCCTCCTTCTACTTTCAGTAGAGGGAACTCCCTCCTCTATCGTACTTCCCCTCGGAATCTCGGATCTCCAACTTATTTTTTCTCTCTTAGCCTTTTTTTATAGATTTGTTGTCAATATTACCCCATGACGGTGCGTAAAGGAAGCCGTCGTATGTTGGACCGCTATCAAGATTTTTTTCGTAAGGTATGTTGAGTTAGAGAAGTTTTTCCTGTTGCCCCTTGACTCCACAGAAATGCTATTTGTCCTCCCACAATATCTTCTCAATGAGCCAGTATCTTAGGATTTTTCTTGTCCTTACGAGAGTCTCCTCTCAGTATTTAGATCGAATTTGTCAGCCTGAGCATGTCTTTAGGTCACGTCCAAGGCTTTTTCCGAATATCGCTGGCGATGCTCCTCTTTACCGCGAAGAGGTGCCCTCGCTTAGGGGGGTATATAGCTTATCTCCCCCTACCCACTTTTATCACAGACATTTTAGGTGCTCGTCTTCCTGGCTGCTCTCCGATCTCATCCTTTCGGAGATTTCCATTTCCCTTTCCTTTTTGACTTATAACCGTCATTCGCCTCTTGGTGAAAGCTCCTGAACCCTATGTTTTTTCCTCGACTACGATAGTGTTTTGCCCTGTACCTATCACGCCTTCCATCGTTTATTGACCCTTGACTTTCTCCTCTGACAGCCTTTCCGCAGGTGGAGATGGCCTAATGATTTCTTCATCCGGGACGCGAGAGTCTCGAGTAGTCTATTTCTTCATTGTTCTTATTGACCATCCTCCCAGAGAGTTCTCACCCTCGTGATTCCTCGAATTTTTTTTCCGAGAAGTTGGTGTTTTCTCTCGCATGTCGCGGACGCATGAGTAACGTTGGAGAGCACGCTATTTTTACTGTAGATGTCCCCAGTACACACGTCCCTTGCTCCTCCTCCTCGTCCGCTCGTTTTTTTTTCCCGAGGTCTGGTTAATGACCTCTCTTTGCAAGCGCTAGGGTGTCGATCGTCGCTGAGGCTTTCCGAGTTTGTTTACTAGTCGTGTCCTGCACGAGCTTACGGTCGGATTCCCTTCTTGGCGGAAGGGCTGTGGCCCCTAGGTCGCCTTTCCGGTAGTTCGAGGCCAAAAAAGTTATACTGAGCCTCCGTTTCTGAATTTCTACACGCCGCCGCATGCGAGCTCGACGCCCGACAGGCGGTCCGTTACCGTAGTCTTATAGTTCTAGCACCTGAAGTTACTCTGATTTCACCTGTTGAAGGCGATCTGGCGGCTCAGCCCGGCGCGAAAATCTGTGCCGAGGTTACCAGTCCTGCTCTCAGGAGGGTCCCTACTAGCTCCCAGTTCTTAGGAGAGACAGACTGATTCGAGAACTGGTCTCTACTACGCTTATTCTGGTTAATTTTTCTCCCCTCCGGTGGGTCGCCTTTACTTGTCCTTCTGAATAAGGAGCCAGAGCTACTGCGGCGGCAGGAAGAGACCCCATCAAGGTGGAAGAAGAGGCGAGTTGGTCTATCCCAAGAGATATTCCGCTCGCTTTGATGTCGAGAACGTGGAGCTCATATCCTGCATTTTCATGCGTTTCGGAGAGCGGGATGAGTCCGCCTTGAAGATAGTTGGTTCTCTTAGGTTTTCTCATTACGAGGGGACTCGCTAGGACCAGACGAGATTTTTACGAATTCCCACCTCCACTTTTCATTGAAAATTTTTGCATGCCCTTGCATGTTTTCTTTTTCGGACGAGGTTCTCAGCGCTAGCGTGAGCGCGCTCATTTTTACCGAACCTCCCGGCATTTCAGTCCCCCGGTCTAGTGGGTCCTTTTTATTTTTTGCTAGCGACCTCATCGTCTCTTCTCTTCGCGAGAAGGATTCTACCACCTCTCTCTCGACAAGCTCGATCCGAACATTCCACTGCTGAGCCACCCGAGCGGTTGCTGGTTTTCCAGAGCCCGACGAGTCGAGACTGCCCCCGTCTTTAGCTGTGGTGGGTCAGTGGGTATCGGCAGTGCGCGCTGGCGAAGATGGCTTCCCCGGACAATATAGACTTTCTTCGAATCGCTCTGATAGTAGCTGGGCCCCTTACGCCCCGATTTTGGCGGCCTGGCGCTGCGCCTCAGTCGAAGCAATCTCACCAGCCAGGCCCTTCACAGTTTCCGCGACCGTGCAAATTTTCTCTTTTTGCCTGAGATTCTTACGTCCTGTTTTTTTTTGAGTAGAGTCGCCCGACGGCGAACCTGTGCGATTCGGTCACGCCGTCGACGGCGTCGTGACGGTACGGTTCGACGATTTTGCCCCATGTTACCTATCTCCCTTGCATCAGCCCGCATTCCGGCGCGAGGTGCAGGTCGACTTTCCTGCGCGACGACCGGTGTGCGAGGAAGATAGGTCTCTGAGAAAGCTTCTTTCAGATTTTTTTGGCCCCTGCGCAGAAGGCGCGTACCGTCGGGCGCGGTCGTCGAGCAGGTTCGGGAGTGCGCGTTTAACCGCTGAGTTCCTTTTTACTTAAGTGCCCCCCGCCCTCCCAGTCTAATTAAGGCCGCGCACTGTTTCGTGAGCCTGGACGGCGAGGCTAGTTTCACTACGGTCCAGCGCCTGGATGCGCGCGTTGCCGAGCTGTAGGCAGACGGCGTGACCCTCGTTTTGCGACGGCGCGAGTGAGTACGTAGCGCTCGTGGTTGGCGCCGCCGGATGACAGGCAAAACTTCGCCGACTGTTGGGACCAGCCGTGTGGCCTAACGTTAAACGAGATCATGAACGCGACCGAGACCACCGAGCCCCTCGACCGTTATTGCGCACACGGGCGCTTTCACAGTCATTTTTTTTTCCAATACTCTCCTGCATACTGGGGTTTTTTTCTGGTTTCCTGATCTCTGAATGCTGCTTCATATTTTCTCAAAGCGTCAGTTTTTCTCTTTCTGAGGAGAGAGTTTTGGCGCGGCTACTGTTGTTCTGTTGTTGGCGTGTGGTGGGGAAAGTTGGGTGCGGTTTGACGTGGATTTGTCGCCCGTGCCGTTGGTACGTTTATGAAGTTGGCTGGAGTGTAAGTGGAGGAGCGGACCAAGTGGCGTTCTTTGAAAGGGGCCGGTGCCTCGCCGAGGGAATCTTCGCGGTTATCCTCGAAATCGGTCTTTGAGTGGACGACCTCTTTGATAGTCCCGTTCAGCCCCCTGCGGATATTCCTTGGCCGTGCTCTGCGGTTTAGAGGTTTTTCGACGTTGTTTCGTTGAGGAGGCGTCTGGGTCGTCGCCAGTCACGCGCCATGCTTCACACTTATTATTCTTCAGAAGAGCATCCCCGGAACGCGCGGAGTAGGCAGAGGGAAGATTGAGCAGCAGGAGCTTCCTCGTGCTGACCCCTGCGTAAGGCCGGTTTGTTTTTTTGCCCTGCGAGCGTTGGTTCGGGCCCCACGTCCTCTAGGACCGGCAGAGGAGATGGACCTGCGTCTGGACAGGGTCCTCGGACGCGTCTTTTTTTCTCAGGTTTCTGTCTGAACGAATTTTCCTTCGAGGAATGGGCCGGGCCCAAGGCCCCTCCCGGCTTGAGGAGCCAGTCCCCGAGGAGGGCGCAGGAGGTCGACTTCGCGCCGTTGGCCCGAGCAGGCGATCGCGTCCGCCGGGCCCTCGAAGGTCAGGCTGTTGCAGCCCTGGGGTAGTCTAAGGAGATTGTCCTTGCAGTTAGAGGCAGAGCTCACGCGAGCCGCCCTCGAGGCCGACGCCAGCGGCCAGGACGGCCATGACGAGAAGACAAGAGCTCTCTCGGAGACGCGTGGCCGAGAGCGTTTTTTCGTAGAGGAAGAATCTCTCTCTCATCGCGGTTGACCTCGGCCCGCCTTTACCGCGAGCGATGGAAGACGACCCCCATTCTCTCGAAGGCCCGGTCGAATAGGCGTGCACCGCGGAGAGAGACGATTTTTTGCCCTTC
>Ga0179591_1187569_pt1 | contig 17227 bp, 21 predicted proteins | sample CZOMad2_1_08_16f_FD_182891 | JGI IMG/M metagenome (GOLD analysis project Ga0179591, IMG submission 182891) | Vadose zone soil fungal communities from Angelo Coast Range Reserve, California, USA - CZOMad2_1_08_16fungal (PacBio error correction) | ecosystem: Environmental > Terrestrial > Soil >... | reverse complement strand
CTAACCCAGAGGATTCGGCAGGCATGGGGCTCGAACTGGTTGCCGCGTTTGTAATTCGCATTCTCTGTTCCTCGACCATTGCTTCAAATTTTTGAATTTCCCCCCAAATCCCCCCCTAACCCTGATTACGAAGTCCGGCACGACCAGGAGAGATGACGCACTACCAAAGAATTTGTGACGCTGTTTCGTTCTTTCGGAGAGTCCGTCCGATTCTCAAAGCTTTTCCCTGATCCCCTTGGCGTTTAGTCTTCTTGCCCTTTCCGAGCTACTCGGCATCGAGATTTTCTCCTTTTCGTCCCCCCCGATTTTTTTCGATTCGTCTTCCCCCAACTTCTCACTCCGGCACCCAGAACGTAGAAGCGGCAAAGAGGCGGGGTTTTTTTTTTTTTCCCGGCCTTTCCTCGACTGTCTGTTTCCCTGTGCGTCTGCCTCCTCCCCTCTCCGCCGGAAGTTACTCTTTTTACTCTTTTGCCATTTTCGCCGTTTCCCCAGAATGTCAGGATGAACGCTCGGTTTCAAACCCCAGCGATCCTTATGTGTCGGGTTTCCCTTACGAAATGTTTGGAGGTGCAGCTCCCCTCCCCTGCTTTCCGATACTCTTTGCTTTGCCATCACTCGCGCTTAAAGTGCCGGACCAACTCCCTGGTGTTCTCGGGCCCCTCGGCCCCCCGCTGTGCCCTTTTTCCTACTTCTAACACCCATCCTCCTATGAGCTCTCCCTCCCTCTCCCTTGGCCTCGAGTCCGATCGGCAGGAGCCGGTTTGGAAGAGTATGGGTCTCCGCATGTTTTAGTCATTACCTTCTCTCTCGCTCCTCCTCGACACTTCTTCTGATTACGGAGAAGTTTACGGCAGGTTTCCTCGCAGAGATAGACGGCTGGACGATTCTTTGATCGGGTGTTCCCCTCCTGACTTTCCCCCTGAGTCTTTTCGTTTTTACTTCCTTTTCCCTTCCTCGGAAAATCCTCGGGGTGAACGACCCTGAACAAGTTGCTTTCGTCGTCTCCTTTTGGCCTGTCTTTTGAAACATTTAGATCAGTCCAAGGCGCCCGTTCCACCCGGGTAAAAAGCCTTCAGAGAATTTGGCTAGCCTCCTGAGCCAGGAGAGAGGTCGAGTTGTCCCCTTGTTTGCGAAGTACCTAAAATCAGGCTGTGCGCCTCCTTTTATCTCTTTTTTCTCTTCCTTTGTGTTTTTGCTCTCTCACCCCTTTTTTTTTTGCGTTCTGTTATGGGTAGTCGAGCACCGGCCACAGATCGACCTCGCTCCGCTCACTTCTGAGACGGACACGTTCGATGTTTTGCCCAGTGTTTTTTTACGGGAGTCTCCTTGGTCCTGATCTCCTTTCCTTCTCGTAACCTTCCCGGGCTCTACTCTGTCCCCTTGTGGCAGTTCGTTCCCACAGAGGATTTTGCCGATGCCGGAATATCCTTCCGAGCACTTCGTTGGGTACCGCTCTCCCCCCGACCTCTCCATGGTCAGCTTCTCCCTCGAGTCTCTCTCGCTCCCTGCCTTCCCGCTTCTCCTGAACCCATTCAGAAGCCAGAAGTCGATGTTGTTGACTCGCCGGCAGAACTTTGATACTTAACCATGCATTCCCCCCATCTTGCCAAACAGTCCGCCTATGGCCTTTCTTCAAGCATCTTTTTTCTCTCCCCTTCCACTCGCAGGTCTTGGGGATGAGCGTATCAAGAGTGCGAAGCTTTTCAAGGTGATCCCGCTACAGTTAGTTTTTTTCCCGGTCCCTAGCGATATTTTTTCCTTTTCCCAACTTCCCCATTTCTCGGCGCGCGTGAAGGGGAGATGCCAAAGTCCCAAATTTAGTAAAGGTGCCCCCACAGCTCATCTTCTATTTTCTTTCTTGAGTCCCCCCTCTCGTTTCTTTTCTTTTCTTTTTCTCGTTAGTCACTCTTTCCTTTTGATTAAATTTCTGCGTGATTTTGGGCGTGCTGCTCGCTCCTCAGACGACGAGAAATGCCAGAACCCCCTCCTCCCCCCCCGCCGTTTCCTTCTTAATTCATTATGGCCCTTATCTCTTTTCTTTATGGCTTTCAGCCTATATGCCTCTTGCTCCTTGCGACAGCGCCACAGTGAGAGGTAGAGCGTGTTTTCCCCATGCGAAAGCCATTGTTTTTCCAATTGCGCCGATCCCTTGCGCTCCGTGTGGACGAAAGAATTTGAAAGTTTTTTCTTTTTTCCCATGAGTTCCGGTTCTTTCCCCGTGCAGTATCAAGGTCGTCTTGGAGAGAATATGAATGTGGAAGCCCCCCCCGCTCGACGTCAACCGTGTTTTCTCCTGTTTTTTCGAGGTCCACAGCAGGTCTCGTCTCAAATTCCTTTCCTCCTGAAGTTTCGAGTTCTCCCTTCTTCCCTCCAGTGGCAGGTGAGAATACTTAGCGAGAGTTTTTTTCCCTTTCCTAGCCAGGAGGTACTACTCTCTTCCGTTCTTATGGTTTCCGTTTGCCCCTCCTTCCCGTTCAATCCACCCAACAAGCCGAAAAAAAAATTAAGCACCAAGGTTCTTCTATTGTCATTCTCGATTCTGAGTCCCGCCCCCCCTGACTTTACTTTCTTCCCTCATCGTTTTTTTTAGGACGAAGTTCCGACGAAGTGATACAGATAAAATCCAAGGACTTCGGGCTCCTTTTTCCGGCCCTGCGATGTCCTTCCTTGAGTCCTTAAGCGCCCTTTCGCGCCCCAAGCGCAATTGATGTATGATTTCCCACCCTGGCCGCTGGACCCTCTGTTCATCGCTTCAGCATGTCGTTTTTTCGTTGGGCTGAATCACGATATTCCCTTTTTTTGAGTATGCCTTTTTCACCCCCACGACGGCCACGTTTTTTGTGCTCCCGCTTTTGCGCTTTTGAGGATGCCATAACAGTTAGCCCATAACTCAATATTTTCCCTTGGTTCACTTCGCCTTCTTCCCTTTTGACTGTCCTCCTGTCCAAGCCCGCCTTTCTTCTGTGCGTCACAACTTCCTTTCGCATCTGAAACCCTCGCTGTTCCGGTTGGAGAGGTGTGCGAAGTCAGTGGAGGGTGAAGGACTTCTCCCTGACACAATTCATTGGTTTTTTTTATTTGAGGTGGTGCTCGATCGTCCTTTCTCCTCAACTTTCCAACGACGCAGTCCCATTTTTCTCCAATCGGTTCCCTTCATCTTTTAAGACGGGCGCCTGTCCCCTTCCCTTAGCCGCCAGATGATGCCTCTCATTTCTAGTATGCCCTTGAAATCTCCCCTTCCCCTTTTTTTCTGCCCCGCTCAACCCGGCGAGCTGTCCCGTTCCCTGCCTTGCTTTCTCCCCGCCGGAGATTGGAGAAAGCTTCAGGGAGATCTACCGTTATTGCTAATAAGCTCAACCCCCCGCCTTCAACTGATTTTCATCATCTATTAAAGCCCACTCCGGAACCCCCCTTTTTGGTCCATCCCTGTCTCCTCTCTAATTTTAAGGGGTTTTCCCGTTTAGCCGAATGCGCGACAGAAAGATTCTTGTGAGCCTTGATATTTTCCTTTTTTGGGCACCTTCGTTTTCTTCCTTCCCCCCCCCTCTTTTTTTCTCCTTCAATGTGTCTTGTTTTTTAGCGATGTACTCTATGCCCTGAAAGGAATAACCACTTCGAGGTTGAACCCCCAACTGATTAATTTGACATTTACCCTCTTCCTGATTTGCCGTCGGCTCGCTATCTCCCTGCCTCCGTTCCCGTCCTTTTCCTCCCTGTTACACGACGTATTATTGTTAGACTAATGGGAAGACGCGGTTACATAACGCTTACCCTGTGCGCGCTGCTTCCCTTGGGCGAGCCGCTAGATCGACCCACTTCCATTACCTTCAGCCTGACCCCCTGTTCAAAAGAAGAGAAAGATTTTCACTTAATTATCTCCAACCATGCCCGCATTTCCGCAACTTCACTTGGTTTCCCCCCCCCCCTTGATTCTCCGTCTTTCTTTTCGTATTCTTCTCTAGCTTTTTTCCCCCTTCTTTCTCCCCGATGGGCCGGGTGACTTCTGAATTCCGGTAGTGCAGAACGTCTCTAGAGTGTCTATCTTGTCTTCCGCCCTTACATGTTTTTCCTTCCCTATCCAGCCCTCAGCTTCTGTTTTTTTTTTTCGAGTGTTTTCACTTTCTTTTCTTTTCTCGTTCTCGTTTTTGTCCCGAAGATGGAAGGGCGGGAGGGTATGACCCCGATGGTGCTCTTTTCTTTTCCCCCTTCCGATTTGGATCCTGTGTTTGTTCACCACACGGGTCTTCCCCTTTCAGCCTTTCTTTCGCTTTCCCACTTCTCCACCCCGGAGCGCCAGACGGAAGACGTAAGGCCCAACCCTTTTGCCAAGCAAATTTTCTTGCGCACTTGTTTTCTTATTCTTTGACATGGAGTTCTGATGCCAACCCCCCCCGGTCCGAAAACCTTGATATCTCACGCTGATGCTACCCAATGACGTAAGCGTTTGCAGAATCCCTCCTTAATCCTTCAATGGGCCCCAATTTTTATGTTTTTTTCCGTTCTCTTGCTGCTATTTGAGTGACGCACAATCCTCGATTTATGTTGATGTTTGACTTTTCTTGTCCTAATGCACCTCTGTTTTCTTACCCCTTCGTTGATCTATTACCGTCGTTTCATTTCTATTTTTTTCTTTTGTTCGGAAGTGAATGTCTGACCGTGTTTTTTGCTTTACTCCTCAACACTTGCTCTTCTTCCCACTTCCCCTCCCTCGTCACCTTAAGCGGCCTGCTGCCCCCACCGGCGATTTCTCGGGAAAGATGTCAAGTGAGCCTCATCCCATGAGTTGATGAACACCCCTTTCGGGCTCCTCGGCCTTACGCCCGTCCCTCCCATCAGCCCGTGATTGCCCCTGGCCTGAGCGGTCCCTTTGTACATCACTGTGATATAGAGGCCGAACTCAATCGCGCCGTGCGAAGCATTCGAGCCCTAGTGGTCCCCTGAACCATCCCCTGATATTCCTGAAGGCTTGACAGCGCCGTAGTATGTTTGGGTCTCTCTCCGTAGATGTGAATCTATCTCGGTGAATCAACTACCCTTGGTGTTTGCTGAGATCTTGCCTCTTAATGCGAGTCTTCCACAACCTTTGCGATTTTGCTTTCCTCTTCCTCGTTTACTTTGACCGCATGATAGTTCAGTCATTGCGCCGGGTGGGGCGCTCTACTGACTGTCCCCGGCCTTTCTACCCCCCAAGGGCTTGTCCTCAAGGTCCCTCTCTTCGGTTTCCCGACCCCCCTCCCCCTGGTTTTTTTTTCCCTTTCACTTCCTGCGCTATGGGACGCCAAGTGGGGTGTTTTCAATTTCATGGCGTTTTTTTCGCCTTCAATCTTTCCCCCTCTTTCTCCCGCCGGTGGGTCCTTTTTTTTTTTTACGCGCCCTTGCCCAGTCTTTTCGCCTTGAAAGCGTGAATAAACAGAATCATTGTTTCGTGCGCAAGCCCTCGTCTCCCCCCATGCAATTACTACCCCCCCCATCCCACGTCTCCCTAGCCGAGTCCCGAAGACTGGATGCCGACTTGAATATGATCGCTGCAGTTTTCCTAGGCAAGCCCCCTCCACACCCCATTCCATCTTTTATTGTGCGTCGCGAAATCGACAGCCACCGAGAAAGCGGCCCCCACCAAATAACCCCCCCCTCGCCCACGTTGACTTTCTCGAGGTGTTTCTTCTGACCCAATGACGATTTTCGGTCGAAGCTAGGGAGATCTTACGTTTCGTCTTCCCCGCCCGGCCCCTTCTTTTATACTTTCAATGCGCAGGCCCCATGGCTTGCCAATGGTTTTCATAGGTCTGTCTTTTTTTTGGCTACCCCGGTGGCATCCTGGACAGGCTTTGCCCAGGATTCCTCCCTGGGAAACGTGGTGTGCCCCCTCAAAGTAAAGTCACAACTTTTTTAGGACCTTCCGCCGACCCCGCGGGGTTTCCTCCCCCGTCTTTCATGGCCCTTATTCAACACCTCCTTCCCCTCTTGCCATCGGTCAACCACTCCACGGAGAGAAGGGCTGCGTGGGCTGGCCCTTCCTCTTACAAAATAAAGGATGCCCGTGTACCATCTCCCCTCCTCACCGACGGTCTGTAAAGTCCGGAATGCAGGCAGAAACGGCCAGATTCTTCGCGATGGTGCGTCTCAGCGCCCTGACGCGCCTCCCTTCGGACGGCGCATTTCCGTTGCCATTGCCCCTGATAGAAGAGTTGGCTTTTTTGCATGGTTGCGCATTCCCTCTGCTCAAATTTGCTCTTCTTTTTCCACGGGTGTGTCCGGCTGCAGCGCGAAGGATACCGGCGTGTCTTTCTCCCCTGTTTTCCTCGCGGCCCCACAACCCGTTCGAGACTGCCTGTTCCGAGTTCTTCCCCCCGAGTCGCACATTTATTCTTCCCAATGCCTAAGGATTGGAAATGATGACTATGCACATGCGCGGTGGATGGCGTTCGGGAGATTAACCTGCATGTCCTTGAATCGGCTTTTGCCTTTTTTCCTTCACTTAATCCCCTTTTTTCCACCTTCGTCAGTGTGTTTAGACGTATTCGAATAGAGTAAGCCTTGCCCCGCCTTTCCGTCCCTTGCCTTTTCTCTCGCACCCCCCTTTGAATTTCCTTCGCCGCGATCGTTGCCCGCATAAGAAGGGGAATAAATACAAGCTCACATTGACCATGAGGTAGCTCTTCGTACATTAAACCCCCTCCCCTCCTTATTGTTAGGGGACTTTTTCCAAAAGGGTTTCCTGATATGCCTTTCCTTCTCCCTTTTCCACTCCTTGTATTTGGTTATAGTTGAGCTTCATGTCTTCTCCTTTGGTTCCCCATGAAGGCGTGTTTTCTAGAAATCAAACATGCTGTTCCCCTCCCTTTTGAATCATGGTACCTCCCCTCAAGCGTCCGTCGAGTTGGATTTCCTTTTGTTCAGTTCTTCTTCAAGGTTTTTGAGGTTTTTTTTCCAAGGTTACGAGGAGGCGGCATTCCCTGTCTGCCAGGGCAGTGATTCCTCGAACTTTTTTACAGAAATTGGATTCCTTTTCGAATCCCTGATTGAGACCTGTTGCGTTTCGTGTTCCCGTTTCGAGTTTCTTCGGACTCTATATCAAAGCCCTCTTAATCCCTTCTCCCCCTTTCCAGGAACCAGGGGGTCGGTCTCTTCCTTACCCTCCCTTTCACTCTTTACAACTCTACCCCTGGCACCTCGATGTTTCTTTTGCAGATTGCTCGGTTTTTGTTTCGCTTCTGTTGTTTTCTCTTGGTTGCCATAGGGAGCGGGTCATTGCTTTTTTCCTTGCAGCGCCCTTTTCCGGAACAAAGTGGAGCTCTGTAGAGTTAGGAACTCAGAGGGTCGGCGTCAAACCACTCTGTCTTGGCGTTGTCCGGTGCTTCATTCATCAACCCTGGCCGAAAGCTTTTTTTCGGCCCAGTGTTTCGCATGTGGTCTTTCCCCTCCTTTTGGCAGACACTAGAGAGATAGTAATATCGATGATCTCGTTGATGCTTCCTGTCTTCCGCTTGGTTCGGCCGGACCCCGCTTTTCGCAGCGCCCCCTTGTTTTCCACCCCCCCCGGGGTTGGCGGGACTTCCCTTTCTTGAGGACGCATTACGGATCCAACCGTATTCCCCTTCCGAGTCCGGAACCAGGTCCGGTTTCAAACCTTCCTTCCTTTGCGGACCCTCCCTTTCTTGGTCCTTCTCCTCGTCCCTTCACTCTAGGCCTATTTCTCAAAGGCAAGCTGTGCTTCTTCCTCCCTTTTCCTCATACGCACCTTTTTGATTCTCTTTTTTTCTTGTTTTATTGCTTTCCTTCTCTTCCCGTTAACCTAATCCCAGTACAATAGAGGAGTCTAATGGCGGAGGACCATCTGTACCCATTCGGTTTTTCCTCCTTCTTCTCGCCTAGGTTTGTGTGTCGAACTTTGCTCTCTAGTTTCGGCAACGGTTTCCCGTCCTCTCCTCTGCTTGTCCCGGGAAGAACCGGAGCTCCGTTTGTTTGAGCTTTTCTCCCTGTCTATTCGCCTCTCCCTCCTCCACTTGATCTTTTTGCCTGTCGGCCTCCTTGTGACGTCCAATAAAACGAAAGCGGGACTCCTGGTGCTGGCGGTCTCCCTTCTGCTTGCTCTCTTCGACAGCTTGGCTTTGGCCCCCCCATGTTGGGGAGGATCTCCTTTCTCAATTTTTCCTTCTCTCAATGTGTCGCTGCGACCAAATTGCCTGATCGATGCCTCACTAATTACCCAACTACTTTGCAAATATTTCCTTCTTCCCGCGTTCCTCGGCGGGTGTTGGTGCGGGTTAGGACTTTCCCTCTTAGTTCTTCTTGTCTCTTTCTATCCCCCCGCGCAGACTGATTTACTTCTCGCTTGGACGCCTTTGCCCCTACACTGGCGACGGAACAGCCTGCCTGAGGAACCGCTTTGGGAATCATCTCGATCCTATCGCTCTTGGTTGTAAACTTTTTCCGAAAATGTGGAGGGTCTTTGTGATCTCACCAATCTTCCGATCCCCTATGGCTTTTCTACCCTCCATATCGATTCCCGGGCAAAATGTCTCCACGCTGTCTCGTTGGTACCCCTTCACTTCCCGATATGGCAATAGTGATTGAAGATCACTCACCCCCACAGACTCTAGTCTTCTTCTATTTCCATTTCCAGCTTTCTACGATGTTTCTCCATTAGTTCCTTTTTGACTGGTGGGAAGTCGAATGGTAGTAGAGACCCCGTTCTCTATTCTTCTCTTCGTCCGACATTACTTTTCTTTTCTGTCATTCAGGTCGCTTTAAGTGCCCCAGGGAGAGAGATATTCGCATGACGTACTTTCTCTCCTTTCCCTGGTTTGTTTAGCCTGTATTTACCGGAGTCCGTGATAGGGTCAGATCATTACGGCATCGTTCCTCTCTTGTTGTGCCTACGTTCATTGCCTTTGTCCCTAGAATTTGGCATGTTTTCGAGTCACGGCAAAGTTCGGCTCGTTCCAAAGCCTTCCCTCGATAAACCCTCTGTCCAACTCTTCCAGCTCTTTTTCGTCCTGGTTTTCTCCGGAGCCCGCGGGTCGATCTTTCCTTTCTTTTTTCCGCCCCCCGATTCTCTCTGACTCCCTTTATTACTATATTTCATCCTCTTTTGTTGTTCTTCTCTGACCATTCCGTCCCTCCTGTTTAGGAGTCGCTCCCCCTCCCCCGCTCGAGATCGATCAGGCTCATGTTTAGCGAGCGTCCATCTAAGGTTTTTGGCCCCTTTTTTGGTACGGTTGCTTTTCCCGCGTCTGTACTTTCTCTCACTGCTTTTTTTTCTGAAACAGGCCCCGTTGTGACGAGCCAACTTTTGCATTTTCTAAAAACGAGGATTTTGACTCTTTTAATCCGGACCCTCTCACTCCTCTGGGTTTCCACTTTTTATTTTCTTCCCCGTTTTCCTTAGCAGCGAGTCGATTTAGCGATCAGGCCGTAAAGATGGAATCCTCCTGCCCTTTCCATGTTTTAATTATTTCGTAGAAAAGGGTCTAAGTCCCCCCCCCTTACCCCCTATTTTTGACAAACCGACTGAGAAGATAGGCTCGCTGGCCCTCGGCCTGTATGGTTTTTCCCTTCCCTTTCCTTTCTTTATTCTCTTTCTTTCACCGAAGCTTGACCTTTACGTCCGCCCGTCCCCGTTCTTTTTTCCTTCACTGTTGCGCGCGATATGGCAGTGGACCAACTCCACGTATGGTCCAATCGTTTTCTTTGCTGTCCCGTCCCCCCATTTTCTTAAATTTGTTTCCCCCCCAGAGCATATCTCTCCCCCCCCCAGTTTTTTCGGATCCACCTAACGGGCCTCTTGCCATCTTTTCGGACGCAATGGAGGAAAGCGTCCCAGGACGATCACATTAATTCTTCTCTTTTTTTTTTCTCTTTTTTCATCCTTCCTAGTTTTTCACTTCGAAAACAGTCATTTTGAAACCTGCTTTTTTGGCCTTTTTATCTTTGCGGATTGATTTCAATTATGGAGAAGCTCGCTCCATCCCCATTTGGCTCTCTCCCGTGCGAGTCCTTATGAGCCATCCTCTTCCAAATGAGATATAAAACCCTGTTGCTTAATCTATCTGATCTTCTGAAGACAGGTATCCGAAAGCACCATCGGTCAAGAGGTCTTGTTTTTCTTTCATCTCTTCCTTTTTTCTTTTCCGCCTTCAGTACCTGTCTTCTTTTCGCCTCTTCATTTTAAGACGCTCGACGCCCCTTTGTTCCTTCTCTTCGGTCCCCCGTTGCCCTTCTCTCATTTCCCTTTCGTAGCCGCGGTAGAGACAATTTTCTCACTTCCCTCCCCGCTTGCTAGCCTCTCCTCTTTAGCTGTCCTGGCGGGCTACTCCCGTATTCCCTCGTCCTTTGTTAGTATTTGCTCTCGCCCTTCAATCCCAAAACCTCCTCCCCACACCCGCCTCATCCCCAACTTGTGTTCTCTTCTATCCCCCTTTCCCTTTTTACCCCGCGTTTCCTTTTTGCTCAGAGGAAGAGAGACTTTTCTTATGTCCCTGCTGGTTTCAGTGAGGATTATTTCCCGTTACCTCTCGTTGACGTCCTTCTTACCTAGCGAGGTCCATAATTGAGTAAGTAATGAGAAACACCTGGACTTTTCCCGTCACCCGTCACCCTTTTTCTTTTTCTTCTTTTTTTTCGCCCTTTTGCCGCTACACGTTAGACCTTCTCCTCGTTCCTAAGTCCTTTTCCCGTTTGTCCTCCAGCCCCGTTCGTCTTGCCACGGTTATGTTTTTAACCAAACCGATGAAAACCAAGATGGTGCTCTACCTTCTGCTTTTTATTCTTCCCCCCCCCCCTCTCCTCCCCCCTACAACACTTTTCTCCTCCACCTACTTCATCCTCGCCGGCTTTTCTCCTTTTCATTTCTTCCATCCACAGCATGAACAGCTCCCTTCAATGATTACCGACTACCCCCAACCAGGTCCCCCCTCCTTTCCTTCCGTTTTTTGCCCCCATCGCTTTGCCCCGTTCTTTTCTTTTTTTCCCTGGTGATTTATAGACCGACACCCCTCATGGAGGATATGAGATGTATGTATCCGGTCGTTCCCCCCCCGTCCCTGCTATCCCGATCCCTACCCACTTCTCCGCTCCTGAACTCTAGAGTCTCACCGCCCATTCCCTTTTTACCTCCCTTTCTTCTCCTGCAGAGCGATATTCCAAGAATCTCGTATCCCTTTCCGTCAACCTTCTTATCTAATGCCAAAGCAATAACAAAGAGTGCTTCTGTCTTTAATGCTTCGAGTTTTTTAGTTTTCCATTTTACCCCCTTCATGAGTCTCTCCCCCGTGTGGAGGTCCTCCCTCCAGCTCTTCCCCCTATTCCCCCCAGTCACTTTCACATGCTTTCTTACTCACGTTCTTATAAGGAAACCCTTGTGCCCCTACCCGCACTACTCTCCCTGTTTTAAAACCTTCCTGCTTTCCTCCTTACGTTACTGTGCGCACCCCCGTCTTTCAAGTGGGGCTTGATTTTATTCCCTTCTTTTTTCGTTCCCCTTTTTCTCGCGTCATTTACACGATTGTGTTTTGAGCGGTAAATGTTTATGTTTTTTTTCTTTACCTCTATGCGAACTTGACTCCCCCACTTACGATTTTTGCAACAAATTCTGCCCTTTTTCTGTCCCCCGTTCTCGGCAAGCTTCTCTATTTCTCCCCCGCTCAGCCGACTTTTTCCCTCACTACTCCGTATTCTTGGGAGCCTAAGGGTAAGACGATTTTTTTCCATCCCGCTCCCTCTTTTTGCGGTGTTGTCCTCATGCTCCGTCCAGTCTCGTACCTTTTACTCGGCTCTTTACACCTGCCAACCGAAGAGAAAGATTTTTTTCCTTCCTTCCTCTTCCCCCTCCTCCCAAGGGCCGGAAAATTCCCCCTTCCTTTTTTCTTTCCTCCTCTAGAGTCTTAGGAGGCTATATCCACCCCCTTTTTTTCTCTCTCCCCCCCTTTTCTTGTGATGATTCCCTGAAGGTCCTTTGTACTTTCCTCTCTTTCTCGTTGTTGCTATTGTTAACCGGCATCCAAGTTTTTTGGCTCCCCTATTTTCCGATCCCTTTCCATGATATTCATCGGCTTGTTGGTAATTGGTCCTCCCTTTCTCCTCGTTTTTTTGAGACGCTGTCCTTTCAGGGAGGGTATGCCCACTTTTTGCTCTTCTCCTCCCCCCCCTTCTCTTGGCTTTCCTTTGCCCCCATTTTTCGGCGGCGATCCATCGTCTATGCGATGTAAATTGATTCCCCGATCCCCCTCCGCCCTTTGTTTTGCCGCAGTTAATACTATTTACCCATCAATGTTGACTTGAGTCCATTGCTGTTCTAGCATTTCCCCCTTCTTTCTGTGAATGCCCCTGCCCAAAAACGGAATTATTTTCCCTCCCTTCCCCACCCGAACGGTCCCCCTTTTTCCTGTACGACAATAGGCACTCGATAAAGTGGCGATTTTTTTATGTTTTTTTTGAAGCGTTTTTTTCGGTGCTGCCCCTCGGTCCTCCCACACCATCCTCCGAGTTATTGTGATGTTGTTCTCGCACTCCCTTTTTTTTTCTCTCCGGCAGTACGGTGCTCTGTAAGTTCTGCTTTTTACTCTTCTTTTTTGGTCCGGCAGTTATTTCTTGCCTTTCCTTTTCCCCTTTTTTCTTTATTCACGCATTGCCAGAGCCATCAATTGAACAGCCCGGCTCTCCAATGCACCCCCTTCCTCCTTGCTCGTGGAAGCTGTCCGGTCGCCCCTCTCCTCTTGATAAATTGGCTCAATCTTCTTAATGCAAGTACCCGCCAATAAGCAAGTTATTTCCTCCCCCTTTCTCGTCAGGAACTTTTTTTGAGGACATCCCTTGTGTTCTTCGAGGTAATAATTTGCCATGCTCCCCTTCCATTTTCTCTCTTTCCGTTTTAACTTTTTCCAAGAAAGCGCTCTCTAATTTCCTTGTCAAGACGAGAGGATGGTGGGCCATTTCTCCCTTTCAGCTTTCCCCTACTTCTTCGAGATTTTCATGCTTCCCACCTTTCTCTCTTTGATCGAAGTAGATGAATAGAGGAAGGCAGAGATTCCCAAACTTCTTCGCTTTCCCCCTCGTCAAGACGCTAAGTCTTACTTTTGCCTTCTCCCTACCTTCTTTCCCTCATCAGGGAGCAGGAGAGAGGGATTCCTGCTCATAGAACCCCCGGATGGTCAAGAAAGTCCTTCCCCAACGATGCGGTTTTGGGTCCGACCAATGCCCCTCTTGTCTTCTGTCCTTGTCTTTTTTCAGGAGAGATGGCACCTCCCCCATTTGGTTTTTCCCCCCCTCATTTCGATGTGAATCCGTCTGACATTCCCCGTCCTAGGCCCGTTTTCCCTTAGCCCGCTGCAAAGTGTATGGACGATGGAACCCAGGTTTTCTAAAGACATCCTTCTTTAGCGAGAAAGCACGGTCATCCCCTCCATCTCCTTTTACCCAGAACCGAGAAATCGTCCGGCCCGAAGGTCCCCCTCGCCCCGACAAGTTTCATGCTCGCACACCCAGGATCCTTTATTTACCCCAGCAAAGTCAACATAAAAAGTAAAGTCTTCTTGCGTCAGCTCCTCTCGCTCCCCCGAGACCTCGGTTCAAATCCACTTCAACGTTGACTTTTTTCGCATTTTCTTCCTTAAACATGACGTCGGTGGTGAGGAAGCTATGGTATCTTTTCCCTTTTTCTTTTTTCTCCCGCGTTCATCTTCTATTTTAACCTACCACTTGGCAGTCCCCAGCTCTACCTGCCCATGGTTGTTATTACGGTCTGCCATTTTTTCTCTGGCTCCCCTTTTGGAATCCTTTTCCACTTGACATGCCCTCTTCCCCCCCTCCCCACTGACTTCCCGGGGTCCACTTTGTTTGCCCTCCTGACATACAAAGCTGGAAGGTAGGCCCGTAACCCCTCCGCCTCCCCCCCTCGGTTTTTTTTTTGGTTTTTTGCATTCAAAAGAACGTTTATGACCTTCTACTTTCGCTTCTGCCAAAAAAATTCTCTCCCTTCTCTTTTCCAACACCTCTCCATCGAGTCGACGGCCTCCCCGCTGCGTGGGAAATATGGAAATAGACAGAGGTTGATTGATTTCCCTCCTCTCCCCCCTCCCGACGGTCTGCAAGCACCCCCTGTGGTCTCCTTTCATCAACCAGGAAAAGAATGTCTCTCCACTTCTTCCTCCTCTCAGGAATATCAGGAGGAATTACTCTCTCGGAAACCCATTTTGATTGCAAGGGTTGAGGCATGAGTTTTTTCTCCTCAATGGACCCTCCTTTTCTCCTGTTCCCCAGCCACCCCCTCCCCCCCCCCCCCCCCCCCCCCCCAACCCCCCCCCCCAACAACACACCCCACGTTTTTTTCCTGTTCTTCTGTTTATTGAAGGTGGGCCATCAGTTCCCTGGAGTCCGGGTGCCCCCCCCCCTCCCCGCCTCCTTTCCCAGTTGATTGCACCCCCGCCAGTCGTACCTTAGTAATGACCCCTCTTCTTTGCCCCCCTGCTTACTAGAACTGGAGGTCGTATGTTTGCGTTTGTCCCCCCTCCTTGCCCTTCCCCGGCCTCTGCGTAAGGCCCTTCCTTTTTGTCCCCCTCTGAAGTGGTTGAGGCCGTTCGCACCTTGTCTCATCTCCCCCCCTGCCCCCTTCCTCCCTGTCTCCTCCAACATCTGTGAGTTCATCGCCCCCTCCTTGCCCCGCCCGATAGAGAGTGGGAAAAAAAAGTAAACTTTCCCTTTCTTTTTTGTCGTCCTCCTTCTTATACGTTTTCCCACCCATCCTTCGAGAGGGCAGGGATTTTCCCAAAGGGTTTCATTATCAGTTCCCCTTCAACTTCTTCCTTTTTCCCCTTTGTTTAGCCTTATAGATGATGCCTCCGGACCTGGACTCCCAGAAGTTCTTTTTCGCAATATACTGCGGTTTAAGCCCCTCCCTCTCCCCCTTTCCAAACCCGAGCTTCTATTTTGAGTCCTGCCCGGGGCAAGATATTCCTTTTTTCTTTCCTTTTTTGCCCCAGGTCTAACGCGTCGGGATTGCTGGACATCTTTCTTTCAGGCCCGTTGATCAGACGAAATGGGTTGACAGCATGATGAAGGACGTTCTGAATCCCATCTTTCTCCATTTCTCGTTCTTTTTTGTTCAGTGGATAGGATAGGACTCTCCGCCCCCCCCCGACCTTTAGTCCTCCCAGACTCAAGGCGAATAAATTACCCTTGGTCTTTTTTTCTTTCAAGCCCCTGACTCGTCCCTTTTTTCCACCCCGACCACCGCGGGACCCATAGATGTTTCCTATCTTTCTTTTTCTGTTTGTTTTTTTCCCCAAATCGGGGATTTTCAGTTGTCCCCCTTTTTCGTTCCCCGCTCCCGGGAGACAGTCCAAACTTTTTTGGCCGCCTCTATCTTCCTTTTTTCTTAGCCCCCCTCTTGAGTTGAAGGGCTAACACGGTGATGGCATCCTAAAACTCCCTGCCTCCCTTTCTCCCCTTCCCAATTTTGTGCAGAGGGTTTTTACAAAGGTCACAGTGGAAGTACTCTCTCTCTCCTTTCCTCTTTTCTCTGGACCTTTTTCAGGTATGACTGAGGCGGTTCGACTCTTCTCCGCGTCAAAAGGGTGTTGAAAATAATAAATCCATGGAGTTGTGCGGCTCTTTTTGGGCTCCTTCCTGCCCCACTTTGTTAAACTTCGGACTCGGTCCGCGTAAACTTGCAGTTTCACCTTTAACTTCCCGTTTCTGTATACGATAAAATTCGTTCGGCAACTTATTCATAGACCAATTTGCCTTGCCTCTTTGATTTTTCCCCAATGCCACGACGGCTTTTCCTTTCTCATCGTATCGCCCCCCCTTCCTAGCCCCTCTTTTGATGCGCGTTTTTTGTAGTATGTTTTTTGGATTTGTCTTTCTTCCTCGTCTCCCCCCGTACCCGCTAATAAAACGTCAGATTAGTACTTCCTGGGCGTTGCTTCTTTCTGTTTGACAAGCTCTCGGGCCTCCGTATCTCGCCGTGTAGTCGTCTTTCTCACACTCCTCCTACCGCTTCTTTCCGGCCCCCTGGCTTGAGACCGATCCGGCTTGTGCCGAGGGAAGATAATATTTTCAACTCCAGATGACGAAAGCTCTGGTCTTGCCTTTTTTTCGCTTCCGGCGTCAACATAGGTCGCGACAAGTCCGAAATGTATAATGTTGGTCCGGCCCTCACCTGTCGCGTCCTTGAAGGCACTAAAAAGACCACCCAGTCGTGACGCTGTCTTGCTTGCGGATCCCGGCGGAGCGCCGCTCGTATCCCCCGACAGCTTTGGTTCCATTGTTTTTTTCATGCATGTCCTTGCGCATAGCAGATTCCCCTCTCATGTGTTAGGCTGTCCAACTCAATGAGCGACTGGACCCTACCCTCCTTACCATCAACTCTTCCCCCCTCTTTCCTGGTATCCGAGGGCAAGCGGAGGGGTTTGCTTACGGGGTCGGATTTTCCTCGCGTGTGATTCGCGGCTCCCCAAAGTCACCGCGCTCTTCCTGTCCTTTTATTGCCCCCAGTTCTCCGGTAAAGTCTTGGACATGGCTTTGCACGCTCTGGGACTCCCGTTCCGCGATATCTAGTATTTCCTGGGTTTGTCACAATACGAAAATGTCTTCTGTGTTTGCCTCTTCCCTTAACTTTCCCGCCTTTCCGATGGCTTGGGTACAATTGACTCTCTCGCTTCCCCCGGTTCCTACAAAGAATGGTCAGCGGGCCTCCCTTCTTTATCGTCCCCTCGTGATTACTTTTCCCCATCAAAAAGACAGAATAGGAGAGACTCCCCCTGACTGCCGAGGGCCGCGGTGCCGATCTGTCCGGAGCCCCCTGTTTTCCTCTTGGGAATCGAATGGTAGTCTCTAAACCGTTCTATCTCGGCGCTTACCCCCTTAGTACCTGATTTTCTTGGGAGAAGCTTCCCTGACGTCTGCGCTGATTTTTTTTCCTCTTTTCTTCCTCTTCCCTCGATCTGTCGTGCGCTCCCTAGGTTTACCCCGGATTCGTGCTAGATTGCCGATATTCCTCATCTGTCATCCTCTTGGTGACCTACTCAACCTTTCCTTCTCTCGATCTTGCCTTTTCGCTTCCCGGGGTCACTTTCGCTCTTCCCGTAAAGCGCGCACCATCCCGTAACCCCGGGTCCCTACTTCCCCCTGATGAGCATGGTCCGATCTTCCTGTCTCTTCTCCCCGAGGTCCCTGATCTTGTTCCGGTTGGCGCGACTCTATTTTAAACGAGGTGAGACCGACTTGG
>Ga0179591_1367390_pt1 | contig 17228 bp, 15 predicted proteins | sample CZOMad2_1_08_16f_FD_182891 | JGI IMG/M metagenome (GOLD analysis project Ga0179591, IMG submission 182891) | Vadose zone soil fungal communities from Angelo Coast Range Reserve, California, USA - CZOMad2_1_08_16fungal (PacBio error correction) | ecosystem: Environmental > Terrestrial > Soil >... | reverse complement strand
CCTTTTCCTTCCAAACCGCCTTGTTATAATGTCCCAGTCCGTTTGTTCCCTGACTCGCACCTTTTCCTTCGCAGGTAGAGACCAGTCCCCAAATTTTTTTCATTCCTTTTCGTCTGCCGTTCCCGTCCTGGCGTTATTTGGAAGCACTCTGTTCGAACCCCCCCTCGAAGGTTCGTTCTCTTTAGCCTCTTTTGGCATGCTGTTCATCGGTCGGTTCCAATATGGACGGCCCCTCTTGGGTAACACGGTTTCTCCCAGAACCCTCCTAGGCCACTTCTGTTTGGGGTCCCCCCCACTAAATCCCATCCACAGACCCTTTTTCTTGTGTGCGCCCAAGCCCGCCCATCCCCCTTGACAGCGTTTTCGCATGTAGTCTGTTGGGACCTCCCCCCTTGCTCGCTCTCTCCCCTCGCTTCGGATTTTTTCGCCGTGGTAGGATTTGGACGTCGACAGTCCTTGCTTTCCTCGCCAACCACCACGGTCTTGGAGTTCTGCGAACAAACCGCGAGATCAGTAGAAAATGCTTCCCCTCTTCTTCTCTCACCGATTTCCGCTCGTGATCAGTTCGAGTGATGGCGGATCTCTCTCCGGCCTGTCAGCTCTTACACCGAGACCGTATTTTTGGCGAGAGCTTCGTATACATCACCCCGCGCTTTTTATTGCCCACCTCCGACGTCCGTTCAGGAGTCGTTTTTTTATAGTGTGTGGATTGCTTTAATCTGCGGGTTCTTCTTCGAAGCCGCAAGTCCACTTTCCTGATTTTTTCGACATTCATTCCGAACGTCTTGACCCCCCCTCAATGAGCACTCCTTGAAATTCGCTTTCTTAGGAGAAGTCTTGAAGCCACTTTTCCCTCGTCGTCTGGGTAACTCGTTTTTGGCGGCTTTTTAATGAGCCTATCCTCACCCCCTGCCTATCCCCCCGAAAAGGCATACATTTCCCGAATCTCCACGCAGTTTCCAAAACGCCTCTTCTTCAGCTAAGCGTGCAAGCTCAGTGATTCCCCCCCAAATCCTGGTTCATTTATCCTTTTTTCGCCTCCCCCTTAGCCCCACTTTGGAACCCCTTTAATTACATAAGAGAGTGTGCTTTTAGATCCGAAATCTTAGATTCCCGCTCTTTCCAGCATGTACGCTGTCCCCTCTTAGCCGCGTGCTCGAAGCTTTCATGCTCGTCTCACTCCCGAAGTAACGTTTCGGTCTTCAAGCCTTAAGTCAATCTTTGGCGTTGCCCGTTCTCCTGCCCCACTCCAAGGCAAGATGTATGGTGTCTTCAGACCCCCTCTCCCCAAGGACCTTGCGATACCGCTTCCCCCTCCGAGGTGCGCGACCTACCTCCTCAAGATAGTCCCGCTTTCCCCCTCAAGTCGGTTTTCCGGCTTTTGTTCCCCCTCCCCATCCGCGCTGTTTTTACGATTGATGTCGGGAGAGGCGCGTCACTCCCCCTTTTTCGTTTTTTGCACCCAGATTATTTCCAGTGTCTTGGGATCGTTTTTCCATCTGTGTAGAAATTCGACCCCTCTCCTTTGAATTTCTTTTCGGATTCCGTTTTTTTCTAGCTCTCGTAGATTGCTTTACGAGACTCCTCTATCTCTTTTGCTCAAGAGGGCGTTCCAAATATTGATGAACGCGTGCTTTCATGGGCGAGGCCTTATGGATGTATCTTCGACCTGCGCTATCTTTGGTTTTCTTCCATCCCGTCCCGACTTTTGTTTGTTCTTTTGAGTGTTTTTTCGATTTTGCTCGCCCGATCCCCCCAGGAATATTTCCCGGTGGTGAGTTTTCCCAGAGGGAGGGTTTTAATTTGCGACCCGTTAGGATTGTATATTCTCGCCGGCGGCCTCTGTTCCCTCCTTTCTTCTATGGTCGAGGACTTCGACTTCTCAGCATAATATTTAGCTTTAGGGTGACTTTTTTGCCAGACCTGCACTCTAAATTGGTTGCCTTTATCGGCTTTTCCCACCTCAGCTGTCGAGGGAAGGACAGGTCATTTTCCTGCGAGCCCTTTTCCCTCTGACAACCAGGCCCCTTCTTGACCCCTGGGAGCTTTTCAGGCGTTGAGAGATTTCTTTCTATTGGTTGGGCCTGGTGGTCTTCCGCTGCTTACTGACCTTCTTTTCTGCGCCCTGGGACGTAGTCGGTTTGGCCCCCACCGTCGTAGCCGAATTTACTTATCGTGCCATTCGTTCGAAGAGAAGGTTCGCCCCCCGAGTACCTTTTCATTCCGGTCTTTTTACTCCGCTGATCTCCGGGCTATATAGCCCTTCCTCTTGACCGTAGAGATCCCCCTGTTTAGTTGGTCTTCTCTGCCACTTCGCTCCCCCCCCATCTCCCCAATCCCCCTTCGAATATCCCCTATACCTTTTTTCAACACCCATATTTTCCTTCGCCGCAGCTCTCCGGCCGATGAGGAAATTGGATGTCTCGGCAGACTTTTCATATCGGGGATTCACCCGGAGTCTCGCCTGCTGACGGATAGTTTTTTCTGCCGCCGACCCGGTTTGCTTTTTTTCCTGAGATCCCTCCTGAAACCCTGTCCCAACCTTCCAGATTGCCCCCCCAGTGGCAGCCACCCCTGGAAGATGATTCTGCGCCCCCTCTCAGTGGCAATTTCATGTCGGTTGGGTCGCAACATGCGACACCTTAGGAAACGCTCAACTCCGCCGATATTGGGTTCCCTCCAGACCTTGGTTTGGGTTGGGTTTTTTTTTTTTTTTGTTCTTCCGGGAGACTCACCCCCCCCGTTACCATCTCGTCGTAGCGAAGGTTTCACCCCCGAGTTGGAGTATGTGGTTGCTCGCTCAAGTGACCAACGGGTGATAAACTATTTGCCTCTCTACCGTTTTCTGATGCCACTGTGCATCCTGCTTCCCACTTTTTCGCTGTTCCTGCTGCAAACAGATTGACCTGTCCCCAGTTTTTTCCACGCGACACTGCGCCCCTTTTTTTCGGGTGAACGCCAAACTTTCCTAGAAAAGTTTTTTGGCCGAGCCATCCAACTACTTCACAACGAAGTCCCTTCACGATTTTGTTCAAAGCCGGCCTGCTCACGCACCAATCGTTCCTTGGGGCGCTCTAAAGGCTCTTACAGCCAGCTGCCCGGCTGGACATCCCCCCCATTCCCTCGAAAAACCGCGACCCCAGACTTTAATGCCCATGTTACAAATTTGCTTTTTCCATGATGATTACTGATGATTCCTTTTCTTGAGCCGCTGCGCCGCCTCTTGTGCATTCCGAGGTTTCACATCCTACGTACCTGCTTAGAATGTGCTTGCCTCCCCTTTTCAGCGAGAATTTTCCTCTGGTGAGCAGAAACTTCCAACCCCCCGACACTTCACACCCCTGATTGTGGTTTTTTCCTCTCTAGACAAGGACGCCCCTTCGGTTGACTTCCCAGAAGCTCCCCCCCGCAAGTCTTCAATCTCCCCCGGTGTTGACTTTCTGGGTTCAAGGGTAAACCTTTTTTCCATATTCCAGGTCTCACCTCTTTTCCAATTAGCAGGTTCCCTGACCCATAACTTGTGCTAATGGGCCGACACCCCCCCCTGTCGTCTGTGGCCCGGTCTCTTGGTCCCCCCCGTGGGTGAACCCTCCTTCAAAGCTCAGCCTCTTGGATAGTTTCCACGCCAGGGAGGAGCCGGAAGCGGTCCCTTCAGGCATTTACGCCTCTCCAGATAGCCGAAAACCCTTTGTTTCAAGGCCGCTTTCTCGGCCCTCCCTCAGGTTCTCGAATCCGAGGTTCCTCACAAAAGAGAGGCGGTTTGAGTTTCCCTCGATCGTTTCCCTCAGGTTCACCGACTAGTCAATGGCGAAGTCCGGCCCTGTTTCGATAGCCCCGTTCCCACCCCCCCTTTTTTTCTTGGGGATTTTCTCTCTTTAGCGTCCCCCTCTGTTTATTCCATTTCTTCTTTTGACGCCATCTTAGTGGTTACGCGGTAATTCTCTTTAGGAAGCTAATTTTTTCATATTTAACGGATTGTGTCCTATCCTTTCCTTCGTCTTCTTTTCCCGTTATCAAGAGCCGCCCATAACTTTGGTCGGGTTAGTGGGGAGAGGGACGTCCCCTTCCAAAAGGCCCCTTTTAGTTGGGGATCTGCCTCTCTTTTTTTTGGGGGGGCCCTTTCCTTTCGGAAATCCACACCGTCTGATCCTTGGATGTCGGTCCGGTGCCAGAGAAAAAACTCCCGACGCGTTTCAATGACAGCCCCGTAGTTGGGATCCTGTTCATGGGTTTGCCTTCCCCATGTTTTCCTTTTGCTGACGCCTCGCCTCTTAGTTGCGCCACCGGCCCAGTAGATCCCTATGTCAGCACCAGTCCCCCGATCCCTTTTTGAACCCCAGAGCGGAGCGGGAGTTCTTTTTTAATGGGCAATCTCCCCTGTGTTTGTGAGCTCTTGCCTGCGCCTCCCTTTCCACCGAGGCTCCGGCTGGTTCGCTTGGTGATTAGCTTAGGTCTTTTGAGAAATGGAAGTGCGTTCCACATGATCTTTTTGGACAACTTTAAACTTTCCCCTTTCTCAACCACTGGGCGTTTTTTTTTTTGGGTGGTTTGTGGTGGTGTGGAGTCGTCGGTAGGTTTTGGTTCACCTGAAAGACCACGACACCCTAAGATTGTGGGAATTGCCGCCAGAATCCCCCCTTAACGGCATCCCGTGCGCCTCGCCTTTCCCCATGCGCCGTAACCTGCTCATCGATTCGCCGCCCCAAAAGAAATACTCCCCTTTTTTTTTTTTTTTTTGGTGTGTCTTCCGAAGCGCTCTCGCCACATCTCTTTTTTGTTAAGTGCTCAGCTCTAACCATTTTGCGAACTGCTTTTCTCTCTTCTCGCACGTGTTGTCAAAGAGTATCCATTGCCGGCCCTTCTATAAAGTCCCGCCTTTTTTTGTATTGCGGTGTAGGGGCCTCCCCGCTATGTACTCGTCCTTCTGCGGTTTCTTCATCTCTGTTCCTTGGCCCTCTTTTCTGAACGACAGACGCCCTCCTCTGCGGTTTCACTCGGGCGTTTACTCGACGATGGCTCACCCTTCTTGGACCCTCAATTTTGGTGTTTTTTTTTTGACATCGGCTTAGTCGCGGTATCCATGGAAACTGACTTGGTCTTAAAACATTGCTCTTTCTTTTTTCGGTCTTCCTGATGGCCCCCCCAGTTTTTGCTTCCCGCGAGCCTTTTTACTCCCCTTCGGGTGGTATAGCTTACACACTGGTGGTTTCGCTGACCCTCTTCTAGGGGCTTATCTGACGCATCCTCCTCACAGGGTTTTTTTCTTTCCTTTTTTTTTTTTTTTTTTTTCTTTTTTTTATTTTTTCTTTTTTTTTTTTTTTTTTTTTTTTTTTTTTTTTTTTTTTTTTTTTTTTTGGTTTGTTGGTTTTTTTTTTTTTTTTTTTTTTTTTTTTTTTTTTTTTTTTTTTTTTTTTTTTTTTTTTTCCTAGTTCAAAGAGTAAGTTTGACCCTTTTATCTTCGCTCCTTTTTCGCTTCGGTGCCTCCCCTATGTTCCGGATTTGGTTCGTTCCCTGCGTTGGACCCTTGACGCACATTGCGGTTCAGTGGATGTCTTTCAATGGATGTACCCCCCCCTTTTTTTTTCGATATACAGTTCTCAAGGTCTTCATTCCTCGTCATTGCGCGGTTGGGGCCACGGCTTGCCCTGCGGGAAGCGCCCCCGTCGGTGGCCTCCCTTCCCACACCCCCCCCCCCCACCTTGACCTTGCTTCTTGTCGTTCGGGGTGTCGCGGTTTTTTTTTCGAGTGTAGTTCCCGTTTTTTTATTTGCGGAAGGGTCTTCTTCCCTGATTTCTTTTCCCAGGCACGATCTTAGTGGTGCGGGTTTTCTGCTGGTCTTCAACAAATTCTTTTTGGTCATTAGCATTCTTTGTTCAATTTGTTTCACCACCCTACGAGTTTTTGTCCTTTCGTGATACCAAGACACCGCTCCTTTTCACCTTCTACGTCCCCTAGTGAGTTCGTTTTTCTCAGCGAGGGTGTAAGTTGATCCCCCCCCGTGGGCACGGCCGTCTTCGATTCCTAGTTGGCGTCAACATTCGGGAGAGACCTAGGTCCCTTGAGACCCACCCCTTGCCAGTTTTTCAATCCTCTCCAGCATTTTTCTCTTAGTTTGCGCCCAGAATGGTTGTCAGTTTAAAAGGTTCCGTCTTCCCCCACACCGCACCGGGTTCTGGATGATTTTCCCCCACCCCAAATTAAGAGACCGAATTGCTCCTAGTCGTCCGGGCGTTTTTTCGGGACCCCCCGCTTCTTGTGGCCAACTTCTTCGTTTTTATTCCCTCTCATAGAGGAGTTCTTTGCTTCCTTTTTTGATTTTTTGATTTTTTGTTTAGTTGTGAGCTTAGTTCCCCTGGACCCGCCACCGAAATTCCGGCCCATATAAGACCCCAGGTCCAGAAGAATTGGCCAGTCTTCCTGGGCATTCTCAACAATTTTCCTTCGGCCACTTTGCGACGAAATAGGAATGTCACTTCCTCTGTCCTGACGTCATATCACCTTCCTGTTTCGTACATTCCTGCTAGAATGATTTGGAGCGCCCAGAAGGGGAGCGATTTGACTAGCTTCCAGGGGCTCGGGAAGGAACCACCACTTGCCCCTCCTCTCCTCAGATTCCTCCTTCTCACAAGTGCACTTCCGCTCCTGTCCCCTTCGCTACTCCCGAGTCATTTTTTTTTCTAGAACGTCCGGACCTTGGGTTTCCCATATCTTTTTCCTTCCCTCTCTTCTTTTCTCTCCAGAGTGATTGCCCAAAAATCTCCATCTATTAAGGTGAAACTCGTTTTTTGCTTCAAAAAAAAACCCCCCTCCCTGACTCCATTCTCCACTACATTTTTTCCCACGTTTTGCCCCAACAATTCCTTGCTCGTCGGTTTTTGACTCCTACTCTGGGATCTTCAACCTCGGAGGATATGAACCTTAATTAACTTCGGTTCAAATGAAGCTTTTTTAACTGATTATTCTGCCGGGATGCTGGCTATCTTTTTTCTACCCGACCCTCCCCCCTTCTCTCTATGAGGCCTCCGTCTCCTTTACCCCTGCCGGTTCTTGAAAAATTCAATTTCGGAAGAGGTAAATGAGGTGCCATCCCTGCCTGTTTTTCGGATCCGGCGACCCCCGCCGGCTCAACCCCACTCTCGCGCCGAAGCCCCCCTCAATCGCCTATGCTACGAAAAAGTATTCAGGCAGGTTTTTGCACCACCTCCTGATCCCCGCCCCCCCCGTTTTTCGCTACGCGTAACTATTTGCAGACGCCCGCTTGCGCGAACCACTCTGATTAATCTCAACCCACTTCCCCAGCTGAAGAAACCGTCCTCCAACTTCCCCTTGTCCCCGCCCTCCTTACCAGCTTTCTTATAGGCGATTATGTAGCTTTACACGGATCGGACCCTCAAGACCGCTTTTGAGAATCGGTTTTCCTGACCCAGCTTTTCCCCTTGAGCTTCTCCTAAACCCCCCCCGGTGTACCCATCCCCTATCGGATATTTCCCCTCCTTTTTTCCCCTTCCCCCCTACGGGATATCTGCTGATTGACGTCTATTTCGTTCGTGCGTCGTCGGATTCCCGAGGTCGGTTCTTCACGCAAAGGTGCTCGGGTTCATGAGTTAGTCCCTTCTTATCGTGCAGTTTAAATTTTTTTTCCCTTTGATTGACTGGTTTGACGGCCTCCTACGTACCAGCCGTTCCTTAAGTGCTGGTTCATCGACGGGAGCCTTCCTTCTGCTCCCTCTTTCGAGCGATTTTAGTAGGCTGTCCTTTCGAGTTCCCAAATTCCCCTTTTTTCGGGATTCCTTATCCGCGCTGCGGTGAGGGAGGATTTGTTGACCCGTTTTTTTTTGTAGCGTTCGCGCCTCCCACCAGTTGGTCCGAGATTTCGCGCCCTCCTTGGGGCTTGCCGTCCTCTCAGTTTGTCACCACCGCGCGTTTGGTAGCGCTTGAGATTTTCCTTAACGGGTCGGTTTCTGACTGCCTTCCGGACCTGGTTTTCTTCCTGCCGCCCCCCTCCAAGCTTTATCGACGTGTTGCTTCGTTTTTAAGAAACTGACTTTTTTCTTTTTCCCCGACTTGAGAGACTTTTTTCCGATTCTTGACTTTCTATTTTTTTTACCTGGCTTTTGCCTCTCGCCGCTCCATCCTGCCTTGTCTTCTTGTTGGGAAATCTGAAACGGCGATCTTTGACAAAAATCTTCCTTTTTTCCTGAAACCCTTCTGAAACCTTGTGGTTTTTTTACCTCTCGGGGTCCTCTGATGATCCGGCTTTCAACACCCTTTGATCTCCTCCTTCTCGATCTTAAGACAATCGGCGAGTTAAGAGAGCTCCTCGTTTTGACCCCCCCTTGTGGCTCCCCACCGCGGAACCGTCGTAATCTTTTGCGAGTTACTGTTCGCATGGCTTCCTACGCAGAGACTTCCCTTTTTTCCGGCGGGATTGGATCGGTAGGGTAGTATTCGCCCCTTTGCACGATCGCTCTCTCTTGAGGCACAGGAGCGATGCCAAGTCGGTCTCCGCGAGACGTGACTAACCCTTCAGATTTTTTTTTTTCTTCCTCCCCTTCGCCTTCACCTTTAGGCCGTTTTCCTTTTTGCCCACCTCCTTGGCCCTTTTTTGGAAAGTGTTGTTCACGGGTTTACGATCCCCCCGTCTGCTTAGCCTTGGCGGCTGCCGATGCCTTCTCCGGATTGCACCAGTACTTTTCGCGGGCATTGTCGAAACCCCATTTCTTTTCGAAAAGTCCCCCGTCCCCCTTCCAGTCCGCTTTTTTCAGTGATCCGCCATTTCGCGCCTTCTTTGTTTTTAAAGCCTGTCCGGCCCTTCTGATTTCGGCGACTTTTCGCCAGATCTCCCCTCTTTCTTCGTTGTGTTTTTTTAGAGTGCCTTCTGAGGCCAGGCTGGGACTTACACTGGACGTCTTCTGCCGCGACCCTCGTCAACATGCCGGTCTACTTGGCGTAAAAGTGCAAAGTGTTTCCTGTTTTTCCCCCCCTTCGTTGCTTTTCGATGCTTTCGCGCGGTGCCTCCTTGTTGGGTCTAGGAGGGCTAGCTGGAAGGTTTTCTTCCGGGTCTTTGGTATCCCCTCCAGATTGGTGGCCCTTGTGCAGGTGTCCCCTTTGTCGGCGACGTCGCCCCGGTCGCCCCATTCAATGGTTTACAGACTAAAACTACCGAAAGCGTTTCGCTTTTCTGTGCGCAAGCTCCCCGAACCTCCCCCGGTCCGTCCTTTATGTTCTGCACGTCTGTCCCTGACCCTCCCTTTGGTCTCGCTCGGCTCCCGCGTCTTTGACGCTTTTAAATTCTTGGCTCTCGGGGCGTTACAACATGAAGCTGTTCCCCTTTTACCCCCGATTGTTTTTTTCGGGCCCGTCCTTTCAACATCCGTAAGTCTCCCTCCTAAAGATGGCGGCTCCTGCCTGGGACCTCGAAAAAATAGGTCCGCTTCGCTCTCGACTTGGTGGTTTTTTGCATGTTCTTGCAAGATCGTCTTTTTTTTGACGACCAGTATTTTGCACCCGAGCGATATTAAACCAGGCCGCGCGATTGAACCCTTCCGTCTTACCCCTGGGCGTCTCCTGATGCTCGGTGGGCTCTGCGTCTTTGAGGTGTCGGTGCAGGAGAAACCTCTCACTTTCTTTCAGCTTTCTTTTCCTTCTCCAGGCGCAAGGATCCCTCTCAGGCTGCCCAATCTCATCCCCTTCCGGTTAGAAAATCGTTTTGGAAATTCTTTTAACCTGCGCGTTTGAGAACCGGGCTTTTGATCGTTCCCCCAGCCCCCTCCGAAAGAATCAGTATTCCACCCGTCTTTATGGCAAGTCGACAATTTTTCCCGCTCACCCCCTTGTTTCCCAGTCTGTCCGGACCCCTTTAAGGCTTCGGGTAAAAACTTCCTCCAATTTTGCGATGGTATGCCCCCAACAAGAGGCACCACGGTTGATACCGAGCCCCCTCCCCCCTGGCTGTGGTATCTTAATCCTCAATCAAAGGTTAGAATGGTCACGATCAGTCCGGGCCCCACTTTGATACAGCCGAGGAATGGTAAATAGCCCCCCTCCCCAGTTAACTGCTATTTCCCATCGGCCCCCCACGATTCCCGCGAGTCTTACATACGGACCCCCTTCACTAGCTGTGCTCCTTTCGTCCCAGCCTTTCGTTTCCAGGCCATCGCTCTGTCCTCACCTTTTTTCAAGATTTTTCTCCCTTCGCCTCCCCAATTTTATCACAGTTTCCGGCTTGTGTCTGACTAGTCCTGATGTTTTACAGGTATTGCTTTTGATTTCATTCCAGGATAAGGGTCCAAACACATTCGGGCTTGTGATTGTTCTAGAAGAACCCTCCCTAGACCTTCCGTGCATCTGGTCTTGTCTTCGCTTCTCTTTTGCTTCTGGGAGAGATGTCCTATGAGGATGACTCTTCGACCATTTTCCCTTTTTTTGCCCATGTATGCTTTCCTATTTTAGGGTGGTTGCGGTCTAATTATTCCGTCGACAACCCCCTGCTTTTCAATTTTGGATGCTTGTACTCTTCTTTTTTGGTTCGGCTCTTTTGCGCATCTGATGTCGCTTTTTCATCCTCCCACCGGTACGGTGCCGAGTTATGGAAATATCCCTGTTTCTCTTTGTCAACTCTTGACTTCCCATGATATTTCCCCTTTTTCTCGGCCCTCCTTTTTCTATTCCGGGACCCTATATCGATAGCTCCGCCACGGTCCTTTTCGTGAGGCATCTTTTTCTGAACGCAGAATTGCCCACCTTGGCCCCTTGTCAAACCCATTGTTCCTTTTAGATCTGGCCACAAGTCCCTCGCTTGGTTGTTTTTTTCTAGTTTTTTTCCACAGTTCCCCACCTGTAGTTCCCCATTCTTTGGGTTTGGTGTTCCACGGTTGGGAAGCGCTTTTAGAGATTTCTGTCCCCAGGATTTTCCTTTTGGGCAGCGTGTCCCCCCTTTTTAGCGGACCGATCGGTCCCCCCGAGCTGGAAAGTCCTGGACCATTCCCTTCTCCCCTGACTCCCTCCTGCTTTTTTTCCCCTTTTCGTTCTTATAGAATTTTTTCGGAATTGAATAAAGGTATATTGGTTAAGGCACTGAGCTATCAGCCCTTACTTACAGTCCGATCTCCCTATTGGCTGCTCTGCTCGTTAGAACTTCTGTGCGCGATCACCAACCCCTGACAATGAAACCTCTCTCATGCCTCGCTCGCCCACTTACGGAAGGCCGATCCCCTCCTGATGCTCTGGCTATGGCCTACCACTTCTCCTTCTAGGCCTTGATAACCTGCGCAGTTCTTTTTTGCCCATTGACTCACACCACAAAGACCTTTCTTTTCCAACAAGCCCTTCACCTCTTTCCTGCTTCTCCCTACTACTCTAGTCCCCCGTTTTTGGTGTGTACCCACCGACCGGCTTCGTTTTTGTCATCCCTTCGTTTGCCTCGTTACATGTTGTTTACCGCCCCCCCGACACCTTTTCATTCCGTGGAACCCAACTTACTTAGTTTTCTCCGGCCTGCCTGCCTGCTTTTTTCTATGCTGTTTCCTTCGCCCCCTCCTTTGGTGTGTCTGAACTATCTCTTCTTACTGCCCGTATCTCTTCCGTCTCGGCCCGTGTCCCCCTCACTCGGGAGAATTGCGCCCGGATCCCCCCCCCGTACAAAACGCCAATCTGCGTGGCCTGTCACTTTTTGCCCCCCTTACTTTTCCCCTCTTAAGTCCCTGCACGCTCCCAAAGTTGTCCTCCCCAGATTCTTTTAGACCCATCCTCGTCGATTTTGAAATACCATTTTACCCCCGAACCTCCTCTCACCTTCTTGTCCTACACCTTCCTATCCCACCCCCCTCTCCCCACAGCAAAGGTACCCCGCTATCCATGAGGGTATGATTTTTTTTGATGTCCCCTGATGACAGACTATTCCTATGTCCCCTTCCTTCCGTGACCCTCCCCCAGACCCCCCGGATCGCCTCTAACTGGCGAGAGAGAAGTTTCCTAATTTGGGATGTCCTCAACTTTCCTACCCCTCCCTCTTTCCCAAATTCCCCCCCCCCTTTCTTTCTTCGTTTTCCTCGCCTCCGTCCAAAAAAATACGTCCCATCTCCCCGAGGATCGACAACGTGTGTCCCTCTCTTTGTCTTTTAAAACCCCCCTATGCCCGCTCTTCATAATAGGATCCCCCCCTCTATCCATTTCCCCCTTGTACTTTATCCCACCTCAGTGAGCGGCTGTCTCCAAATTTTCCCCCATTTGAAGATCCCTAGGATACAGGACAGTTGTTCGAGAACCGAGGCCCTAGCGGGGTCTTAATCAGCGCTCGCCCCAACCCCCCCCTCGTTGATTCATTTCATTCGATTTTTCCCCCTTTCGTACTATCTCTCACCACAGACCACAGCATTTCCTTTCTTGCGTCCACTGCACTTCCCTACGGAACTTCTTCCCTCTACCCCCTTTTTCCCCCTCATTCCCGTACTTTTCCTTTCTCTTCCCGGTCAAGTGTCATGGTGCGTGTCCGAGCCTTTTCGCAGCACCGTTTCCCCTCTTTTCTTCTCTCCTCAGTTCGATTTTTTTCATCGTCTTTTTCTCGAGGAAAGTAACTCTTCTGCATCCCTGTGGAGTACCAAGCGACTTTCTTTTCTACCCGAGCCGACCACCATGGTCGCGAAGCATTGCTTGAGTGAGGGAATGCTGTCTCCCTCAAATAGTTCAGTCCTGCCCTTTCAGAGCTAGACCCCTGTTTTGCTTGCATTTTGAGTATTAACTTCCCCAGTCTTTCCGTTTTCTTTTTGGTTTTCCCCCTTTTTTCCTTCCCACCCCCCCCTACCGACTTCCGACCAACGCCCACATCTTCATGTTCTTTCTTCCCTGATGCTATCAGATTCTCCCCCCCCTGCCCTTCACTCCCCCTCTTTTCTCAACTGACCCCCTTTTTTTCTCACCAGCTCGGAGCCTCGCCGACCCTCTTGAGCAGGACTTAACTCTTCTTTCCTCCTGAGAGAATGACCCCCTTCCTTTTATGTGCTCTCTTGGTCGCCAACTCTTGTATTTCGGTGCCCCTCCTTTTTTTTGATTACGGTGTCGTCTTTTCTCCCTCTTTGAACATGTCAGTCAAAACCACCATTGTAACCTTTTGCTTGTTGCTCGGGATTGGTGGTGCTGTCCGCCCCGCCATACTTCGAACTTTTTTTCCTGATCCCTTTCCCAAAATTACCCCGACGTTTCCCCATAGGCAATGGCGCCTCCCCTTACTAGATTGTCGGATGTGTTATCCTCCCTCTCCTCCTACTCTTTTTTTTTAAATTCTTTGAGACCCGATAGGATCCTTTCCTATATCCCCCTCCTTCCGGTTTATGTACGTGTCTCGTATTGATTTTAAAAATCCTTTTTCCCTCAAAGATGGTGGAATATATACTCTTTTAAGCGGAAACTCCTTACTTATGTTTTAGACCTCCCTCCTGGTTCATCTCGCACCCTTTTTCCTTCCTTCTATAACTTTTCCGGGACTTATCCCCGCGGGCGAATATCCTTCTTTCTTGCCATTCACCCCTCCTCCCGGAAATGTGTATTTTGATATATCTCGCAGCATGACACCTCTATCCCTTTTTTTGTGTTCGGTACGCTTTCCCTTTTCTTTCTGTAGAAACGCTAGGGACGCTTTTTTCCTTTTGTTCCCCGGAAAACCTTAAGGTAGGGTGATCGTCAATGGTCCCCCCCTTTTCTCTAGCCCTCTTTTCCGTCAATGAGTTTATAGCAATTTGTTTTTTTAGTTTCTACCATGCTCTGGTCGGATCCTTGAGCTCTATTGAAAATGTTCTTTCCTTGCTTTCACGTCCTTCTTTCCCCCAAGTATCTTCTCGTCCTTTAGAGATGTCACTCTTTTAGACGGGATCCCAGCTGGTTTTCGTTGGAATTCCTGTTGTCGACAGTTTCCCCTCCAGCTTTTCTTTTTCCTGTGAGATGGCGGTTGACCTTGCATTTATTGACTGCCGATTCCCGGTCCTTCCGCCTAAGTCCATGTCATTGTTCCCCCCCAAGGAGGTAACGCAACCCCTGACCCCCTCGGCTCCTGTCAGGTCATATGTTATGTCCACAGCAGCCTTTGAGCCTAGGAAGTTCGATGTGTTTGTCTCCCGGTGGTTTTTTCCTGAAGATTGATATTTGTTTTTTCGATGCAGGGTCTTTTTTTTTATGGAATGGCCCCACTATCGCCGAGTTGTGCGTTTTTTTTGATACGAGTTTTTTTTTTTCACAACTTGGAACGTTGTGTCTTCACTTGTGGCTTTTTCTGTGGGGAACAATGTGCACTGGCCCCCCCACTCTGTCGCGTAGTTCCCTCCGCTCAGGTGAGAACGGGTCTACTTGATTGTTAGTTACGAGTTGTGCGGAGGACCGTGCCTTTTCCCTTCGGCCGATATATCTTCACCTTTTTTTTTCTTACCGGCAGCCCTTGACATTAGAAAATCCGATGAAGCCATGTGTTTTTGCTGCGCCCCGAAGTTCGCCGTTGAAGCCAGACAGACGGTGTTGATGCCTTTAACCCCCACCCCCCCCCAACCCCCCCCCCCCCACAAACCCCCCTCCCCCCCCCCCCTCCCCCCCCCCCCCCCCCCCCCCCCCCCCCCCCCCCCCCACACCCCCTCCCCCCCCCCCCCCCCCCCCCCCCCCCCCCCCCCCCCCCCCCCCCCCCCCCACCCCCCCCCCCCCCCACCCCACCCCCCCCCCCCCCCCCCCCCCCCCCCCCCCCCCACCCCCATGTCTCGGAGATCGCCTTTTCTATTAGGTAGTGAGGGTTGCGTTTTCCAAATTTTTTTGTAGAGGGCGTCAGCTCATCCCTCACTGTCGCGACCTGATAAAGTGGAGGGGTGTTTATTTTTGCGTAGTTTCCCCGACACCGGCTCTTAACGACAAGCATCCGTCTCAGGCGTCTGGGTCCCCACGATGCCGACTCGGCCTTGAATAAGTGCATGCCGACCTAGCTCTGGCCTTTCTAATCCGCGCCTCTTTCTTTTTTTCCTCCGAGGAGAATGATTTGGATACTGGTTCGAGCGTTATGCCGCCAAGCGCGTGTACTCCCGTCCCACTGGATGACTTATCGCCTTCCCAGGTCTTCCCCCTTCTCCCCCAATCCGCTACGGTACTATTAACGACTTGGTTCTTTTCCCCTCTGCTCCGGCCTTCCGGCTACGACCTGGGTCCATGATCCTTCCTCTTTCGCGCCGATCAGGTTCCTACGAAGGACCCCCTTCCCCTTCCCCCGCAGAATCTATGGCCCTACCCCCCTCCATTGAGAAGATCTTCCCCCTGTCACACTAGGTTGGTACGGGTTTAAACCCCCCAAGAAGGAGACCCCCCTCTTGCGGGGACTTGGGCAAGCCTTTCCTGTGACCTTTTTTCAAGCGGAGGCGGTTGCCTTCAGAAGGCGGCTGCCTTTCTCGCTTTCCTTCTGCGGCAGGTGCGAGCTATCTGGCTCGTTTTTCGACGTGGGTATCTGCCCTAAGCCGCGATCCCTCCCGGTCGGTGAAAATCTTCCCTCTTGTCCCCTCGCATCGCCGGGACCTTTCTTTTGGTAGGATTTTTTCCCTCGCCGTCGCAACCCGCTCCCCGAAGCTCAGAAGTTTACACGTTATTGCGTCCACTTAGTGTTTTGTTCGTACACAGCCAACTTCCGCCTCCGCGTTTCCCCCCCTTTTTTGGAACACTTATTGCCTCTCTGGTTCCGCGAAGGACCACTTCGCTCTCGGCCACCGGCAACTTTTCTGCGCCTTTTCGACCAGGTGTGCTCGACGAAATACACTACTTCTTTTGCCGATGATGGTCTTTTCCACCCTGAATTCAAGACCGCGCGTTCACGCTATCGGCTAGATCAAGTTTTTTTCTTTTTTGCCCTGCATACCGCAACCCGTTTTGATGTACTCCCTTGCTCCGTACTGTGCCACTTACCAACGATGATTGCCTGGGCCCTCTGTGATATTGCCCGGACCTAGCTCTTTTTTCCCACCGCTCGCCTGGCCTCAGGTTTTTGTCTCCACCCCCACGCTGCCGTGCTGCCTAGTTGCGTTTTTCCTTGCTGTCAAGACGCCCCTATTACTTGTTTGCCCTTACTACTTCGCCTACTCACGCCGTTCACGTCTGTGAATGGTCTACCTTCCTCTTATATCACGAGTAGCTTTTGGGGAGCCTTCTTTACTACGTGCCCCTTCTTCCCATTTGCGCATATTTTTTAGTCTCCAAGAGATATTTTGACCCTCCGGTAGTCTAACTTTTTTTTTCTTGCTGATTTTCTGAACAGTCCCCATTCGTTGGCGAGAGGGGATCGATCGGATTGCTCCTTCGGCTGAAACCCTCGGCGTTTTTCGGATTTTTCTGCACCTTCTTGTCGGGCCTCCCATTCCGGCCTTTCTCTCTTCTATCCTCCGCAACCGCCTATAAGAAGAAGAGCTGTAGATTCTTTTCCTCAGCTCTCTTTGCCCTCTGCGTCTCTTTTTCCCTTTAGTGCTACTGGTTTTCCTTTCTAGCGCCAAATCGGAAATGTTTTCGGATTGCCTATAAGATCCCCCCTAAGCCAGTACCCTTTCCCTTGCTCCTGCCACCTTCCCGGCTCATGTTTTTGTCCCCCCCCTCCTCCCCGTCTCTACGCGCTCTCGATTGTCAAACCTAATTATAGAATTTGCCGACTATACTTCACATCTGCTCTCGAGCAGAGAAGCTTTATCTCCTCTCTTCCCCCTTTGCTCTCATGACCCCCTCCCATCTTTGCCGTATCATAGCGAGTTTTCTTCCTAAAGATGATGGCGATAGTTGCCTTCTTTCAGACTTGGTAGTCGTCCTGGCCCCGAGGTCGAAGCTTTTCCTCGCTTGAAGGCAAGGTTTTTTTTTTCCTTTGTAATTTCTCCGCTCATTAAGTTCCCCGATAGACGCCTTTTCTGTGAGTTGAGAATTTTCTCCGTTTCGTGAGGTAGTTTTAAGTGGTCCCCCCCCTGACGAAGGGCCCTTGGGTCCCCGTTTTTTCTTTCCCCCAGTGCACCGATGGCCTGCTTTTTTCCCGCTATGCAGTTTTTTATTGCCCCCCCCTCCGGTTAGTTTTCGCCTTTTTCCCCCTTCGAAAAGCATGTGTTTCACGGGATCAGGCGCGTTTTTCGGGCCAATCCCCGCTGCCATTTTGGGACTTGGAACAAATTTTTTTCTTTCTTGCATACGATTTTTCCGCGTTGCAACTATCTTACTTTCTCCCTTGGATTCCGCGAAGTTGT
>Ga0179591_1361463_pt1 | contig 17232 bp, 13 predicted proteins | sample CZOMad2_1_08_16f_FD_182891 | JGI IMG/M metagenome (GOLD analysis project Ga0179591, IMG submission 182891) | Vadose zone soil fungal communities from Angelo Coast Range Reserve, California, USA - CZOMad2_1_08_16fungal (PacBio error correction) | ecosystem: Environmental > Terrestrial > Soil >... | reverse complement strand
AAACTGCCCGCTTAGAGTTCTTTTTCCTCATCAGAATCTACTGGTGACTTCGTCCTTTGTGGGTTCCCCATTCTTGCTGCGCGCCTGCTGAGCCAAACCCTTTTTCTTCAGCCGAGCTTTTTACCTTTTGCGGTTGTTTTTTCTTTTTTTTTTCTTCTGTTTTGTTTCCTCGGTTCCTTCCTACGTTTTGTCCTTCGCCACGTTTCGTTTAATGCTAAGCCCTGCATTGGAAGTTCCCCTCCCTCCAGAAGATGCGACATCCCTCCCTCCCTCCTCTTCCCCGGTTTTTCTGGATTAGTCCGTCCCTCAAACCTTACGCTTCTTGGCGCGGAGCTGGTTCCCCGTATTCTTTTCTCTTTTCACGCTGGCTACCGAATCAGTTTGACTGCCGCGAAGCAGGTCACGTTTAGGGATATCAATTATTCGAGGTGTCTTTCTTTTCCCTTCTCTCTTCCTTCGAATTCCTCTTTCCAACTTGCCTGTCCTTTCTCCCACCCACTGTCCTGATTTTGTTTTTTTAGCTCACGTGTAGTTTTCCGGTTTTTGCCCTAAATTTTAGTTATACCCTTTTCTTTTGAAAGAGGGTTGTCCCCGGTTTATCTCTCCGATCTTTGTCCTCCCCGGTGTTGCTGAATTTTCCCCTTTCTCCTGAACGGCACCAAACTTGTTCGTCTTGTCAATCTTTCATTTACCTTTCCGGTAACCTCTTTTCAGCGCTCGAAAAGCTCGGGACCATTTTTATCCTTACTTTCCTTTTCGTCCGTGCGGTGTCTCCCGCCAGAAAGCCCGCTTTAAGTCCCCGGATTGCAATTCCTCATCAGCGATTCGTCGGTCGGCAAATAAAAAGAATTTCCCTGCTGTTCCTTTAACGATCAAAGCTTTTTTTCCCAAAAGAACAGTTACCGGTCGCCCCCTGTTTCGCTCTAAAATAGGCCTTGCTTTGACCGGCGACTCGATTGTTCCGGGGAAAGCGGTCGTTCGACCACCCCCCCCCCTTAGATTTAGTCCTTTCCCCAGCCTTTTTCTTTCTTAGAATCTTTATTGCGTGAATCCTCCCCTTTTTTCCTTGTTTTCTCCCATGCTCACGCCGCTCCGTGTTTTTAGAGTCGGCATCCCCCTTTTGCCTATATCCGATTTTCTTTTCCCATCGCTCGCAGGCAAGGGCCCCTTCCCCCCCTTTCCAAGCTTCTTCGGTGACTGCTGGCTGATGGCTCACCCTCCCCCTCTTTCATCTTATAAACTTGACTTGGACCTTGTCCCCCCTAGAATTTCTCTTCCTTCCGCACTTTTGCTTTTGCTGCTCCAAGAACTGACGGACTCGATCCCTCGCCGTGCTACGCTACCTTCCGTGCCCCCCCTTCTCCCTAAGCCTTTATCCCCTTTCCTCCGCGTTACAATCGTGAGGACCTCCAGATTAGCTTTTTCTACCCCGTCCCCTCCCACCTATGGTACCATTTCGGACGCCAGTTCACCTTGCAAGGTTTGGTTTCCTCCTCCTCTAACCCCTTTGCGCGCGTACTTCTTTTTCTTGTGAAAAGTGCTTGGATGTGAAAAAAGTCAAGCCGGCCTTGAGAGGCCCCTCCCTCCCCCATCTCTTTCATCCCCTTTCTTATTCTCGACCTTCACCCCGAACACCCGAGTCGAGTTTTCCAACTTGTCTCAAGAGAAAACTTTTTGTAGTATTCCCCTCTGTTTTCCGTTCGTTTTCTCTGGTTTTCAAACAGCGTTTTTCACCCTTCTGACCGATTTCCTATGAGTCGTCTTCTTTTAATTGCACATAATGACTCCCGCTTCATTTTTTTTCCTCGTCCTTTTCTTTCCAGCGCCAACTGTCGGTTGCAGACTAGTTCCTCGCCTGGTGATTTTTATTAAAACCCCCCGTTTTTAGTCTTTTTGCCCCCCTGCCAACCTTAGAAGTAGTTTCTCATTCTCTCATCTTCTTACCCCTCCGACCCACCACGCCCCCCCCTCTTCTCCCCCCTGATTAGTAGTCACGTTTCTTTTGACGGTTTCTCAGTTTTATGACTCTGCTTTTTTTCAAGCTATGGTATTATGTTATGGTAGTGAGAAGACTCCTCCAGCGACTGTCCGTTTTTCTCCTTACCGATTTTTTGTGTTAGAGCGGTTTTTGCTGTAATCCAGTCTTTGCGCCTTTCCAAGCAAATACTTTTTTCCATAATTCAACGCTTCTTGGGCAGTTACCCATTTTTTTTACTTTTCCTCCTCTTTCCACCCCCTTTTTTTCGATCTGGTTCGTCGGTCGACTTCGTCAGTGAATAAGTATTTGGCGAAAACGCACCCCTTGCCCCAACCACCTTGCCTCCCACCTTTCTCTCTTGAATTGAATGAGTTCTAGTTCTTCGACCTGTTTGCCCTATTTCCTATTCTGACTCTCCGAATCCATTGAGGCACCTTCACGTGCCGTCTTTTAACCTTCCCTCCTTCCCCGACTTCTCAATTCTTTCCCTCCTACATTCTTGCGATCCGCGTCATCGTAAATAGTACGCTCCCTTATTTGTTTGAATTCTCTGGGCTTCTCGTAGCCAGAGTTATGACGATTCATCGGCTTCTGAATCCTCCCCTCCTTTCTTCCTCTCTCCTTCTTCTGGTCCCCCGCCATTTTTTCCTCGACTTCGGTTCCCGCCACCGCGCGAAAAGAACCAGATCTCTCCATTTTGCGAGGAACGATCCGCAACCCGTCCCGTAGACGACTACTCCCCTCCCTTCCTCTTTTTCTATCTGGCCCCTTTTTTTCACCGATTCCCCCCGGCGTTGTCGCTTCTTTCGCGATTTTTTTTGAACAACCCCGTACGCCTCTTTTTCCACCTTTCCAGTTAATTTCACTTTTCCTTACCCCCCTTTTTGCTGGGGCGGACGGGAGGTCACCTTTCTTTCCCCTTTTCCCTATTCCTTTTTTTTCCCGTGGACTGCCACTACATCGACTGAACCAAAGTTTTATCTTTTTAACCCTTTTTGTTGTGACTGCGTAGATTAGGCTCTTCCCGGAGGACAGTTCTCTGCCCGCAAAAGGGTCCCCCGTTCCCCTTTTTTCCTCCCGGTTTGATTGCCCAAGTCCTTTCTCAGTACATAGGATATTCCCTTTCCGTTTTCTTTTTGTCAGGTTTAACCTCCTTAGAGCAATCCCTCCCCCCCTTCCGGGCACGTTTTTTTTTTTTTTTTCCCTCCTGCCCCCCCCTCTCTCCTCAGTCTTTTTTATCTTCTCGGTCTTCTCCGGACGTTTTTACGGACTCTGAGTTCGTTTCGAAAAGGTTCCCTCCCGTCTTTTTTGCTGTTTTTTGCCTAACTTCTTTCAGTCCATGGCGAAGTCAATGATATCTGATCTCCTACCTTTGCTTTTTTCTTTTAGTGCCATTTTCCGCGAGTCCGGCTTTGCATAACTAATATTTTTTTTTTTTTTGCGATCCTTCTCCCCAATTGCATGAGTGGAGATTCCTCTCCTTTTTTTCTCGTTCGGCCTGCTTCTCTATTTAGCGTTCTTCTTTGTCAGGGTTCCTCGGCACGAAGTTTTCCTCCCGTGGGAGAGTTGAGCTGTCAACCCAGTGCTAAGGGATTTTAATCTGCCTGAAAGGGTCCGAGTCCCCTCCTTGCTTTTCACGGCTTTTGTCTTCAGGTCGTCGTTTTTTCAAAAACGGATCGCTTGTCCCCCGTTCCCTCTCCGCACCCGGGTTATGCCAATGAGTCTTGACAGTATTGGAAAGCAGTTTCTCCGGTTTTTTCTTCCAACTCGCCCGTTTAAATTAGAAACTCTGCCTTTTATTAAATGCATTCGCGGAGACACTCGTTGCTTTTCCTCCCCCCCCCCTTTCCCTCCCCCTCCCCCGTTCGTCCCTCTTATTTGCCAACGCTCGGCGTGACGTAGGATTTAATTACCTGTCTTTGCAGGATATCTCCTTCACTTGACTGGGGTGAAGATATACCTTTATGACCCCATCGAACTCCCTGGTCACCCCCCCCCCCCCCCCCACCCCACCCACCCCCCCCCCCACCCCACCAAACCAAAAAACTCCCCACCCAAACCCCCACCCCACCCCCCCCCCCCCCCCCCCCACCACCCCCACGGCCCGACTTCCACCCAACCAGTTCCAATGGAGATTTGTTCTTCCCTGATTTTGGTTAAGCTCCCTTTTCGTAATTGCACAAACTCTTCTACCAGTTTTGCCGCACTGGGGTCCCCCTCCTCACGTTCTTTATGACACGTGACCGTGCCAAGTTTATAGGATGGGTAGACCTCCTTTCTTGATGTCGCCCTCACCGGTCTCTCCCTCTTTTGCAAGATCCGGTCTGAAACAAATACGATAAGCTATTTCCAGCATCTTTTCGGGTGCTGGATGTCACGAACTAATCTTCAGTACTCACAATGGTTTTCCTCTGAACGTTGTTTCCCATCAGCCCCTTTTTCCCCTCTGCCTCCATTCTTTGGAACTGACTCTTGTGGTGATTCCTCCTGGCTCTCAGACGAACTTGGGTTAATGACGGAGATGTTACGCTGTCAAGTGAAGGTCTGTAAACCCCCCCCCCCCGCGTTCTTAAAACCCCATACATTCTTTACTTTTTTTTCGACCAGATCGTTTCGACAAAACGGTAGTGAATGTGCCAATGGACTCCTCTTCTCAATCTCTTGGTCTTTCTTGTGGGTGAGGGCTTTTTCGAAGATTGAGTTCAATCATGCGAGGTAACCGCTCGGTCCGGTTTGAAAGTGGCCATCTGTTCCCTTGCCATTTTTTTCAATAGACGGATTCGTTTCTCTTTTTTTTACCTATTCCTGTTTTTCGCGCTTATTTTTTCTCTTTCGAATCGATTTTCAAAGATAAGGCGCCGTGTTAGTCAAGACTTAATGAATCACTCTCCTCCTTTCGTCTCTACGGCCTCAGTCCACTCCCTTCTGGGTTGCCCATTTGGATCTCGCATTCTGCCCCCCGGAGCTGGATCTTTTCCCCTATCTCTTTGGTCGATAAGATGGCGTTATGACTTTCCTTTTGGTTTCCCCTTTTTTCGGCGTGTTGTTCGTCCCCCGCGGAATTCCTTGTGCTTATTAACACACCCCTCCCGCCCGTCTTTTCTGAAAGTTTTCGAATCCGATTCTACTAGGATTTTGTGTCAACCGTCGGGCACCCAAGCGAGTCGCATCTTCCCCTCCAACTGGTCTTTTCGATGCACCAACCGCGCCTTTCCTGCTTCCTTCCAACCTCTTTTCATTCGTTCGAGTGCCAGGAGTTTTAAGAGGTTTGTTTCCCTCCCCTCTTCATATTAGACTTTTTACTTCTCTTAGACAGTCGTACTTTCTCGGTCCGTTTTCTTAACTCCCCCTTCTCCTTTTGCCCGAGCGTTTCGAGTTTTAAGCTCCCGTACCAAAGGCCTCAAAGCCCTTATGAGCTTGCTACCTTTTTTCCGTTCGGCTTTGTCCACACCCCCTCTTTCTTTTCCTCCCCTTCATGACTCCTAGAACCCCCCTCTTCGATCCCCCTCTTAGACTGGAGATAAATATCCCCACTGACGAAATTGTACCCGACCTTGTCATGCCAACATAGTAGGCCCTTTCTTGAGTTTTTCCCAGGGCATTGATGAAACGTTCTGAGTCCTTCTTTCATCCTCCCTTCCTTCAGATCCACTCCCCTCTCATCATCCCTCTCCACGTCGCCCTCGCTAGGAGTTTTTTTGAGTTTTTTTTTTTTTCTTTCCGACGACAGCCTGCGTGTAACAGATCGAGCAAGCTTTCCTTGTCCATACCGATAACCAAACCCCCATGGTCCTCTTCGTCCGGTCCTTGGTAGCTATTTTAGTCCGATTCTTCGATGCTTCCAGCAGTTATGTATCCTTTTTCTTACTTTTGTCGACGACCCTTCCAATGCCAACCTGATTCACCAAACACACAAGCGAGTCACGTTTTTTTGGTATTCTCACGCACCCGACCCCTCTTCCCCCCTCCTTTCCTTTCCTGACCTTTTTTTCAGCATCCTCAGCATCCCTCATTTGTGTCACAAACCTTTTTTTTTTTTTTACTGCTTCTCGCGAGTCGTTTCAAATTCGGGGTTTTGGTTTTCCCCCCTTTTATCATTTTGTTTACGATCTCCCCTCCCCCCCTCACTTTTTCCCGAGTAGTCCCTGCATATACAGTACCGTCCTTGAAGATGAGCGTGCTTGTTTCCACCAATTTTTTTTCTCCTTTGGTCACTTTATAAAGCGATCAGTTTGAAGACTACGTAGTTGAGCATCTCCTTACATTGTTTTTCCTCAGGTTCCCCCTCTTTGTCGTCGCCACGGCGTCAGTCTGATCAGTTTAATTGGACATGTTCCCCTCCGAAGAGGTTTTCTAAGCTTTACCCACCTGAGACCCCGTACAGTTTCGGCTGTCTCGTGCATCCGCTTTTGTCCTCAGCTGGCCCGCCTTCGGTTTCTTGAACTCAAGGTACCTCCGTCCTTTGCCTCTTTTTCCCCGTTTCTTTGACTCTGGATGGCGTACCTCTTCTCCCTTATTCTGACTGAGTCCTCGGAGCTCTGTCGGATACTTTTCTCTTTTCCTTGCCTTCCCCCCAATGGCAGACTCTTTCAGTTCGCTTTCAATCAGCCTTTTTGCTCTTTCTTAAGCCCTTTTTTTCGATGAGCTTCCTCTTGTCAGTATGTGGTCTGGGTGTCCGGTCTTTCATTTCTTTTCAGACGGTCCGAAGCAATCGGTGGTGTTGACCCCTTTTCTCACTCCCCCCGTTTCTGCGCCTATCTTGCTGTACCCGCCTTTGTAATTTTCGCCGCTCTGTGTGGCCGAATGATGAATGTGAATGTCTCTCGAAAACTCCCTTCCGCTTCTTTTTTTTTTTAAACCAAAAGCTCATGCTCTCTAGTTTTTTTCCCTCCGACCCGTATCCCCTCCTGCCCTCCCTCATCTTGTTTTCCAACTCTCCGTTTTGGTTTCGCGCCGCCAAAACTCAATTGGCTTTGACTAGTGTTCTCACTCCTATGTACGCCTTCCCTTTAATGCACCCGAAGTATCCTTAGTCCTTGTTTTCCTATGTTTTTTTTGAGAATATCGCTTGCGTGCGGCTGAATTAGACCCCCACGATGCCTCGTTCCGAACTTGCCTGCATCGGTTGTTCAGTACAAGATCTCCCTCCCTGCTCGGTATTCTCCGCCGGGCCATCCACGTACAGTAGATACAACGCCGACTTCTGTTACTGCCGCCGCTTTCACATGGACATTAAACTTCTTCTTGCAACCCTCGCGAGTCGGCATCGTCACGTTTCCGAGTAGTTTTTTTTTTATACCCCTTTTCCTCGTCCATCTACACTTAAATCCTTGTTGGGGGGTGGGGGGCGAATTTCGCCGCGCTCCCAGTCGCTCACCCCGAATCCCCTTCCTCCCTCTTTTCTTGTCCTACTCACCATTGCCGCTTTTCCGTTTCAACCCCTTTAGGCAAAGGACAGACGCAGCCCCCCTTTTTCCCTCGACACACCCTTCTCGTTCTCTTGCCCTGACGCCATGTTACCTATCATTTTTGGTCATACTTTCCCCTAACACAGGGCGAATGCGGCTGAGGTTGTTGTCACGCCTTTTTGCTTTATTTGAGCCGTTCCCCCCTTTTGACGCATGTCAGAGAAGACCCCCGTTTTCCTTTCCCTTTTTTCTTTATCGATAGTACCCCAAAGGTTCCCTGCAATGCTCTAGCTCTACCCTTTTATCTTAGTTCACACCCGTCCTGGAATGACAGGGTTCGAGTTACCCAGACGCCCCCCCATTCGCACGTCAGCTGGCTTTTTTGTTAGACAGGAAACTGATTTGCTTCATCCCCTTCTTTCTCTCTCTTCCTTTCGCATCCCCTCCACTGTCGGTCTGCCAGCCACTGTCCTCCGAATTGCTTTCTTTTTAATACCAAACAGTAGGAATGTCTTTGCAACCTTGTCCGATGTCTCATTATCCCGACTTTTACCTCTCCGGGGTGTCTCCTAACACCCTCCCTGATTGGACGCCGTAGTGTTCTTTTCGATATGGGAGTCTCTCCTTTTTTCATTTCTGACCATTCTCCCTTCTTATACCTGTCTCCTCATTAAAGTCCGCTGGCTCGCATCCGTGGAGACTCTTGCGCTTCCTAGTTGATCTTTCTTAGGCTTCTTTTCTCAGAAGAGCCATTACTCCACTTTGTCCTACGTTCCACTGCTTTTTTTTTTTTCACAATCCGCCGTCGTGAAAGCTTTCCCCTACTTCACCTTCTTCTATCTTTCGTCGTTCTAGGCTGAGTGACAGGACTCTGCCCTCCGCAGTGTTCGCCTGGCACCCCCCCACCTTTTTAAACGAGGCCTTGACACTGTGATTGTATCCCCCTCTTTTTTCGTCCCGTTTTGGTCTTCTGCTCTCCTAAGACGGATGCGGCCCCCCCCGGCCGAAGAGTGAAACAAGGTCCTTGCACCTTTTTCCCCTCTCATCATCGCCCGAAGAACCATCTTGCTGCCGGTGTAACTTCCCCAATGCAATTTGGTATTGATCTGGAGTGACTTTCTCCCATCTATTCTCTTATTGACCTTCCTTTTCCCGCAAGACGCTGAATGTCGTACTTCGAGAATCTTCTTGCTTCGCCATTGACTTCTCCTTCGGTTCAGAAACCCTCCCCTCCAAGATTCCGCTCAAACTTGTGAGCACGCTTCTTTTCCCCCTCGTTGTCTCGGACAGACACTCCCCTCCTGCTTTTTCTCGAGGGCCGTTTTGGCAAAAACCCTCTTTCCCCCCGTTTTTCCTCTCTTCTCTGTCACAACCACACAATTAAGCGCCAACCAACTCATCTTGCAGCCGATGTGGAGCATTTCCTTTTCAATTCAACCTTTTTTCCTGGTTCCTTGACACTTTTGCGGTAAAGCACAACCTTCGCCGGTTAGAGAAAGAACCGTGCCGCGCCACTATCTTCTTAGCTCCTTTGTTTTAGATGATTGCGACTTTAATTTTGAAGTCGAATGCGTACGAACCGACCTTTTATCTTTCGTGACGCCCTCCCCATTTTCCCCTCCCCGGTTTTTGAATGGCACCACCTTCCAGCCGGCTCCTTCACTGCGTATGAATTTTATGGGTTTAAACTTTGTTTTTTAAAGCCTTTTTCATCAAGACAAAGAGTCCGCCACGGGCCTGTTTCAATCTTTTTACCTCTACTCGTCTCCCCCGCCAGGGTTCTGGGGTCGGTTTTTTGTAGGTCGTGGCGGGTGCTGAGATGGATGTCTTTTCTTTGCCTCCAGGTGATCCCTGGTCTCGGGGCTGTCTCTTTTTAACCTAGGGAATTCCCCGGCGAAAGAACCTCTGAGCGATTGACATTTTTCCTTTTATTTTTTAGGCCTTTCCTCTTGATCGCTGCCTTCCCCTCTAAGTCGCTCCCTTCAGATCAATTTCCCCCCTTTCATTTGCGCGAGAATTTAAGATTTATAGTGCCTTTACTGAGCCGTTGCATTGAGAGTTCCTGTTCGTTTTCCGTTTCACGATGTCCGACTTTTCTCTTTTTGCGACGCGCAACAGACGGTCGAGAAAGATAGAATACCCTTTCAGCAATGGCAAGAGGAATCAGGTTCGGGCCCCTTCCGGTTTGTCCGTGAGGATTGCCCTTCCCCTCTTGCCTCTCCCTCTTCCATTCCCAGAACGATATCCAGAGTATTGAATCTTTGGACTTCGTCCTTGGGATTTACCCGACAATCGCCGGGGAACACTTTTTTCCACTAGCCTTGTGACCCCTTGCCTTGGCCCCTTTTTTACGCCAACGCTCAAAGACCCGCAAGGTCAATGATCTTTCTTCGTTTCTTTTATTTTTGGGCTTAGGCCGAAAGCTTAATTTGTGGCCCTCCCCCCCCACCTTTCATGAACTTTCGAAGCCGTCAATTCCCCTTACGATTGTCACATCGTTCCCTCTTTTCGTATCTCAGCTACGTCGAGAACTTCTAGAATGAGAAGTCCCAATATGTTTACTCTTTTTTCCGGTTCCAGTGACCCCAGTGGACGTCTTGCTAGCTACGGATAGTTACTACTTTTTCTAGCTCTGAACTGGAGCACCATTCTTTTTCGTCAGTGTTTAATGTGCCCCAGCCGCTCCTCTGTCTGTTTTCTAACCCTGGCTGCGACTGCCCAGGTCCATGATACTACTACTACACGGTTTTTCTCTTTCCCCCCAACACGCCGGTGGTCGCCTTCGCCGGAGCGCGCTACGGTTTTTCGATCTTTTTCGCGTTTCCCGCTCTCCCCAAATTAGTCCGTCCGAATCCGCTTTCGGTTCTGGTCAAACACACGCACCTTCTTTCTTTCCCTCCCTTTGATTTCTCTTCGCAACCCTTTCAGTGAACACATGGGCCGCTACTACCATTTTTACCGGTGCTGCCTCGAAGTGACCGTTCTCGCTTGGTATTGCCTATTCCGTTTCTCTGCCCACGGCTACAACCTACGGCGCGCGTGAGTGGCTGTCTCCCCTGGATGGGCTCTGGTTGAAGACTCGACCTTTTTTTACCCTTTCTTTTTTTCCCCTGCATTAACTGCGGATTTAGACTCCCCCAAGCCCGCCGTCCACGTCCTCTTGTTTTTCTTTTTCCCGAAGGCCACCTGGACCTTTTTTGCTCTTTCTTTTACCTAGTTTCAGACTTTCACAGTGATGACGAATTCTTCTTTCCCGGCTGTCGTGGCATGTTCTTCCATTCTTTCCCTGGGGTCTCCTCCCCTTCTTAAAGAAGACAGGCCGAAAAAATTTTCATCGATTTACCGTCTCGGCTTTTGCTCAAGCCCTTTCAACAGGGACCCAAGCGAGTCGCGTCTCCCCAGCCCACTCTTGAAGGTTTGGCTTTCCCCTCTCTGCCTCTGTCTTGTCCATTCGTTCGTGCAAGGAGTCGCGCTCCGTCGGGGTTTCGTTTAGAAATCTTCTGAAGGTATTTTCACCGTTTGACTGTTTTTGTTTTTTTCTATCTTTAATGTCCCCGCCCTTCCCCGCGCCCTTCCAGCGTTTCGAGCGGGCTTGAATATCTGTCAAAGTCGTGTACATCACAAGGGCCTTTTTGAACCCCCTTGTGTTTTGCTAAGGGACCCACCCCCCGATTCTGCGCCCGGTCTTCGATGAACTACCGAAACGCTTTTTCTCCGAAGTGGTACAGCATAGAACCCGTCCTCAGAAGTTTTCTATTTGAAGCGACTCCCCCCCAAAATAGTCTGCCCTTGGTGTGTAGCAATTTCAGGCTTACGCTTGCTCCTCCTCTCGAATCGCTCCTGCAGATAACTAACATTCGTGATTAATAGCCTATCGAACGTCGCTCGTTTCTTTAAGTTTATACTTGCTGCTTTTCCTGACCGCTTCCGTTTTGTACACCAGACTTGCCGCCAAGCCCTTCCCGCAATCCCTCATTAAACCGGTTTACATCCGCGGCTGGTACGTATTGTCCCAGAGAAGGGGGGGGATTCCTTTTTATTTTTACGACCCGCAGTTAGGACGCTTGGATCCCTCCAAACCACTGTACTGCCCTGCGGACCAACAGCCCCCCCCCCCCGAACCATGCCCCCCTTCCCCCCGCTCGGCCCCCAGAACGAATTTTTTTTGCTCAGTCCTTTTTTCGCCCAAGGACCTTTTCAACACTGGCCCCCGCGCCATATCCCTTTCCGGTTCCGCGTCCCTTCGTTTTTTCGGGGTATATTTTCTGTGACACGTTGTTGTTGTTTCAGTTACCCCGAACGAATTTCGGACTTGACGATACCCCCCCTTTCCCCTCCCTCCTTCTTCTCGTTCTTCACCTTTTTTGATGCGCGCTTGCTTTGCTCCCACCAATGTTCTTCATCCCTCTTCCCTGTTGCGGTTTCGAGATCGTGGGATGACTTTTGGGCCGCAGTCATTTCCGTGGGTGTCGCCACTCTTTTTCCTTTTTGGGGTGGTCGCCCGGTTGCCTGCAATAGCGACAGTCTGACGAAAGTGGACCTCCTTGGTCTACCGCCCTCTGGTATGTCGTCAACCCCTTCTTTTTTTTAGCGTACACTCTCCGTAGTCGGTAACGCCCCCCTGGCCCGATTCCCGGCCTCCTTTCTTTACGATTGTAACATATTAGATTCTTCGCCTGATTATCTTCCTTCTCTATTATGAAAGTCCTGTTCATCATCTAACAAAAATGGCCGACTTTGCATCCCTCGCGGGCTTGACGGTTAGCTTTTTTTTCTGACCAGTCGTCTGTGTCCCTGAAGGAGGTGAGTAGTTAATATCCCCAGAGAAGGGCTCGGTGCTGCTGAATAAATACCAGAACCCCTCACTTGGCGCATTCTCCAGATTCCCCGCCTTGTTTCTTCCTCCGTAAAAGGCCACTTATAGCAGTGCATGGATCGCAAGAAGATCCTGAACAGCAACCGCGGATGTTCTCAACCCATAGTCATTCTCCCCGTTCTTCAACTCAGCACGTTCATCGTACTCATTGACTACCCGCCCGCATTTTTTTACAAATCCAGTTACGAGTTGAGAGGCCCCCCTCTCTTTTCCTTTCCCGACTCGTCCGGGTACCTCTTTTCTTACTTGCTTGAACGGTAGAATCGGATGAAGTATGTTAGTCACATATCGTGAGTTTACTAGAAACCCCGTGCCTTGTGGTCAACACCCAATTCTTCCCTTTCCTCCTCTTGCAAGCTCCTTTCCTGCCAAGGAGGAATACGATCCGTTGGACCCACTCCTCGAGGTTCCCCGTTTGCAGTATCTTCCTTCAAACTTTTCTTCGCTGCCGCCTCCACATCGATACTGAATTGCTAAATGAACACCTTCGACCCTGCTTAAGTTCGGGCATGCCTAAGCCTCGTACCTTGTTTTCCCCCGACAGTCCGCAGGAAGCCCGTCTTACAACACTCCGGGTTGGCTTATCTATTTCGTGAACCCCCTTCGCCCTCCCGTCCCCCCCCCCCCCCTGAGGAATAATTCCTCGAGGCAGACCCTCCGGCACTCAATGGAGTTGTGCGTTTTTTTTCCCTTTTAACTTCGCGTTGTTGGCGTCTCGATGTCCAAAATTTGTTCTGTAACAGACTTTTCGTGTATTTTTTCCAAGAACAGCGGGATGGGATTGCCCCCCCACGAGCCTTCGCTTTTTGATAGTCCTCGCCCTTCCAAAACAGTTCTTTGTGCTTATGTCCCTTCTAACGGCCACCTTCGGTTCAAACAGCAATGACGCTAGACGCACCATGATAGTCTACCCGGTTGAAGGGGCCCAAATTCTTTTTCTCTTCTACCTACCTCCATCTTGGCCGCGTCCGGTCAGTATTGTAAGCCTTCTCCCATCCCTTCTGCGTCGTCCTTTTTTTTCAGTCCGTTGCGAGAAATGTCTGTCTTGCAGCCTTCCGCCCAGCCCGCCTTTGGGTCCTTTAAAACCCGCCTTTTATTTTCAAACTTCCGATTCCTCTACGTCTGGCCAGCGCTCCGCCCTCGCCCGATTGTAAAGCTTCTTGGCTGGGCAGTTTGACGTTTAGCCTTTTTCAGTGGTCAACTTGCGATTATTCTTTTTTTTCTCCTCAGCTCTGATCCCAGTTGCAACTTTGACGACCTTGTGCGGTCTTAGGTTTTCGATACCGTCCCTTTGTGTAACTCCCTGCCCACCATGTCAACTTTTTCACGGCCTGTTGGTCTGATAAACCTCCGCCGGTGGAACCCTCAGCTATCCCTTTCGTATTGCGATAGACCGTGTTCCGTAGGAGAGCGCACGGATAAGGATCCTTTTTGGTGAACCCCTCCTCTCCAGACTGTCCCCCTTGCCAACAAGCACCGTAGGACCTCGTGACATTGCTGAATAGCGCCTTTATATCCCCTTGTTTTCCTATTCCCCGTCGTCAGCTTCGATCGGGCACCCCCCCCCCCACACCCCACCATCCCCACACCCCCCCCCCCCCCTTAGGCAGACTGTAACCGTCCGCCGTCACCACGATCAATTGAATCCTCTATTTCACCTAGGCCTCATCGTAAATCTCCCACGCCCTGGCAAGTGGAGGAACCCCGCTATCTACAACTGTTCTATTTTCCTTTCCCGCCGGTGCTCGAGTCCTTGCATCACCCTCCCCCTCCCCCCCCCCCCCCCCCCCCCCCCCCCCCCCCCCCCCCCCCCCCCCCCCCCCCACCCCCCCCCCCCCCCCCCCCTTTAACTTTGGGTTTTTTTTCTGAGACTTACTTACTTTGGCTTCTTTTTCCCCCCGCGCGCACCTGTAACCTGGTGAGAAGAAGAGATGACGTCCTGCAATAGGTTCCGTCGCGCCGACCCCTCTGTTTTTTCACAGTCGTGCACACGCTCACCAGGCGGTGTCTCCTTCTTGCCGATTCTTCGCACCCCCCCCCCCTTTTGTCCCGACCCATCGTTTTTTTACTGCAGTAGAGTACCTTGATGTGCCAATGCCCACGGGGCGAATGGCTTGACCAGTTTGGTTTTTTTTCCCGATCACCCTGTTCTCCTTTGCCCCGACGCCTAAATATTTATGACAAATGCTATATATTTACCTAAAATGGTTGTGAGTGCGGAGCTTTTCATTATCTCTTAGTCTCTGGACCTGATTTTCCCTCCCGCCCCAAGGGTTCTCCGGTCCCAGGACGAAACGGTTGCATTGGACCAAGTCCACTGCTAACCTCGCTTTTTATTGAATCTTTGTAGTCACGGGTTTAACGAGAACAATGCGACAATGCCGGGGGCTCGTTTTTCGACGCTGTGAAGACCCACCGCACTTCTTTTGAGGGTGATGCTTCGGGACGGGACGCGATGAAGGCCTGATAGATTTGCAAACGGAGTATAGGGGTGATGTTAGCGCTTTTCCTCTTTCTAACCCCCCGACCCCCCCCCCCTTCTCCATTTCTCCCAATGCTACCTCGTAGCAGTCACCTTCTTTCGGTCGGGTGATGTACGCCCTGCGGTTCTTTAACCTCCAATTTGGCGGCGCTCCCTTCCAGATCCAATGGTTTACCGAAATCGTCCGTCTTGGTAGTCTGAGGTGAGCGGCTTCTGTCATTGGAGCCTTTCTGTCTGTGCGTTCAAGATTCATAAGGGTACGGCTTTATCGATCTATGCTAAAACAGACTTCTCCACCCCCGGAATAATACCTTCTTACCCCCCTCTGTTTTCCCCGAGGCATCGTTCGGCCAGGCCCTGGTTTGGAGGAGTCTATGTGCCACAACCTTATGCACGTCCGGCCCTGAACGAACCCTGCTCGTCGCTGAGTATTTGGAAAGTTCGTTAGACGCGTGAATTTACCTTCGCCCCTCCCGGTTGAAACCCCATCCTGTGAGCCAATGATTTGCCTTCGCGCCACACGACTTCCCCCCCCCTCCCTTCCCCCCCAACCCGCTAAGCCATCCTTCAAGATTACTTTCTCGGCTCCTTACCTAAGGGCGTAGTCTATGACAAAAGAACTAGCGACGATCCCTCCACCCCTCTTTAATCTTCCGCCTTGCTCAACTTTTCCCCTGCCGTTCACCCCAGCGACTGGTGGTTAGTGAATGTACAATTCCCGAGACTGAGATTAAAATGTCTGACTTTTCGCAAGACTCAGCATGGTGTTCTTCCTTTACCCTTGCGCGGGGCCTCTAGGGACCCTTGACTACATTGGCTGGGCTCCCGGCTTCCCCGATGTCAACTACGCGGTGCTGAAGGCATCTCTTTGCGGGCTGCTGAAGCCCCGGATCGAGGTGGGAAGCCGACGGCGAAATTTTTTTCGACTTATCTTCCCCTCTACCTTCTTCGCAACCCCTTGCCTTTTCCCTCCTACTCCTTAATTTTGCGCGTCTCGTTTGACAAGGTCGGGGGTAGATTAGTAGTTTCTTACTCAAGCAGACGTCTTCCCCCCTAGATGGTTCCCCCCTGCCGCTTTCGTGTCCCAGCGGAAGCTTTGTTGTCCACACAGCCTTTTTTATTTTAAAACTCGTCACCCTCTTTCAGCAACGTTGATGTTCTCTGTTACGCAAAACAGTCACCCTTTATTTCCATGTTGTTTAGTCCCCCATCTCCCTTTGAGTGCCGTGGTGTGGGTGCTCCCAATTGAGTTTTCCTCAGGTCCAAGAGTCGGAGTCTCCAATTTACAGAAGCACCTATTCTGAAAACCGTTTCCCCCAATTTTCCTCCGGTCGAGGAGATCATAGCTAGGTTAAGCGTGTCTTAAGCGGCTCTGGCCTTACCTTCCCCCCCGCCACTTGCCCCTGTCCGAAGTTGCCTCTTCGCAGATTTATAAAATAATTAAGCTCATCGAGCATCGGCCTCTCCCCCCACTCCTCTTTTTCGTTTGGATCATGTGATTTGTGCCCCGTCTCTTCCCCCCTTTGTAGATTGATTCAAGAGAATCTGGGAGATAACCCTGCCCCGTTATTCCCCCAAGCCCTCTGGCCCTCTCTCTCGTGCGCTTCTTGTCCCCCCCCCCCCCCTCCATGCCCTGCCGCACGCGATAGTCAGACTCCCAAGGAGGGGCCGTTAGTTACCGTCTCGTTTTGGGGAAAGGCGTTACCCCCTCCTTCTCCGACCGTCCCAGCCATTTTTGCTTCTGCTCCCAACTCTCCCTTGCTTTCCACCCCCCACTTTTTGGTCCAGGAGGCCCTCTACTGGTTCCCTCAATGTCATCGCTCCTATTACTTCCCTCCGGCGGCTCTCGTCGTGTTTCTTTCGGTAAGGAGTCCTCCCGGTGCGTCACACTCGCGTTCGAGCGGCTTTCCCTATACGTCCCCAGTCTTTGTACCATCAAAGATTGAGCTAGCCCCACTGTGGTCGGCGAATTTCTTTATCAGCACCCACGATTCGGCTGAGATGCAACTACCGCCCCTATTTCGTATCGTCTCCCGATGGTCGCTCATAGCCCCCGCGTCCTTTCCGTTCTCTCCCCTCGTTTTCAATGCGAACTGCAAACTCTTCCTCCATTTTTTTGCAGGCCTTTCTTTCTTTCGGTCGCCTTACCGCCTAGCTAAGTAAGAACTCTCAACCAAGTCGATAATTTTCCCATTGTCCTTTAACGTCGACTTTCCTCTTTCTCACCGATCTCATCGTTCTCCTCCTATTTTTTTCCATTTTCCTCGCCCAGCCTCGCCTTGCGCGCCATCCCGATAAAACCGGTCTTCCCTTTTCGGAATTCTAGCTTATTCCTTTCTTGCTATTTCCATGCCACTTGACGTTCTTTCATTTCCTTACCGCGTTTCCCCCTCCCAAAACCTCTGCGGACCAAAACAAAGCGTCCGTCACCGTCAGATATAAAAGAAAGCCCACCCTCCGGCAACGCTCGCGTGCCGAAATTTTTTGT
>Ga0179591_1231425_pt1 | contig 17233 bp, 18 predicted proteins | sample CZOMad2_1_08_16f_FD_182891 | JGI IMG/M metagenome (GOLD analysis project Ga0179591, IMG submission 182891) | Vadose zone soil fungal communities from Angelo Coast Range Reserve, California, USA - CZOMad2_1_08_16fungal (PacBio error correction) | ecosystem: Environmental > Terrestrial > Soil >... | reverse complement strand
CCAGCAGAACCCATACGCTTTTTTTTTTTATTTCCCTTGCGGTTAGCTGCGTCGGGAGTTGTTTGTTTTCTCATTGGGGGCGGCGGACCCGACTCTTTTAGTTCCGTTGAGTCGTGTGGAGCTGTTCTTTCTCTTCCAGTGAACTTATGATTCAGCGTGCCGTCGTACTGTTCTGCCTGAGGCCGGCAGGGTCGCCCCTTTCCAGCGAAGGAAATTGGGAATACGGAGTTGCTCCCTTAGTGGCACCCCCCCCTCCACACAGGTGTCGGTTGACTCAAAATCACATAAAGCAAGCTGTTGACACCAGACTTGCGACCCTACCTTCACTCTTGAACAATAACCCGTCTGTCATCGGTTTCTCAATGACAGTCTTCAATCGCGGAATCTCCTCGATCTTATCTTTTCACCTGGACTTTCTACCACTTTCCCCGCTAGGTCATGGTAGAATTTGCACTTCACACGACGGTTTTGCCAGCAATCCACCGCTTAGCGGTTCCCGCAACCCCGCATTTCCCCCGCACCGAAGAGCTCTACCGAAATTCCCTTTGAGATCTCCGTAAATGTACGTGGCTCACAATCACTCTGGTAACGCTATTTTGCTTTCAATCTAGACTCGATTTCTGTTTGAGACCCCCAAGAAGCCCCCCCAGGCTGACGCGCAGCGGCCGTCCCCCGGCTGCCCTTACCCTATACCTTTTTTCCATCCGAGAAGAATTCAATTCTGGAGGTTCCCTTATTTAAAGTGCCCCCCTGTTTTGAAGTCGACGAAGGTTTATCAATTGCTTGCCAGGAACCTGATCAGTCTTTGCTCCCCCCCCTTTCTGTACCGTGTCGGTTCTCCTTGGTCTCTTAACCTATGAGGTTCCTTTTGATTTTTTTTGAGTCCTTTCCCGCTTAGCCCCCCCTACTGTAGACTCTAGGGAGGCATTGGTTTCTTTTCGTCATGCCGACCCTATGGTCCTCCACGCGAAAGGCTTCCCCCCTGCGACGACCCCGCCCCTCTCTTCCTCTTGAGCGCGAACGTTGGTCTTCAGGGGTTTTTCCTGATCAAAGACCCCTCCTAACGTCCGTTCGCCTTCCCGACCCGACTTGCCCCTCCTTGCTTGTATTTCCTCGGGGTTTTCTTGCGCTCAGGGTGGGCCTCGCCTTGCTCTTACGGGCTGACATCGCATCCCTTGGGTTGGTGACGCTCCCGACGTTTACCGGCGGACTCTTTTTTTCACAACTTGGATTGTTGGCCATCGCGGTCCGATAACTGCTTGTCCCACGGACACTTTTTTCTAGTTCCTGCTGTCCTGTCAGGATGTTTGCATTCTTTTGATGCGGAGTGAGTCAAAGACTTTGCTTCTTTTATGGTGGTCGTTCCCCCCCCTTCGCCCGTTGTTGACAGTGTAAAGTCGGATCGCGTTTTATAAGAGCCCCGTGTGATCCAGCGGCCAATTTGTCCCTCCCTGTCCCAGCTTATCCCCCCCCCCCCCCGAACCACTCCTTCCAAGTCGTGACTCCCGGGTTCACTATTTCGTTCGGGTTCTGGGACCGGCTCCACCACCTAGATTCCTTTAAACCCTTGGAACCCCATTCTTGCAACCCGTTTTTCCTAATCCGTCGAGTACTTTTTGCCAATTCTTTTGGCACAGGGCGCGTTACCCGTTGAGACAACTGGATTGCCTTCCCGTTGACACCCTGGAGCGAACAATCTCTGTTTGACTTTTTCAAGACGGAATTCGGTATCGCGTTGAACGACTTTCCAAATACACTTTTTGTCCTGTCCCCGGCCCCTTGGATAATGACTAGAAGGCTCCAGCTTTTGCTGTCTCCATTAAGCTGCCCCCTCCAAGTACTCTTCCCCGTATGAATTTTTGGTCGCCTCCCCACGCAGATTCCGAGTCGCGTTTTCAGCATTACCCACTCTAGACGGTTTGCCGTAGAGCACGTCCGCCCCTCCCCCCCGACGGCCGCCCGTACAGTCAACGGTCGTGAGTTCTCCCTTCCCCGATCCGTCCTTCTCCCCTAGGAAACCCCCACAGTCCGACCGACATCCCATGGACAGACCCACCTCTCCTCCCTTCCCGCTCCCCCACGCCTCCCCTCTCTCCCTCCCTCTCTTCCCCCTTTTCCTTTCCCCCATTCTACCCTCCTCCTCCCCTTCCCCGCTCCACCACCCCCTCACATCACCTCCTACCTCCCTTCCCTTTCTTCCCCCCCCTCACTTTACACTCCTCATTCCTCCCACCCCCCCTCAGGCCTTTTCCTTCCTCAGAAGACTTTCTTAATACTCCCCACTGAACTCTCGTCCTCTCAAATAAGCGATCCACCCCTCCTTCATGGCCATGCAAGCGCCTAATTCCCTCACCATTACCGCCCAGATTGATAGTGCCCACAATCCCCCCATAGTCTACCTTTTCATAATTGTGTTTTTTGAGCTTCTGTTGCGCGGTCCCTCAAGGAGGGCTTTACCTTTCACAGTCTACAGAGGAATATTTTCTTTGCCTTTTTTTTTCTCGTCATTTTTCGGTCCTATGTTTGCGGGTGTTTTTTTTTTTTATCAGGGCCGTATGCGATTTTTATTTGCCCCTGCTTTTGCGCAGCGGTGGGGTTTTAATGGAAGAGGCGCGTTCTTGTATGCGTGCGTTTTTTTCTTTCCCTCTTTTAGCGAATTTGCTGCCCTTTTTTAGTTTTTCAGAGTTATTTCTCGACGATGATTCCTTTTCTCCCGTAGGGGTGTTTTGTTTAGTCTACCTCTTTAATTATTGTAGCCTCACTTCTCCCTCCGTCCCACTCTTTTATGGTTTTTCCCCCCATTGTGAGTAATCTATGACCCGATCCCTTTTCAGGCCCTGAGGCCCGCTCCCTTGAACAGTTTCAGGGTTTTGTCTTTCCAGAGGTCCCGCGCCCACATGTTGATTGACGTTCCCACGTTTGTGATCCCATGGGTGAAGCCGGTATCCTTCCTGATCCCGTTGGCTTTCTTTTTTGAAATTTCTTCTCCTTGTGCAAAGTCCTGGCAATTTTGAGTCGACGGTTTGTTGTTTTCCGTTTGCAATCCATTAACTTTTTCCGCATTGTGTCTCCTGGTCCTCCCACTGTCTTTTGATTAAGTAGATCTGTGCCCTTTTCCGAATTTGTGTATTGAGTTTTGTGTCTATGGTTCCCTCCCATTCTGGATTGACCCCACCGTGTTGCAGACGATCTCCCTTTTACAAAGCGTACACCCCACCCACCACACATCTGTCCCCAACAAATTTAGTGGCGACTTGTGTCCGTCCCACTTCACGTCAGTGATGTAGAATATCCAATTCCTTCCACCACCTGAGGCCCAATCCCCCCTGTTCTCGTGCCCTTTCCCTCCCCAAAAGACCGTTCTCCCACAAACCTCCCCCCTCTACCCACCCGATGTACCCCCCACAACACCCCCCTATCCTCTCTAATTCCCTCTTACCCCACTTCCTTCTATCCCCACCCCCCCCTCCCCCCCGCTCCCCCCCCCCCTCCCCCCCTGCTCTGCACAACCCTCCTTACATCTCCTTCATGCTCTCTCCACCCCACTCCCCCTCACTTAGCCTCTCCCCCTCCTATCCCACCCTTCCTCCGATTTCTCTACCACACCCCTCCTGCCCCCCCTTCATCCATACCTCGCTTCCTCCCCCCCTCACATTTCCCTCGTTCTCCCTTCCATTCCTTTCCTCCCTCCCCCTCTTACCCTCTCTTCTTCACCTTCCCCTGCCGCGCTTCACGACTCACCCCCCCCCTCGCTCTTCTTTCCACCCTCCACCCTCTCCCCCCGGCCTCCCCAAACCCCCCCCCCCCCTCCTATTTTCCTCCCCCTCCTCTTCCCCCCCTTCCCCCTGCACCCCCCCTTCCCCCCCCTCGCTACCTCTTCCCCACCCACCCCTTCTAACCCACACCGCCTTCTCCCCCCTTCTTTTCTCCTCACCTTTTCCTCCCCCCTCACCCCTACCCATTTTCCACCCCACCCTCCCCTTTACCTCTCACTTCCCATACCTTCCCTCCCCCGCCCCCTCCTTACACGTACTTTTCTATTCTTTCCCGTCCATTCCCGCCTCCCTCACCCCCGCATCCCCAACCTATCCCCTCCCTCCCCCCCCATCACAGACTCGCCCTCCGACCTACCCCCCCAATTCTCTGTCTCCCACCTTATCCCCCCCTCTATCCCCTCTTTTATTTTTTGTTTTCTTTTTTTTGCTTTGGGCCCCCCTCCCGGTTTTCCTCATTTTTCCTTCGGAGGTAGAGAGCTCGCAGTTCTTTGTGCCTCGCTTGTTTCCAAATCTAAGAAAGGGATTTGCCCCGCCCCTTCTGTGTTTCGTACACATGACCTTCAACCTCCCCAAACGGCCCCTACACTCAAGTAATAGAGTTTTTTTGCATCGATTAACGGGCCAGAGACGTTCTTCGGACGGGCCACCGGTTCTCCTAGTGCCCTTAGCCGTTCGACACGGTCGCTTTTCCAAACACGTTGATGCTGGCCTTTTTTTCTTGTTCGCCGGGCGTGCTCAGCCGAGCCCCGTCCGTCAGCTGATTTGTCATTCCGCCCCCCAACCGCCCGCTTAGGCACCAAAGTCGGGGTTGGACGCGGCCTTTTCGACTCCCCAGTCCTCCACCGCATCAGGTGCAGAAGCCCTGCCGGTCCGGCCGAACCCCCCCTCCCGGTACTAACCCCAGAGCACCGCTTTACGTTAAAGTGCCCCTGCCCCCCTTGCACCTCTGCTTTGTCGTACCCCTCGCCTTCCTGGTTGAATTGTATCACCTCCGCGGTGCAGTAGAATTGCGGCGGTATTTCCTCCGTTTTTCCAGTTCTGCCGCGATAGCATTTTCCTGTGCTTTGTTCCCCCCCCAAACCCCTCTTTTTCGCGTTGACTCTGTGGAAACCGCTGCTTGACCCCCCCTGTTCCTTAATAGGTGATTCGTCTTTGCCGTACCCCTTTTTTCTAACATGATATCAAGTTCCTTGGTCTTTCGTTTCCGTTGTTTAAGATCATTCAGTTTTTTCGTCTTTTCATCTAATTTGGACGTTCGTTCTGTGCATCACCGTCGTGTTATTCAAATGCGCCCCATCTGCTTTTTTCTTTTCAGCGTATTTTCATTGGTTCACCCACTATCGTCTGGCTTCCGCTCCTCCCCTTGTATTGTCGTTTCACCTTGCTAGGTGTGTGGTCCATCGTGGTACACTTTTTTCCCGTCCCTCCCCCCTTGTTTTCCCCGAGTGGCGGGGTTTCTTTCTGTTGAGGTTATCACCGACTTCCCCTTTGTTCTTCCCCTTTTCTATGTTTCCGATGGATTTCCTTCCTCCCCCTTCCGTCTGTCGGTCAGTTCAAAATTTGTCCGTCGAGGTTTTGAGACCTTCCCGACGGCCTCCTTGTCTCTCAGTTTCGGGCCCTTTTCGCCTTTTGCACAGTTTAACGCCTAACTTTACCTTTCCTTTTCCTGCTCCCCAAAGCCTGCGTTTTCATAACCAGTCACACCTGCTAGCTACCCCCCCCCCTACTTTTTCTAACCCCCCACCTGTCCATCTTTGTGTTTTCGTGGGAAACCACCTAGTTCCTCAATACGTTGTTTTGTTCTTTCTTAGAGAGCCGATTCACATTTCCGCCCCCACTGTATTCCTTGTTTTCAAGGTAGTGTGTTTGCCCTTTCCAGGTGTTTATGTCCTTTTAGGCCGACCTGTGGCGCCTCTTCGCCATTCCTTTGCCGGTTTGGAGCTGTTCTTTCCTCTGGCACAGTGTTCACTTTTGATCTTACAAGCTCCTTCTACGTCTTCTTGCCTAGTTTCCGTGGGTTAACGACGGAGGCCTAAACTTGATTTTTCCTTCGGGTGACGTAACCCCCGATGCGATGCCCTCGGTATACACATTCACATGCACCGTCACGCCCCCAACGCAACACTTCTTCGACGGTTTTCTTAGATGACCCTAAAAACATCAGTTTTCCGGACAAAGAAAAAGCTTCATCGTCGACTCAGCTCCGCTTTCTTTTCCCTTTCTTTCCCATTTGCCCCGCTCGTTTTGAAGGATTAGTTATGTTCCACGCTCGGCGTTTTGAAATGAAATTGCATCAAAGTCCTCCCGTGATTCGGTGACATTTTGTACCAAAACCCTTGCATTAATCCTCCCTTTCCCCCCCCGCCCCAAGCTCCTGGCGTTGATTTCCCGACATTTCCAACTGTTTTAGACCTCCTTTATTCCTTTTTGTACGTTGCCCCCCCAGCTCTTGGTATCACAGTGGGTTTTCGCCTTTCCACTTCAATCCTCGTTCAGGGTTTTGAGACCACTCCCTTCAGGCTTCCCCTTTTCGTTATCGTAGATAATTCTTCGCCCCCCAACCGGCAGCCCCCCCCTCTACGCAGCAAGCCACTCCTTGCGCATTTGATTGCTCTTCTTGAACCCTTTTATTTACCGACTGCCCTTTTCTTTTGAGCCTGACTAGGTTTATTATTCTTTGATGTTCGACTTCCAACCTGTCATCACCTCCTTTGTCCTCAGTTTGGTCTTTACGGTAGGTTCGATCCTGACGCTTCCCCCCGCTTGCGGTTCTGAAATGGCATTCTCCGTTTTTAAGATTTTTCTCCGTAACACCTCCCTTTTATTTGCGTTCATTTCGTCGGTCCTGGTGTATTTTATGACTCCCTAGGCAGGGCTTAAACGATTTTTCCTTTCGCATACACTTGGCCGTCCTGACTTAACTTGCCCCGCATAGTTGTCTGACCTTCATACGTTTTTAAGGATAATTTTATCGACTCCCGATTTCCCGTTCCCCCCCCTCCCAGCATCTCGCGGGCGGTCATCCGCTATAAATTGGCTTTAAGTGAGTTAGTGCAGAGTGTTGGAGGAGGTATGGTTGGCGTTCCTTCTCTATGTAAGGTTTCCATCCCCCAGCAAGGGATTGTACAGATTGATCCATTTCTTTTTCTTCCGTTCACCTTTCGATTGCAAAAATCACTGCGTTTGCTCCTTCCCCCCCGACAGGTCGATGCTGCCCCCCCCCTCTGACCTGGCAATTGCTTTTTTTGAGGTTTTACGATAAAAGTGATGGTCAGCATTGATGCTTTTTTCAACTATTCGGAGGAGAGATCACCCGAGGCGCTAGTTGGGTTCGGTCCCCGTAGGAACTAGTGTTCTTCACCCCCTTTTTTTTCATCTCTTTTAATACTCGCTTCATTTCTCATGCGCCCCCTTTGCTCCGCGCGGCCCTGACGTCAGCCTCCCCACCCTCCGACCAAAGTCGACCTTTCGCGTTTTTTTTTTCGCCCGAGGGGAGGTTGTCCTTCCACCCTGATACTTTTGTCGGCACAAGTTTCTTTCCCATGCCAAGCACCACCCGTGTCGCGTCCCCCCCTTGAGGCCCTTTTGCACCTGGTTCCTCTAATTTTTAAACCACGCCAACTGGATACTGCGACCGATCGACCTTTTCACCATTTTGTTTAGAAAAACGCGGCAGGGGGCTTTTTTTCCCAAGACCGGGGTATTTGTACTATGAACCGCGGCCCACTATTGAATTTTTATCGACATGTTTTTTCCTCCGCCGATCAGGATACCTCTCTTTGCACCTTTTTTGACATCGCCCCTCGGCACGGCTTTAGAGGTGCTGAGTACCCCGCCATATTAGGTAGGACGCCCCCCTTTCCCCTTTACGACCTTAAGGTCTGCTTTTCCTTGCCCCCCCTTTCCCTTCCTCTCTTCTGAGTCTTTTGATGCACAACTTTTCAGAAAGATACAATGAGCGCCCTCCTCTTCCAGAGACCACCACCACCCGTGTCGCCTCCTTCCTTTTCCTTCTCTCCTCTCCCGTTACGTGTGCCCCCTTGCTTCAACCTCCACATACGATCCACTACCTGCCAAAGTCACTCCCGGCCTTCTTTTCCGCCCCCTTAAGAACCCTCCTTTCGGATAGTGACGCTCACACCTCCATATCTCTCATAATTGTGTGTTTTAGATTTCTTTTGTTTTTCCTGATGGGTGTTTTTAGGATGTCACTTTTCTTTCGCGGCCCTTTGTTTGGGATCGGTCTCTGTTTTCGGTGTTCTTTTATCCTTTTCCACGTATTCGTGTCCTTACGCTTTAAGGCCCTGAAGGCTTGAGAGGGTGGGGTTTTGTGTTTCTCCTCCTCTGTTTTGTTCTCTTTTGTATCGTGCGGTCTTGCATACGACGATTTCCCCTACGGCTTCCTGGGGCAGTTCTTTCGTTTTTCTAGCAGGACCGTTTTCTAACATTTTTTGTGCGCTGATTTCCTCCACTAATTGCTAGCTTGGTCTCTTCACACGCTTCTAGCCAGATTGACTTATGGGCAGCTTCAACCTTTTGAGAACTCTCGAATTCGTGGCTTCTCCGGACCCGTAACCCTCCCTCTGTCACCCTTTGCTTATGCTGCTTTCCCCCGTTGGACCAAACACGATTTTTTCTTTGTTAAAAATTTTAGATGTGTTCCCTTGGGTCGAAACCGGTCCTTCCACCATCTCCAGTTTTTTCTGAGGCGACCCTGCTGATTACTTGTGCACGACCTTTTTCCTACGGTTCGGTGCTGGGTTTCTGCCGGTTTGCCGGAATTCTCCCACTGTTTCCTTATCCGTATACTGGAGTACCCTCCGAAAACGACCCCGTCCCGTTACAGACTATTCGCCTGCCTTTTTAATCTCTATTCCTTTTGTCCTGGGTTCTCTTTGGGCTGACTCTGTTTCAGTTCAAAGTGTCGAGCTTTCATAACCCTTGCTATTCTAGCTTTTAGAGTTATTTTGAACTTTTTTCAAACGTCGCTAAACCTGTTAACCAGTAGTTAGTTTGGTAATCCCACCACTCTACAGTCGGGGAGGTCTCCTCCGCCAGGGACACCGTTCTGCCACCCCCACACTTTTCGTCTCACACCCGCCCAATTGCAGGTTGGCCGCCTTTGCCAGTCGCCCGTCGGTGATGGTCCTACGAGCTCTCTTTGATTGCCCTGCTTTTCGGTTTTTCACTAAAGGCCCGCCGAGCGTCGTTCTGTGTCGCGATAGTTGGGTTGTTTTCTTTTTTTTTCGTGCGTTGTTCGTTTTGTTTGTGTTTTTTTTTTGTTTTTGGTTGTGTTTTTTTTTTTGCGTTTTTTCACCTCCTCGAACCACCCAAGGGCCACAAGAATGTAACATTCGCTTTTTATAGATGAGACAGATGCCCTTTTTTACTTTTTTAACGGGGTGGTTTTGTTGGCTTTTTTTTTTTTGGTGTTTTTGGTTTTGGGGTGTTCTTTTTCGGGTGGGGGGGTTTTGCGTTTTTCTCCTTTTTGATTGCTCATCTTCCGTCGATCCACCACCGCATCCACCACTTTTTATGATGCTCTATTAGTCAATTCGAAGGGTAGGGCCTCCGCTTCCCCCCCCTTCTTTGCGCCAGGTATTTCGCTTTCATGCGCCCGCACCACCTTTACGCCCGAAGGTTACCCAGTTCCCGGGCGTTTGAAGCGTTGACCATCGTTTCGTCCAGTTCCGCCCCTATATGTTTATCAGCGGCATGTTTCGGCGTTTACGGACCGTTACCCCTCCACCAATTGAAAACGATTTTTGATTCTGGTTTTATGTACGCAATCCCTCCCCTATCTGCGGCGTCATCTCTTTGCAGTCATTTTTTTTAAAGAGTGTTCCACTCAAGGCCGTTGAATGCGGTTCTCGCCGCTTTGGTGTACTTGTCTTTTTTTTTTGCTTCCTCCTTTCCGCGAGATCTCCTTATTTCTTGCTGCGTTTTTCCCAAACCCCAAGCGCTTTCCTCGATAGAGGTTTGTTTTACGATTCGGGGTACCAACTGTTATCCCCTCGGTGATTGCGGGCAATTAAAATTGCTAACGTATATCTAGTTGGCTTTGGCTTGCGGGTCCATGGGGAAGGATGTTTTTCTTCTTTTTTCTAACCCGAGATGGGACGTTCTGTCTTTTTTCCTTACTTCCGTTGGTTCCTCGTTCCACCTCATGCGAGCAGGGATCGCTTATTTTTTTGTGTGTTCCATGAGTGTTAGCGTTAACTTCGTCCTTTCATTCATTGTTGACGCTTTTCCTTTGTTCTTCCCGATGGACGACCCCTGTTCTTTGTCATTGTTACTTTCGCATCCGCCCCCCATTTTGTCAGGCTTTTGGTCGTTGTCGTTTTTTATTCAACGAACCTTTGCCTTGTTTCATAGGCTTCGGGTTTTTTCGACTTCATCCCATCTCTTTATTCCCGTCCGTCTTTAACTTGCAGGCATTCTTTTTTTCCCTCCGGTCTTTTGCGATAAGTCTTCCTGTTTACAAGGCAAGTACAAGAGACCCCCCCTCCCTCCCCAACCCACGTTCTGTTTCAATTCTTTGCGTTCTTTTGAAGGAAAAACCGCGTAGGGAAAACGTCTCCCTCCGATACCGAATCCGTTTAAGTTAAGGGAAATAGGGATGGGCGTGGTATGTTAATACGTTTTTTTTTTCTCTCGCATTCCCGGCACACAACTCCCAATTTTTCCCTGTCGTCCCCACGTGCCTGGTCTCTCAAGGGATGGATGGATGTGATTCCTCCTTGCGTAGCTCCCTCGTGTTTTGCCGGATTGTGGAGAGTTCTTTCTTGTGCAAAGACTTCCCTCACCCCGGGCGTCTGATCTTCCTCGGCTGACGGCACTTTGTGTTTCATAGCAGATCAGCACATGTGATTTTTGACTAGAGGAATGTAGGTTCCCCTCCTCCTATCCCCCCCACGGGCCGTCCGTGTATACCCCCCCCCTTCATCCCCTCCAAGACCTTAACGGCTCTTTCCCTTTACCCCCCGATGCCAGACCCACCGCCATCTGTTTGACCCCCAATTACAGCTTCATTCGCGTGACACAGGCCGCTATTACTGCCAATACGCTCACTCAATTTGATAAGATGCTTCGCCTTACTACAACTTACTCACCGAAATCCTACCCTTCCGGGATCGGGCAGCACCAATGAATCCTCTCCTTCCCCCCCACTACAATCAGGATAACCCTTTTCCTGATCGATTTACTTATGCAAGTTGTTTTATTTTTCCATCCCCCGATAACTTCGTAAAGTGTTTCGCTTTGCCCCCAAGTTCCCAATCTTATAGTTTTGACAAGACCTAGCACGTTCTCTTAGGCCGTATCCTTCCTGAAGCCACCAAATGGGAAATATACCGCCGCACGCCTGTATTTGCCCCCTGCAACGGTTGATTTAATCTTCCCCCTGTAATGTGCTATTAGCCCTGTCCTCGCTGGTTCTTTGAGGAACTTCTTTCTAGGTGTTTTTCTCAAATTGTTTTAAGTAGGTTTCGCGACCTGTCCCCCTTCTCACGCTCGGTTTTTTTCATGAGAGAAGCAGGATTCTTCCGACCCCGGGGCTTGTGGTTTTTTCCCTGAATACCTGGCTTTTTGGCGTTGCGTTCCGTTTCATCCCTAGCTTTCAAAAGCGTCGTTTTGGCTTGCACTTGACTGGACGTTTTGACGACGTATTTGCACTTCGTTTTTGTCCGTTGGCTCTCACTGGAATAAGGGAAGCGCCCCCGACGATAGTCCTTCATTCTTTTCGGCGTCATCGCTGCTCCCGCATCCATTATTTTGTAGCGGGTGGTTTGCGTCCTTTTTTCCCAAGTTGTTTCATGCGTACTGCCCTTCAAGGTCCTATAACTGGATGACCCCCTCTGTCCTTTCTTGAGTTCCAACGTTGAACGGCCGTGCCCCCCACCTGCCAGATCTTCTGACCATACGCCGTCAAACCTTGATTGCCCGTCCATGTCGGTTTTATTTCCGGTTGTTACGAGAAGTGTGATGATCAGTTTTCCCTTTTTCAACTGATTTCTTTTGAGCCTACCCGATTTATTGGTTTCGGCCCCGCCGCCCTTTTTTTTTGTGACAGTGGGAAGCGTTTTTTACACTTTTTTGATTCCCCGCTGCAGAGTTTTCTTCTTGGCTGCACGCGATTCCAGCTACCAACCGAAAAGACGACCCCCATAGCAATTTTCTTCTCCCTCCTTTCGTCGGCCCGTTGTGTCGGGCGTCCCGGGATACTGATACGTAACAATTTGTCCCCCCATTCTGCAACTTCCACCAAGTCCCCGTTCTCTAATTGAGGCATTACATTCCCGTCCATGGGCCCCTCATACGCACCCCCTCCAGACATTGTCCGTTCCGGCCTTTCACCCCTTGAGAAAATGAGCCATTGGTTAAGTCGTTTTTTCCCTTGCTTTTTCTGATTTTTACAGTAGGCCAGACCCCGTGAAATTTATCTGATGACAGAACGTTCCTGCTCTCCGTTCCATCACGGTTAGCATTTTTTTCCTCGCCCCACAGAGGACTAGGCTTAGTGTTCATTTGATTCAGACATGATCCCATGCGTCATTTGTCTCCCCCTAAGCCTATTTCTATTTCCGGTTTCTGAGTCGATTCGTATTGCCCCTTCCAGACTTTACCTCTACCGCTTGTGTAGGCAAGAACCCGCCACTAAGCGTAGCCTTTCCAGCTATAAACACCCCCCAGCGGTTTTTTGTTTTTCTAGTTAGCACTTCCTGTCTCCCCAGTCCGTTGACAGTGTTTTCCCCCAGCCACCTGCCCCTCGACCTTTAAACTCGATAACCCCTTTTCACGTGCACTTCTTACTGTTACGTAAGCATTTTCATGAACTGACTCCTTTTATGTACAGTTCAAAACCTATCTATTTACCCCCATACTTGTTTGTTGTGCTTGGATTTGTTTGGACTACTATACGTTGGTTGGTGCTGTATAATGGTTTCTCTGGGCCCCTCTCAAACTCTTAATCCGGGACTTGTTTTTGATCTATTGGTCAGGGACTGTTGACTTTGGTGGTATTGGTAACCGTCTTTCTTACCTTCAGGCCCTTGCGTCTGTAGCGTTGTTTTGTAATTGCAGGCCTTGAGGGTCCTCGTTTTGATTTATGCGTATTCTAACAGAATATTCGGCTAGTCCGGCAGTCTTTGTCCCGACGTTTATCATCCGCTGGAGGCAGTCTCCCATATTTTTGTTGCGTATTGCTTCTTTAGGCCTCTCAGGGGACTCGTGGTCTGTCATCTCGATTGATATGTGTGCGCTTACCCTTGTGCTTATAGATCTTTCATTTCTCTTCCGGATCTGCCCCCTTTCCGCCTCAAGGGCCCTTTTTTTTGCCCGTTTCTTCATACTTGCCCCGGGAGGTGCTTCCCCTGCATATTTTCTCATTTGTGCCCAAAAGTCTCGGCTTGTTTACCTGGTCGCTGTCGGTTTCAAACCCTGAGCATGGCACTCCTCCTTGTCTCATGTCTCGACCTTGGCGGTGTTTCTTCTTCTTTTATGGTTACCTTTTCCGTATCAGTATCTTGTGTTTAACGGTTTCCCCTCACTCATGAGCATGCCTAATTGTTTGCTTAATTTCGGTTCCCCTTTGTAGTATTTGCCCCTGTTTTCTCTTTTTATAGAAAGTTTCCCCTCCTGCGCGATCACGATGGCTCTGCTAGCCTTCCCCTCCCCTCTCCCGCACCGTTTGCCCACCCCTCCCTTTAACACTCCCAACACGAGGGAGAATTTTTAGAAAAAACACGGGCCCCAGAGGGTGCTTGAGACGACTCCACTTCCGTTCACCAAGAATTGCAAGACTGCAACGCCACCCCCACGGTCCTCGTCCGTCCGCCAAAAACGCAATTTTTTGGAAGCCTTGTTTGTTTTTCGCCCTTCTCCCCTAGGCGGTCGTCATAGCTCTTAGGGATTTGTGCCCCATTGCCGGTTTTCCCAACGGATCAATGACTTCTCCTCCGTCCAGCCCTGTTCGGATTCGTGTAGCCCGTCCAGCTGACCTCAGTCACACCTCCGCGTCTCATGAACTAAAGTTTCCCCCCCTGTTCATCCCGTAGCGGGCGTATTCTCGGAAGACAATAGTACGAGTTTGTTTATTCACCCCCAGGTTTTCTTCCTTTCGGGACCACCCCATGCCGTCTTTTTTAATGACCGGGAGCTTCCAACAATAGTGATTAGGCTGATTGTTTCTCTTTCGTTTGTCCCCAGCTCCTGCGTTGAGACCCTGCTCGTTAGTCCTCGCAACCTCCCCCCACAATCCTCCTATTTCACCCCCCAGCGGTCCTTTGGAATGGTTTACCGTTTCCCCTTTTCCATTCCTCCCCCGCATTTTTCTTTCCAGGCCTTCTCCCCCCCCCCGACTCCCCGTACCATTTAGACCCCCTTCTTTGCGGGTGTTCAGTCCATAGAGTCACGAGTAGGAGGCGACCTTTAAATTACTTCTGGCCCGATAAACCGTCTGCCTTTTCCTTCGTTCGTCGATTTCTTTTGCGTGAGCGGTCCTTCCCCCCCAGTTTTTGTAGCCGACTTTCGGCCGCTCATCTATCTCTCAGGTGGATTCAAACCCCCCTCTGTCTTTGAAGCGGGGCAAAGATTGCTCCTCCCCACTTTTCAGGAACAGATTTCTCTTTTGGTTTCGCCACGTCCCCCTCTTTTTAACGTTGGAATTTACCATTTGAGTTTAGGTAAGTGAGATTATGTTTTTTCTGCCTACCCTCTCCTTCCTTCTTTCCTTTCCCCGTTTGTTTCGTTATTCCCCTCCTCACAGAATAGCCTTTGAGTCAGTATTTGACAGGGTGAACTGGAACTCGCTTTACTCCTCGCTTGAATCTGCTTTTCCTCGCAAGTCGACTCAAGGTTTTCTTGTCCTCTTTTCAGGTTTAATTCTCGTATTGTCATCGTTGTCTGTTTGGTTTTTGGCGAAGTCTTACGAAAGTATTTTGGCTCGGAGGTTCCTCAGTCTCCAGCTTCCGTATTCCCCTGTGATGGACGTAGGCATTCCCCCTTCCGTTCAGTATCCTGTCCTTTTACTCCCAGTTTTTTCCCCCTGATCGTCTTTTACCTGGTGCCCTCGCCCCAGGGACGTGCACCCTTTGCATTTTTACTTTTAGCTTATGGTCCTGCCCCAAGGGCGGCATACACACGTCCTACCTCCCGGCTATTTTACCCTTGTGCCGAACACGGCAGAGGTCTTGGTTCGGTAATTGACCTCTAATGGGAACATCGACTTGTTGGGTTGAGATTCTAGTTTCTGAAATAACCATCACTATTTCTCCACCCTGCTTATGTTTTCTCGAATTTCTTTTTGTATGTTTAATGTTTAGGCCCCCTCCCTTTTTGATTTTAGACCTACATCTCCCGTTTCCCTTGCCTTTTTTTTTGGATTGTCTTTTCTTTTTGTCAACCCTTCCCACCGGCTTATTCCCACTTTTTGTTGAAGTGACGGAGTCTCGTATTTCCACCTTTGGGAATAGCCGACTTCGTCCACTTGCATACTTCTCTTTCCCCTTTTTTACCATCCCCGCTCACCCAACCGGTGTTCCTTGACTCCCCTTCCCCACTTAGAAGACCCTTACAACCCTCTTCTGAACCCCTTCCCCCGTTTGACCCAGCACTTTGTTCCCTGTTGCTTCCCTTTTTCCCAAAGGCTTCCCCCATGATCCCCTGACTAGTTTTCCTCACATTGCCCCTTCCTCTCCCGATAAAGCTCCTTATGAGTCGCTGGTCCACGCACACGACGGTTGTTTCCATTTCTCACGCCCCTTTCCCGGCGAGGTGACTCCCCCCAACCTCCTTTCCCTTTCCCCTTCCGCCCCGGCTAGATCCCCATTCCCTGTTGATCTTACCTTTCTGTGACCTGGTGTCCCCAGATACCTTCGGTTCCGTAACAGTGGGGGAATTCCCGCTTTACAATCTAGGATTTTTGGTTGGGGAATAACACGCCGCCACCTTCCTGCCTGACTCTCCCTTCTCGTGAGCACCACCTTAATGTGACATATCCGCAGAGCTTTTCTCTATCCCCGAAATTCTCTTTTCGTTATACATTTTAGGAAGGCACCTGGGTGAGCCCTCCTTTTCCTTATTAGATGCCATGCCCTGGGCCCCCTGGTCCATTTCCAGCGTCCCTGGTGCCTTTAATGGAGGCATTATTTTCTAACCTACTGTGACCCTCTTGGGTTCTGAACCTGTCGCTCCCCGGTGCACCCCTCTGTGGTACCGCCAGCTTTCCTTCTTTGGTTGAGATTCCTCACTAGCCGGTCCACGACTGGTACGGATCCCCTAACCGGAAGACGTCGATGCCCGCTCCTCTTTTTTTTTTTTTCCGCGACCGTTTTTGTCTCGGATTGTTAAGCCCCCCCTCTCATGAGTTTTTTGACCCCTTTCCTGTCACGCATAGTAGGTTGCGTCCTCTCTACGATCACTTCTTTCGTGCCCGGGGTGGCGTGCGTTGTTTTTAGCCTCCCTTGTCATTCTTTAACGGCAGAAATTGACCAGAACGGCTTATCTCTCCCTTCGTCTGCCTTTTGAAGGAGGCCTCTCCCGAGCTCTTTCGACCATCAGCGGGTTCACCAAGGAGCCCTTCATTGTTTTCTTTTTGTTGTCTTACGCTAACTTGTTTATCCGGTTGAGTGTTACTGAGGACTCCTTTCTCTAGATGAGTTTTTTTCCGGCCACCCTTCTCCTCTTTTTTGTGAGTGTTTGACCCATTGTTTTACCATTTTCGGATCTGCTCCCATGGGATCTTTTAGCCCCGTTGTACGAGGTGGTTCTTAACCTCCCCCCAACACCGCCCACCTCGCCCATCAAACTTCATCGCCTCCTTCGTCGCACGCTGTTTGTGGGCGTTTCCTGGTTAATAAAACCCAAGTTGTCTGTAGTGTTGACTGCCATTTTGCAACGGCTCAAAACCCTCCGTTAGTCCAATTCTTTTCCTTTCTCCTTCCTCCTTTCCAACACATCGAAAACTTGATACCTTTCGCCTCGGCATTTTTCCCCCGGAGCCCCCTTCCGGTGACGGTCAAAGAACTTAGATGGTTATTTCTTGTGAACCTAGGCCCTCCCCCGTGCATGATATCCCGTTCTTTTTACTCATGTCTCTGCCGTAAGCCCCAGAGTCTGGTTTCCCCCCTTTGCAGAGCCCCTAAGGCGTTCTCCCTTAGAAGGTTTTGATGCTACCACTCCTCTCCATGTCAGTTAGGCCGCATAAGCAATAGAACACTTGAAGGTCCTGATCTTACTTGAGAATCGGTCCTTGCCCCCTTCAGAACGCCTTCCTGAGCATCATCCTTAGGTACTCACCATCAAGCTCGCCTTCCATTCCCTCCCCCCCCCCACGATCATTTTCAGGTCCCATTCTAGTGAAGTTTTTTTATCCGCCCCTCCCCATAGAACGATACCTTCCCTCCCCCCTTTCCCTACGCCCTCGTTCCGCTGTCCTCCTTTCCCCATTCCCAAGCAAC
>Ga0179591_1306429_pt1 | contig 17234 bp, 16 predicted proteins | sample CZOMad2_1_08_16f_FD_182891 | JGI IMG/M metagenome (GOLD analysis project Ga0179591, IMG submission 182891) | Vadose zone soil fungal communities from Angelo Coast Range Reserve, California, USA - CZOMad2_1_08_16fungal (PacBio error correction) | ecosystem: Environmental > Terrestrial > Soil >... | reverse complement strand
GAGAGCGCTTTTTTTTTTTTTTTTTCTTTTTAAAAAAATTTTTTTTTTTTTGTCTGTTACGGGGTGTTTTTCTCCAGACTAACTTACACTATTGGTTCAAACTTCGTTCCCTTTTTGTTTAGCGCAAACAAACTAAAGCCGCACCCGCCTAGGGCTCGGCCGACCCGCTGCGTGATACTCGTCTTTTTTGCCGGCCGCTGTTCTCCTTTTATGGGCCGGGTACTCGAAAAACAACGAGCTAAAAAACTGCCGGCAATTCCGGCTTCTCCTCTGGCAGGGAGAGCCATCTTCCCTTGATTTTTGAGGGACGGGCCATGGCGGCTTAACACGGCGGTTTGCACCTTGGGATTCCTCTACTAAGACTGAGTATTTCTTCTAGTGGGGGACAACATTTCCGCCTGGCCCAAGCCAGGCTCAACGAGTTGGAAAAGGGCAACTTTAGATCTCCCACCTAAGCAACGCATCGTACGAAAGTTTGCGCGTCGCAGCCAACACCGGGCTATTCGTCCCGCTGGAACTTTCACGGGACGCTAATTAATCGCAGTCGTGTCTTTTTGCTTCGTCCCTCGGATGTCCCCTCTCCTTTGCTGTACCGGCGGCCCCCTCGGCCTTCTATAATTAGGTTTAATGAAACACACAAAAAAAACACAACACACCGTGGGGTTGGGGTGGTGGCGACCACCTTTTTTTTTTTTTTCCCTTTTTTTTCAACCTAACTTTGAGGGGAAGGGAAGCGATGCTCAGCAAGTTTTATGGAACAGGCGAAAGCGGCATTCTCCGCGAGGCCTTTCCCGCTGGAAAAGGTGCAGATGCTTTAACCAGGGCTCTCCCAAGCGCTACTGTCTCAAAAAGGCGTTTGGTGCGGTCCTTAAAGACAGGCGCGCTCTTGGCGGGTTAAGGCCCGAGGCCGGTTGGGGACCAGCGAGAAAGCTTACTTGAGGGGAGGTTCGCGATTTTTTTTTCTGAGCCGGAATGAAGCTTCAACCTTCCTTTGATTGACCAAAAGCTGTTGATTCATTTAGCTAGAGAGCCGCCCAATCAGCGTCGAAGAGAAAGGGTGGTGAGAGTAAACTCGGGGACGTCTCGATTTTATCGTTTCGGCGCTTAAAGTGATGCCTTCCCTTCCGCCAAACTGGGAGTCTCTTTTTCAGACTCCCTCATTTGTTTTCTTGGACAGTTGGGAAGTGCGGACCCTGTATGGGATACCCAGTTCCCAAAACCAATACTGGAGGTTTGGTGTCTCCTTTCAATGATGTTTGGTCGCCAATTTATAGACCTTAGTGAACCATTGACGTACGGCACTTAGAACTTCGAACGGGTATTTTTTCCTAACGGCCTTCCTTGACTGGAGATGAAAGATTGCATTTCGATTATTCATTCGATTCCAGGGAGAAGCAATGGGACGAAAGAAGAGCTATGGAGTATTTACCGCTGAAGGTTCTCCCATTTCCGACACGTCCTCTCTCTTTCTGAGGGCCCTTTTATACGCGACGACAGGACCGGAAAGTTCCACCCGCCGTCCGGATGTTCGAGGAATTCTGACGAACCGAAAAGCTCGTAAACCGGGGTCAGCCGACCCCCCCGACCCTGCATTGTTACGGCTCCTTCCTTTGTTCCTAGTAGGGTAGAGAGGGTGGTTTTTGGTGCGGCTTTGCACTTGGTTTTAGTCCGATTCCTCCTCCGGGATGGGGGAGGGAAGCGGCTTTATGGGGATGGTCCTTGCCGGATGCCTTTAGGGTGATTTTCTGGAGTCACGTCTTTCCCTCGGTTGTGGCAGAAAGCTGTTGCAATAACGGCAATGACATTTATTAGATGCCCCCCAAAAAACCCAAAATTTTTCCCAGGGGTTTTGGGTTGTTTTTTTGGGTGGTTGTGGGTGGGCGGGTGGGACCCCCCAAACGGCCGGGCGTCCTCCTTATCTGTGCAGGCGCGGCGGGCCCGGACGTTTTTTTTTCTCCACCCAGGTTTTGTAAAAGACTGTCCTACTTGGTCCGATACCTTGAAGCGTGCTGAGCTTTCCGTTCGAACCCCTTCCTTAGCTCTTTCCTGAGCTAGGTGTTAGTGAGGGGAAACAACAAGATTTTCGTTCCATTTTTTTTATCGTCATTTCGGACCGTTGATTGATTATCTCTTACATTGGAATTCCGGCGAATTGAGTTGAAAACTTTTCGTGCCTTTGTGATTCTAGTTTTTGTTTTTTCGGATCTTAAGTTGTTTTAGTTCCCTGTTGCCAGACCTGTGCCACCACAGTTGTACTTCCACACCGCTTTGGGACGCCCATCCGTGCCTCTGACTGCGGGGAAATATTTTCTTTTGCTACCGTTTCTTTTTGTCCCTTAGCCCATCTTTTCAAGAAGTATCCGACGACCGCTTCTTCTCTTCGAGGTTTTCATATTTTACTTTTTCCCAGCGTGTTCCTGAGTGGTAGATTCCGGACTGATTGAAGGCGTGCAGGGGGGCCGGCGCCCCGCATAAGTTTCCCACTGGTTTGAAACGCCCTCTTCAGCTCGGTGGTGGTTTAATAGTAAAAGATGGGGTCTCGAAGCTTTTTCCCCTTTCTCTGTTTTAGGACGGAATAAACGCGTACAAAAAAAAACTTTTTCTCTATTAATCTTCCCGTTGTTGTAGAAAAAACCGGGCAGGTCTGGGGATCATCAGGCTATAATTTTTCCGGATGCTTCTTTCCTCGTATTACCCGTGATGTCGGCTGCCACCAAACTTAGAAGCTGGCTTGTTTCCCGCGTTTTTCCATACCGTCTCGCTTAGTTTCTGTTGACTGCCGGCAGACCTTTCGCAAAGCGAGGAAGAGGCTCAGGAAACCAGAGGCGATTGGGAGGAAGCATTTTTATTTCCCGGGGCCGAGGGCAAACCATCCAGGAAGGTGGTCGCGCTTCGAATTTTCCCGCCGCGAATTTTGGTTTCAAAGCATGTGACTTTTGGCTATGAAACCTGGAGACGCCAGGCGGCTATGGAGGGGTCCCTTCTCGCCCTCCCTTCCCGGCAACCAACATTGCAGAATAGAGGGCGGCAAGACTTTTTCTCACAGACTGATTTAAAAATTGCGCATGATTCGTCCACGCCTCTTAGCCCCTTATGAATGTTGTCCTTTCGGACCAAGAAGACTTTGGCGGGAGGTCGAGAATTCTTTTTTCCTTCCCCCAGCTCGCTCTACTCTCCTGTCGTTTGGCTTCCAGACAGGCAAAAACGCGCGAGCTTGTGAGCCGCGCTAATTATTTTTCAGAGAAAGGATGGCCGTTGGCCGAGCGCTCTCTTTTTCTTTCATCGGAGATTGCCTCCGAGACCTTTTCGGATCGATTTCAGGCGGTAGAGCAAGGCCGTCTATGGGATTTAACCGGAAGCCCTCTATTTCTCTCCCACAGATGAGTCTTCTTCCCGTCTCTCCAGCCGAAGAAGATGAGACTGACTTTCAACCTCGCGTTATTCCGCAACTTCCATACCCCCCCCTCTACCTGAGAAGGCCAACCGAAGGAGGGATGTCTTTAAGGACGATGCCAGCCAATTAAGGACCCTGTGTGGTTTGGCTTCAGGGACCATTCTGCCTTTCCTCAGCGATCTTTTAACATCTTGTTTCCCTTCGTGCCTACGAGTACTTCTTTCGTAAGTATTGAGGTGGACGTGACAATATTACTGCGGGAATGTCGCAGAATTTGAGGCCCCCGGGTTCCCCATCCATCCTCGCTGGCGTGCCCTTTCTAGACGGTCCTGACCATAGATCAGACATGCTCCTCCCATGACCAGAGGAAGCAGGCTGCGCATTTGAAGCGACCCAAGACCACATTAGAGACCGACGATTTCCCAGCGGCCTGCGCTTCGACTGATGACGGATCCAAAGTGGATTTCTGCCGAAAGAGCGCCTCTCTGAGCTCGAGCAATCTTTAGTTTGACTTGGTGCTTTTATCCCCATTCCCTGTCTCTTTCCAGACCGAATAATCTGTCTTCCCACCTGTGAGGTTTCGCGTCCCCGCGGTCCTGCACAGAGTACTCAGTTTCCAAGGCCAGATTTAGCTCGGGGACGTCGCTTCAATCCCCTCGGACGAGAGGACGCCTCTTTTTGCTTCTGGCCGCGCGTCTCAGAGTTTTCGCCGAGTAATCCGGACCCCCCCCTTCTAGGCTGTCCCCTCTTCTAGGAACTCCGCGGCCAGGGCCTTCCCTCCAAGTGCTGCTTCTCTCTTCACCGTCGCCAAGTAGAGACCTCTTGAGTCGCTTTTTGCTTTCCGGCCCCCTTTCCTCCTGGTTTCTGAGCTGACTTTGCGGCGCTGGTGTCGGAAGTTTTCTGGATAATAGATCTGAATTCCCCACCTTTCCCCTCTCTCTCCGCTTCTATCTTCATGAGATTTTTTTCCGAAATTAGTCTATTTTAATGAGCAATATCTTCTTAGAATTTTAAGCTCTGGACCCGATCTTTTATACGAATAGGCCGATGTCAACTGCACCTTTGTTCCTCACTGTTGCTATTCGATCAGCACCTGGTCTTCAGAAAGGGCTATCTCTCGAGTTAAAAAGTGACTAGAAGGGCCGCTAGTCTTAAGGAGTGGCGGGCCCTTTCGGCGTTTTGTTAATCAGCTGCTGCGGTTTTGGTTGTCTATTCTTGTCCATTCCAGTAAGGGCTTTTGACTTATCGAATGTCCCCTTGATTTCCGAAGGATACCTTCCCAGTAGTCTCCCGAGGCCTTTATCTTATGTCAAAGCACTTGTGGCGTGGCTTCTCTTCATCAAGCCAATAAAAAGTGCCCGGAACTTTCCTTCTACCTCTCAGCTCCGGATGTGCCCCCTCCGCCGTCAGGCTTGTTACGAGGCAAACCGGGCTTCTTCTCCGTTTTGCGACTCAACTCCTCGAACCGCTTGCAGCCCTGGGCAGCTCTTTGGTAGTTCTCTATGGACCTGTTGTTCCAAACGTTATTTCCCCACTCTTTCACGTAGTCATACCCGGCCTCGGATACAGTTCGGATCGAGTGCTTACAAACCCCAGCACATGATATAGCCGGACCTCTCCTTCGCACTAACTGCAACGCATAGGATGGAAAATAACCACCCAAATGTCGTCTAGAGAATCGTAAGAGAGGATCAGTGACTGGGACACCTTTTTTCTGGATGTGTATTTAGGACCCTTTTAAGTAGGACCAAGCGTTTTCCCTCCTCTTGGATCTTGTAGTAGCAGGGTTTTAAGTTTCGAGAAATTTTTGTTAGCCTGTTCTTCCGGAAGCGAAGCCGACCCTTTCTTCTTACTCGCTCCAAACTCGCTCTGCCGGGAGCAGGCCAATCCTTCCCGTTCAGCCACCTTAGCGTCGTGCTATACCCTGAGTCGGCACCCAAGGGAGAGTCGTTTTTCCTTTTCCCCCCCTGCATATAGCTTGACGATCTTTCGTAAGGCCCGGGCCCCCACCCCGCTGAGTTAGACCCCCCTCGAAAACGCGGATTGTTTCTTGCTGCTGCTCCCCCGTTTCATCGCAGAAAATGTTTCCCATCTTTTCTCCCTCCTACATCCCCTGGGGGCCTAGCCAGAAGGCCCAAAAAGGCTACCTGCAAGTCGGCCCCGCTGTGTCTTCCTAGGAGCAATTTCCCCTTCTATCTCCTGATGCTGAGGCGGAGGGTATTACTCCACTCGACCGAGTTTGGTAGGAAGCATGCAAATCGGCTGCCCTTTTCGCGATCATTCACCTTTCTTTAATCGGAGCTGCTGGCCGTTGCGGCAGCTTCAACAAATCGAGTATTGCCAGTCAACAGCGGACCAATCTAAATTTTTTTTTCCACCATAAATCCAGGCCGGGCTTGAATCGCAATCGGGGGGTGGCGGTTTTGGGTTGGGGGCCCCAGCAAGCGAAATCTCTTGGAAGTATCGGAGTGGGCCCGTCGGTGCCCGTCGGACCGGGCCCTAGAGAATCGGAAAAGACTGTATGTCCGGAAGGGCATTGCAAAAAACCCCCTCTTATCCCACAGATGCCTTGGAGAATTTCGTGCTCTCTTTGTGCTGAGACAACCTGCAGCAAGCCTTGCTCTCCGCAATAGGCCCAGGTTTGCCGTCCTTGGATTGGGGCCGGAAATAACTGTTCAGTGTGCAGCACCTTGGTGGTAGATGGATTCCTCATCCCGCCCTCTCAGGGAGCAAGTCGAAAACAGGCAGGAACTGGTCCAGCCCGTTTTTTCCCCTATCTAGGTGAGAAGCATAGTTTTTGTGAGAAAGAGAATTCTGCTCTTTTTCGTTAATTCTCTTGCCCTTCCTTCCTTGCGGTAGGGATTCTTTTTTTAGACGCATTAAGACATTGGTCCGTTCTGAGTGAATCACAGGAGGAAGGACGGCCCCCAGGCATTTGCGAGGGTAGGAGAAACCCGCCGTGGATTTTGGTATGATAGCGAAGGGAATGAAGATGCTTGATTCCCGGCCTGTGGAGAAGTTGGTTGATCGGGCATCTTGACCCGACCGAGTTTCGTCTATATCTGTTTTGGGACGGCCCCGGCGTTATCGGTTGCTGAAACAAGACTAGTCGTTTGAGCTTGCGAAAATTGCTAGTTAGCGGCGGCAGGTTGCTTATCGGCCCGTGTGGAGGCGTTTTTTTCCCCGATGTTAGTAGGTTTGACCTGAATTTTTTTTCTCTATTTATTGCCGGCAGTAAAGAGGGGGAACTGCTCGTTTGATACCGTTCTTCTTGACGGATCGAGCATAGTCGCTTCCTCTTTGTTCTGCCGGCTGTTGGTTTCTTTGTGTGAGATCATCCCTTATCAGCAGGGTGTTAATGTATTGTGGGGGTTCTTCTTTTCTCCCTTGCCCTGTGAGTTCTTTTATAGAATCGTTCATTTGGCGTCAATTTTTTTGTCCGTCTTAATTTCTCCCCCACGATTTCTCGTTTCTCCTTGTTCCGTTAAAAGCAAGCCGGCTTTTTTGTGTATTCTAAATAGCATGGTGAGCCGCGGTTCTTTTCCGAAGGCTAGCCCAAACTTATACTTCTTAGTGGATGGATCGAGCCTTTTTCGATGGCTGGGGGGGTTGCCCTGTTGGAAATCGGATTGAACCCCGACCTTAGGGGACAGGTGTGGCAGCTACCCCATGTGCTCTTTTTCTGCGTGTGCCACGCACTCTTCTTCTGGCGTGGGTCGGGGGTGCTGGGGTATTTACCACCCCCGTGGGGGGTGTGGGGAACATGCTGATTTTGCCCTTTTTCTCCTGCCAATCCGCCTTCCCGCGGTTGAACGAAACAACCTCTGGTTTCGGGACGGGGACCACAAAACCTGTGTCTGTTGTTTTCCGCTCAAAGACTCCCTTTCACCTTCAGGGTTTTGCACAAAGGGGTGCACTGGTCTACAGTTTCATTAGCCGTTTGGGCCGCACAGACGATGGTTTCCTTCGGTTCTCTTGACCGTCCGGGAGATTTGGGCTGATGCCGACTTTGTCCCATAGTCCATGTCTTTTTCGCCGTCAAATCGGATTTCTCGCCGTTTCTAATTTGCAGAGGTTCTGGTGACTTCGCCGCCCAGGCATCTGGGCAAAACCCTGTCTTCAGTATTTGTCAGTGTGTTGAAAGAACCACCTTTCCCACTGGCGCCACGCCGTTTCAAGCTTCCCGGGAGGACTCGCCCCGATTATTGCTCGGGGGTCATATATTTTCTCGATACGGCTTCCTCTAAAAGGTAAACCCTCCCCCCTTGTGGGGTTTGGCCCCCCAAAAATTGGTTTTTGGGGTGGTGGGTTTTGGAGGTAGTCGCTCAGCACTCTGAGGGGCCAGGGGGCCAGTTCGGCTTTTTTCTTCTTATTGTGTTGCGGGTTCTGCAAGTTGGGGGGTCCCCGGGGCTCCCCGCTTTGCGCTCGTTATTCTCGGATGGGTTTGATACGCGCGAAAAAGCTACCGGAACTTTTTCCACGTTCTGAAAATTGTGGAAAATTTTTTCCGCCCCCAACGCCTTTTCCAACGCTGCTGATGAAAAATAATCGGCGGCGGCCCAAGGACGATTTCTGTTTGCCTTTTTCCGAAGCATTCCTTACACCATCATTCTACGCGTTATCTTTTCTTATGCAGAGGGGGTTCCCCTCTAAATTTACCTTTCTCTTTTCCCGCGTGGCCGAAGTTTTAGTCGATCCTCTTTACTAAACCCCCAGATACTGGTCCCCCTTCGAGGCCGGCGATCCGACAGGCCAAGCTGCTGACAGGCTCAAGAGAAATGTTTGGCGGAGAGAGTCTTTCGCGTTGGCCCAGTTATCCCGAAGGGTGGGTTTTTGGTTGTTTCCCCTCTCCGTAGTTTCAAAGCGTCGGTTTTTCTTTAAAAAAAACAGCGGCATTGATTTGGGGGTCTTCCAGAAACACAGGATTTCTCGAAGAGCCTCTGTTTTTTAGAGACAGGGCTTCTTTTTGACCTCTCACTTTTTCTGAGGCATGTCCTCCCTCCGGAGGCGCATCTCCATTCTGGATGCTTTTAGATTTGACTCCGATATTGCGCTTCACTGTCGCGTGAGACCAAGCTTCTTATAGTTTGGCTAGAAAGTCAGAAGAAGGGCCCGGTTGAGGGCCTAGGGCCTAGATTTATGGGCGGCGACCTCTGACTTGACGCGGTTCGCAAAGGGGATCTGCGCGGTAGGCTCTCCTTTTCGGGAGCGAGGACGATCGCATCCTCTTGTCTTCCCCCCCGGCCCCCAAAGCGTTTGGTCGGCTGGGGACAAGTTGCAAGGGTTGGGTGCCATTTCTCTGTAGTTCTCCATATCGCTTAATCCTTTCTCGTCCCTCTTTCCCCTTCTTTGCGATCGAAAGGGTTTCGTGTCGGAAGGATGCCGCGTGCAGGTGCTGGAGCTGCATTGTCCGAGGGCCATCTTTCTGATCGATGGGTTCGCCTCGCCCATTCAGAAGACGACCTCAAAAAGTCACGATCCTTCTGTCCTTTCTATATCTTCTTTCCGTTGAGCCTTTTTCCCTAGCAGTCGAAAGGGGGGGCGGGGGGGGGGGGGGGTTGGGGGGGGTTTTTTTTGGAGTTTTAACCCCGGGAGGGTTCTTCAGTAGGAATCGATCACTCCCGTCAAACGGAGGCGTCGTGCGAAAAAGCGATGAAAAGTTTTTTAGCAAAAGCATCTCGTAACGGGGTTCTCGCCCAACCCAACACTCATGTAAGTTGATAAGTCTCAACTTTGTTTCGACTGTCCATCCTTATTGGATTGCCTGTTTTCTTGGTCCTTCCCGAGATCGGACTTCGGTAGGGGGATAGAGCTGGGCGGATTTTGGCTTCATTGAAGCCTCTTTCATTCGGGTGATTTTCCTCCTTGATGGGGCCTTGCCGGATTGGGGAAAAATGGTTTGCACCGGAAAGGCTACACGGACGAAATCCAACCCAGGTCGCTCTCAATCCGCGGTCACGAGAGTAGCATTCCAGTCCCCTTCCCAGACCTCGCCGTGGCCCGGGCTGAAGTGATGATCAAGACAGGGCCGACTTGAGATTTAGCTCCGCAGCTTGCTGTTTTATGTCATCCTCCGACAAAAAACCTCCCCCCCTTTTTTTTGACCCCCCCCCCGGGGTTTTGGTGCGGCTCCGCGGTTGTAAGGTGAACCACTTGAGTTCACCAGCTAGGTTTTTTTCTAAAGAGACTCAACCCCGTATTGTCGATGAGGTCTTAGACAGACAGCAAAAATAAAGTACGCCTCGCCCCTTTCAACCACCAGTTTTTAGAGCCCCCCCCTCTCGCCTAGGGAAGAAGTCGACGGGGGGTTTTTTGTAACCACCCCGTTTTTTTTTTCGTGCTTTTCCCAACCCCCCCAAAAACCCCCCCCACACACCCCCGGGGTGGTTTACCCAAAATGGTTTGTTTTGTTTTTTTTGAGGCCTGACTTTTCCCGATCGTTGTCCCACACACCCCTTTTTGGCCAAATGCTGACATAGGATGCTCTACTCGGGTAGGCGAGGCGGTCCTTCGGTATTGCAATAGCCCCTTTTATCCTAATTTTTTAAGGCTATGATGCGGACTCTTTTTGGGAATGAGCCTGAGGGCTTTGTCGCTTTTCCGCGCTGCTTCCTTTGTCTAGGGAGGGAAGCGCCCGGGGTGACCCTTCTTCTTCCCCTGCGTTTTGCAAACACGCCTCGATATGTTTGCTTGCAGGATTGAGATGTCCATGGCAATTTCTGCGCACCTGACTGAAAAAACCCCGATTCATTCTTTGTCCTAGTGTTGTTGTTTCTGCTCTTAACCCCTGCGTTTTATTCCTTGTTTCTGCCCCGGCATCTCCGTTGACATACTCTTTTTGCTTTCGCCCCTGATTTGCCCGCGCCTATCTGAGTCCTGTTTCACACGCAGGTAGGTCCCTGCCGGTCGGGGGACGGCCGAGTGGCCGGCCCTTCGATTACCTAGCCCTGAAGCTCCAGGGCTCCCCTCCATTTTTTTAGCGAGGCGAGCTTTTTTTCGCTGCCTCATGGGGAGGGCACCAAAAAGCCTTGAACTTCTTAACCCTTTCGGCCGAGTCAGAGCAACGGGGCGAGAGTTGAAGTCCCCAAAACAGCTGGCGCGAAACCCGCGTTTCCTTTTCAGTTTTTGGGGCAGAGTTTTTGTTGAAATTCCTCCGTTTTTAGTTCCCCAGCTCCCACTTGCCGGGACTGTCCTTTTTTCCAAGGCCGACAAGCGCCTTGTTTCTGTCCTCGCATCAAACCCATTAAACTGATCCAAAAAAACCCTTCCCCGAGAGGTTTTTTTATGGTCACCGCCATCGCTCTCTTGTTTCGGCTGTTTCCTGGGACGCTTTTTCGCCACGCGTTCAGAATCTTGTTCGGGCGAGGTTTTGAGTGATCCGCGTGTCCCCGGAGGGGTTTTCGGCGCGTGCTTATTTTGTAGGAGCGGGCGTTGCTCTCTTGTGTCACGGATGGGATTTCTCTGCTTGTCAGGCGTGTTTTGAAGAAGGCCCGTATTTGCTTTCCAATCCGGCATGCCATCAATTACTTCGAAGAACCCCCCTGGAATGGGCGGGATTCAAAGGGAGCATTCCCCCCCGTCCGCGGAAGTGCACTTTCTCCCCTTATTTTCTACCTTTCCCGCAGCCGCATCACATTGGCGGAAAAACCAACGCCTGGGGGGGACCCGGGTGTTGGGGGTTGCATCCTTCGGTTGTGCGAGGACCCCGTTTTCAATCTGATTTTAGAGATATCCCCCCGATGCTCCACCGCAGCGCTTTAGTAAGGTATGGATCCGGCTGAAGGGGACTATTTGGAATACCGTGGAAATTAGACGGGATAGCGTAGGAAACCCCCAATTTTCTTCGCTGTTGCCTTGGCCTTTTTTCTGACCTTCTTTGCTATAAGGAAAGCATTTTGCGAGCTGTTTTTTTCTTGTTCGCGGGGCCCCATGTCCCCACCTTCGTTTTCGAATTCTGAAGGAAGGTTCGGCGAAGCTTGCCTTTTGGAGATGAGGCCGACCCGTCTCTCTGTCCTTATCTTTTGGGTCCTTTTATGTTCCTTTGTTTTCTCTCCTCGAATTCTAAAGAAGGGCCAAGCGGGGTTCTTATGCACCCTAGCCTTTAGGCTCCGATTCTCCCCTGTGCCACTCGCGATAGGTCATGAGGGAAGCTTCGTCAATTATCGGCCTTAGCGGTCGAGTCCAGTCACCCTTCGGCGCTGTGAGCAGCTCGCTTCTTGGTCCCGCTATAGTGAATGGCTCAGGACTCTTCGCATCCTTTGTTCATTCTTATTGATTCACTCTGTTTCTGCGGGGAGGGGACCTATACCCAATGTTGCACATGATTTCGCTCACACAAGCGCCACCCTTCGAGTTTGGGACCCTTCGCGATAGCGATTTTCGCAAACCCAGCTCTCTTTTCGAGCCCTCCGGAGCTTGAGGCTCGTAGTTTTTTTTTTCGCTTCCTCTCACGTCATCGTAATCTCTTCTTCCTCTCCAAGGACAAGCAGCGTGCTGTCAGCGCGACTCTCTTATAGAGGCGCAGATATTAATGGTTAGTGTTTTACTGACCGATTATCTCCTCTCTTCCTTGTTAAAGGGAAGCTGCGCGCCCTTTTCCCTCCCTTCGAGACGCTGGAATATTGCATGAGGGTTTCAGTTGATTGTCGAAGTCGGGCATCATCTTGAACCGGCGTGGCCCGTCACTGCGCAGTTTGCGTTCAAGAGTGCAGTGCGTGGACCTTCTTTTTTTGTGGATTATCTTTGAACTTTCGTTTTTTTTCCCTTATCGATACAGAGAAAGGGAAGCTCTTTAGAATAGGCCTGAAAGGCACCCACTTTTCACCCAACTCCGTGAAGATGGCTCGCCCTCCTTCCCAGAAAAAAATGGTTAAGGCTTACCCCCCGAGCTGATTGCTTGGGTTTTACTTAGAGTATTTCGACTAGGCCCTACTTCCTGGGTCAGCTTAGGAAGACTTCATAGAGCTTTAATGGTCGGCGCACTCTCCGGTGTTTCTTTTCCGAGCACTGTGACGCCCGACTTTCCCTGAAAGCTTGTGGACCCCTCTTCCTTCGTTATGTCAACCATGATTCTTAACCAAACGAGATATTTTTTGAAATGCGCGGACGGCGAACACAGAACTGATGAGAAGAACTCCTCTCCTCCTCCCCGAAACTCGTGAATAGCAGAAAACCATTGCGCCGAGCTACTTGGCCCTTTTGCCTGTTACCCCACCTGGTCGGATGTGAGTTCATCTCAACCTATCGTGCTGACTTTCCCAACCGGTGTTCGTCCCCTTGAGGGAATTTGTTTCGAGAGGTTTAAGTTCGGGATATTGAGGAGTTGCGTCTGACGCCCGGCCCTCCTCGGCATTGTGTTAAATCCGTTAGAACCCCCCGCGCAAGCTTGACCGGACATTCCGCCCCTCCTGATTCAGCAACACTCTGTAGTGTTGAGAGTGATCCGTTTTTCCCCCCCTGTTTCGTGCCTTGACCTTTTCCTTCTGAGCGTCTCTGACGATATGCGGTCTTTCCGGGAAGGGGTCACGCGCGCTCCCGACCGCGAACCAAAGATGCTTTTCGGTCATGTCCTATAAAATGATATTAGTCCCATCCGTGTCTCCCTTGCCGCCTCCCTTGGGCGAGAAATGAAAAGGGCTTAACGTTCATCCAACGTAACGATATTTGCTGAAGCACCTTTCCCTTTGCAGGTTTTTGCGGGACGGAGGTTCTCTCAGCCCAAGCAGTTTGTAGTTTGACCTCCACAAGCACCTGAGGTCGGGTCCTTTGAGCTCCTTCAACGTCTTACTTCCCCGTAGCTGATTTTTGCGTTCGTTCAAAGTCCCGAGGAGGTCTGGAAAACAGATTTACAGCATGGCAACATGTTTTCTCGCAAAATGCGCCGGGCCCTCGCCCTCCTTGCCGTGAAATAGCCAGTGATTTCCCTTGCTCTTCCAGCGTTCCTCTCGCGATCGGTGTCAATGCACCTCGGCCGGCGGTGCAGCTTCCCACGACGAGGATCTGACACTGTTAGGGGCGAGTGCCGCGAACACGCCCACTACACCCCTTCCTTCTCTCCGGCGGCTGATGGCAAGGTCTTTTTCGGAATTAGCTTTGGCGTATTTTACGTAAAACCTTGGAGAAGTCACCAGGGCGGGCCATCACCCTACAACGTGTTTAGGCCCCCCCCGTTCGTCTTGCAGATGATTTCCCCGCACCCCCCTCAGGGCTCACTCGACAAAATCTTAGCCAGCAGCTTCAATTTCTCTATCCCGTACAAGGTGTTGAAGATACAGAGAGTGCGTCCGATTTCCCGTACCTTTCGAGGGCGCGCCCTGCTCCCTCGGGGGCAGAAAGTGCTTTTTCCCTTGTTTGACTACAATTGCGGTTTTTTTCAGGATGAGCTTGGCCCCCAAAGAGTGTTCAACGTGAGTCTAACCCTCCTCCGCTGCTGGGTCCATTGTTAATGATATTGAAGAGTACCAACTAGAGGCATATTGTTTTTTCGCAAAGATTGGCTTTTTGCTATTTTCGGAAATGGGTTTCTTAGGAGATCGACGGCGGGCGCCTTTGTAGAGGCCCTGGACCTCCGATTCGGGCCCTTTTCTTCTTTCGGAGCTTAGAGTCAAGGCATTGCTATATTGGCGGCGGACGAATGTCTTTAAGGAGCGTCAGCCCGCTGATGATGTAGGGTGTTGCTTCTTTTTTTCTATTTTGCCGGATAGGTCCCTGTCTTTGCCTTTAGTGAAGGAGCGTTGAATACGGGGGAATTGAAGTGGGATTCCCGGCCATGAGTTTTTTTTTTTCGTTGTTGCCCGACACCTCCGGGAAATGCCGACTTACTGGGGGAGGGTATCCCACAAAAACCATTTTTTATGGTGTTTTGTTGGTGGAAAACCCCCCAGGCTGTGGGAACCTTCTAAACAGTGGAGTTATTGGATGTCCCAAAGAGTTGTTAAGCCGAGCTTCTGGGGATAGTGCTATTCTTGTGTTTTGGCATGAGCCTTTCCAAAGTGTAGCGTTCGGATTTAGATAGCGGTTTAAAGTCCTGTCCTGACCGAACTCCTCACCAGACAGATAATGTTCCGCCCCCTGTAATTAATAGTGTTTTGTTTTCCTGAACTTAATCAGGCTCACCTTCCTCAGGGCGTTCGCCGGAATGGCGGTTTCGCTTTCTGCAGCAAGAGCTTTTGGGGGTTCTTTTTGCTTCCGATTTACGCCCTGGCATGCTTTTTTTCGGGATTTGGGAAGTATCCTCATGGTAGCTAATTTGTAGGACCTGGGAAAAAACAACCTCTAGACGGGGAAATTTTTTCAGAGTTTCGACCAAGCTGTTTTGGTTCCGAATTACAAAATATGATAGGGGATCAACCCACATTCCCGTTTCCCTCCCAGCGACGACCGTGGAGGGGCGTAAAAGAAAGAAGAATTGGAGGGATGTCGGGGCATTGGGAACTTTGTTTTTTGCTATAGCCTTTCTTTTATTTCGCTGTGTTTTGCCCCCCCTCTCAGAAGCCGGCTTTTTAAGCTTCGGGCTGCCTGGGACGACCCGGCGAATTGAGCCCCCCTTCGTCAGCTGTCCTTCATGAAGGCGTGTTACCACCTGCCGCCAACGCTCACGTCTTCCGAGGCCGTCCTCCGAAAGTTCGTCAGCCTTTGTTCGCTCGGTGGTTGCTATTTCTTCGGACTTCGGCGCGAACGGCCTGAGGGCTTTCGTCTGTTCTCGTTTCCGTGGATTCTTCTGCCTAGTTTGAGAGGTTTAAAGGTGGGGTTGTCGTCAAATGGGCATCACTTTATTAGTGCTGATCTTTTCACCGTTGACTTTCTCTTTTTCCAATTAGCACTCTTGCAAGACACAATCCTTTTCCCCCGAACAGATCCCCTCAAAAAATCAGGTAAAGAAGCGAAAATCCAATTTTAACTTTGAGACACCAGGGACCTATTCTGATCGGCGTCTCTTACCACTAGTTTACTTTCTTCTGGCTTTCTTCTTCGGGGTCTGAGGCCCGGTTTTCAGAAAAGCTTTGCGAAGGTGTGGGGCTCCCGCGGCCTCTGCGTAGGATTAAGGTTCATTGCCCCCTTCCTTATCAATCACCTTCCTGTTCTGTCCCCCGCTTCCCACGCTCAAGCGGATGCCGAAGCAGGAGCAGAGGATCCGGGTAACTGGGTGCTCAATTTTTCATTCCGTTTCCTATCTGCTGCGAGGTTTCTTTCAAACAAGGCTGGACGTTTTGTTGGGCTTGGGGAAAAGAAAGCGCGAGCGGAATAGCGCGGGTCCAGTTTTCTTCCGCTTTTCCCGTGACCGGCACTTTCAGGGCCACTTTCCCGGCCGACCACAGGATTTGAAGCTAGTATTTGACAAGTCTGATCCGCGGCGTTCAAGAGGCGCTGGATCCCGAGCTTCCTTTCTCGTCCGCCGGCCATTTCTTCTTTTGTGCTGGAAAACTCGCCGTCGAGGCTCGCTTTTTTGCGCTTCCCAGGACTCGCCGCCCTTTCGGGGCTTTAGCGCGGACGCTCACTCCTAACGAGTTCTGCGGCTCAGGCGCTTTTCTGTCGCCCATTTCTACCCCAAGAACCCCAAAACAACAATGGAAGGCGGGCCTCCTTTACCGGTCCATTGATGGCTTCCAGAAAGTGCTGTTTTTCTTAGTACAATTCGGTCATTTCCCGGGCCAGATTCTGATCTTTTCTCGCCCTTGAATTCGGGCCCAGAATTAGAGGGTTGTTTTTAGTTTCTCTAGGCTTTCCGCGGCTTCGCTGGCCTTGCCTAGCATCTGATTCTATACCTTCGCGCCGCGCGCGGGACGTTCCCCAGCATAGGAGATTTCCTGCTATTCGCCCCGGCTTAACAGCCGCCTGCGGAACTGGATTGACCGGCTCACCCGGGAAACCGCGCTTTTGCGGCGAGTCCGGCCGCATCTGTTTCCCTTTGTCCACCTCCACAACTCCCAACCACACCGACGGTTCGTAAGGCGTAGGAGCTCGTTAGGGTGAGCTTCGTTAGTGGTTTGGTTCCTTCCCTCTACTTTTGGGCGAGGCTTCGGGGTCCTCCATTCTACGGCGTTATGGTCAGGTGGGCCGAGTGCGGACATGGGCCGCCGGTTGACAACGGGGGGCTGATTTAGGGTGATAGTTCCTTCATTGGTCTCTTCCCGCTTTTTTTTTCCCTGTTCATGGAAGCTCTCACGGTCGGACATGAACAGGTACCATAAGTAGGTGATCCGCGCCCCGTCTACAGCCCTCCTCCAGATCCTTTTTTCGCCTGGTTTGACCGGGCTTATTCCCAACTTCTGTGCCGGCCTACTTATCGGGTTTGTAGTCGTCTTTGTTTCCAGACCCGTTTCTTCTTTGTGAGCGCGCGTTGGTAGGTGATCCAAACACCCACCTTTCCGCACTCCCTTTGATTGGTTTTTGGGTTTTCAGAGATAATCATTTAGAGGTCGATGAGTATCTCGGGACAAGAAATCTTCCTAGCTTTGAAGGCCTTGACAAACAGCCCCCATTTTTCTGAAGCCTTTTGATTTGAGATCTCGTTCTTGACTGGCCGGCCAAACCAGCTGGAAGACCCTTTCGTCCCAACGAGGGCCGTTTCCACAACACGCGTTGCATTTCGGAATTTGCTTTCTTTCACTTCCTTAGTACCCCCTTTCAAGGGAGTCACTTTTCCTTTTTCATAGTTCACGAGTTGATTAATAACATCTTGGAAGAGAGATCGGCTATGATGTTGCGGGTTTGGTCGTTTCACGCCCCGCTTCGTATTCCAACCCCTACCTGCTTTCCCCTCCATGCACTCATGTCTCTTTTTTTTTTTCCCCAGAGCATCGGAGGTTGCTGTTTTCTCCAACAAGGCCTGCAACCCACG
>Ga0179591_1417662_pt1 | contig 17235 bp, 38 predicted proteins | sample CZOMad2_1_08_16f_FD_182891 | JGI IMG/M metagenome (GOLD analysis project Ga0179591, IMG submission 182891) | Vadose zone soil fungal communities from Angelo Coast Range Reserve, California, USA - CZOMad2_1_08_16fungal (PacBio error correction) | ecosystem: Environmental > Terrestrial > Soil >... | reverse complement strand
TTCTTTTCGGAGGCTTTTTTTTCCCTTTTTTGCTGGAATCAATGCGGCACGCCATGTCTTTCCCCCCCCCTTTGGATTTTTCCCCCTTTTGACCAAGCATACATCGGCGTTCTCCCTGTTCACACGGGAAAAAACCGATTCTTTTTTTCCCCTGAATTGTTTTTTTTTTTCGATTGTTTGCTGCGGTTTTTTGCCCACTTCCCGCTATGCCCTTTTTTTTTTTTTTCCATCAATTGGTCTACTAATTTCCTCTCCATTCAAAAAACATTCGTCCACCCTTTCCTTTTTTTTCTAATGATTCTTTCCCCCCCCCCAATACTTACGAAACTTCTCCTTTTCCCCCCCCCCCTCTTCAGCAGTTTTTTTCTTTTTTTCTTTATACGACCACCCCCTTCCCCCCGATTATTGAATGAGGCACCTCCTTTTTTTTCCCCAATTTGGATCTTCCCCCCTCCCGATGGTTACCATGACGACTCTTTTTCCAAGTTAACCCCTCTCAATGGCAGCCCTTTCATACTCGTTTCTCTGAGTGGCACAGCCTTTTCCTTCTCTCACCCCCACTTTTACACCCCCTTTTCCCATTGTGCATTTTTCCCTTCCGGCTTTCCCCTTTTTTTAAGCATTCTTTGGTCTTTTACCCCCAGCGTGAGGGATGGAACTCGGTTTTTTCCCTCCCGAGTTTTTTTTTTCCAGCGCATTGGCGCCCTACTGCGTCTTTTCTTGACGAGTAAATTTTTCTTCGTGCACACTCCACGCTTTGAAAACTCCCTCCCTCCTCCCTGTTTCCCCCTTTGGAAATAGCTGTTTGCCCTTTTTTTTCCCAAATTTTTGACTTTCGAGGGAACCCCTTTTTTTTTTTGACCGCAAATAGCATTTGTTAGCCTTCCCCCCTCCGTGAATTCCTTTTTTCTTTTTTCCCTTCTAGAATTAAATGCGGAGCCTTCCAGTTGTCGTTTCCCCCCTCTAATTTTCCTCCCAGGCTTCCCCTCGACAGCAAAACCTCCCCCAGGGCGGGTTTTTTTTTTTTGGAAGCTTGGGTTTACCTCACCTCCAAGCCCCCTTCGGAAGATATTTTTGGTTGGTTTTTTCCTTTGCCAGTTGTGCCAACATCCCTTTTCTCGTTGGTCTTTCCCCCCCCCCCCCTCTTTTATGTCAGAATCACACCACAACTTTTTTGAGCACCCCTCCCTATTCAGGACTACCTCTCTTTTCTATGCTCTTTGCATAAGGGGAGGTGGCGACACCATCCCCCTTCTCTGGACCCCAGTTTTTTTTCCTTATTGGTTTGGATTTGTCTTTCCAACGTTTTTCCCCGACGGTTCTCCTTTTGGGTGAATTCGGGGCCCCCTTCACAATAAAATCCCCTTTCCACCCCCAGGAAATTGAGCTGCCTTTCCCTTCTCACCAGCTTTCCAACAGGTTGAAACCGGCCTTTTTCCTGCTTCCCCCCCCACAGAAATAAGTATTGATCCCGCCTTTTTTCCTGTCCATTCCCCCCCCCATTGATTGGGGCCATCCTTTTCCCTGATTTAATTGCCTTTTTTTTTTTTTCCCCTCCCAGAACTAGGTGGAAAGCGTTCTTACATTGGTTTCAACTTTACTTTCTTCCTTTTTCTTCTTTTGATGCCTTTCTCTCCTCGGAAGAACCTCTTTTTCCGAATTTCGGGACCCCTTATGCTTAGTAATTCGACCTCCTCCTCTCCCCTGACTGGTGTTTTTGGGATGTTTATTTCACACCTCCTTTCCTTCATCCAGGACCCCCTTTTCCTCTATGGAGGGTCCCATGGTCTCCCCCGTTTCATCGCTTTTATCAACCAATTTGCAGGCCCCTTCGTGTAGAATATGTTGATGACGTTCTTTTTTCACCTTTTCCAATACGCTTTTTGTCCTGGCCCCTCCTTCCTTGCCCGCCAATAGGCTTGGGTTTTTCCCCTTTTTTCCCCTTTCGAGTCCCGCGTTCAGTTGGCTTTCTTTTTTTTTTTGCCCCTCCGCTTGATGTTTCCCTTTTTTCGCGGCCTTCGGTTTTGACTCTCCTGTTTTAGAATGATCTCTCTCTTTCCTTTTCCCTTTTTTTTTTTTTTGATGAGACCTTTTTTTCTTCCAAAAACCGAGTTCTTTTCATTGAAGGCCCGCGTCCCCTTCACCACCAGCGGCGGCGAACCACACCCCTTTTCCCCCCCCCCAATGACTTTTTTTTTTGATGAACCCCTTTTTAAAACCAAGACGGTGTGGAGTCATTTTTTCCTCCCTATTTCCCTTTCAGAGGTTAGTCATATTCCCATGCCCCCATCCCTTTTCAAATATTCGCACGAATGGTCTCTGTGATGGGAGTTTTTTTTTCCCTCCCCTGCGATTTCTCCCCCCTTTTTTTCCCCATGACCGCCATTTTTTTTCTCTTGAAATTTTCTACGGAACACTGCTTTCCACCCCACCCCGGACCGGGCTTCTTTTTTTTCCCACCCCTTTTTTTAGTGTCGACTTCCGCAAAGGCATTTTTTTCCCCCTACGATACGGATTTTCCCCGGTAGTGGCTTTCCGGTTTCCTTTGAGAGACTTTTCTCCCATCCACGTTCCCCCCCTTTCCCTCTCGACCGTCTTGAAAAAAAAATGTCCCCGGGGTTTTTTTTTTTTGCATGTGGTTTGCCTTCTCTCCCGTCCCCCCCGCCCTCATGGACCTTCTTCTCATCGGGGTTTTTTTTTTTTTCTTTTTCGGTTCCGGCTCAAGGAAGATTTTTTGTGTTCCCGAGTCTCCCCCCTCTTTTTTTCAAACTTTTTTTCTTTTGATTTCGTCACCCCGGTTGTTCTCTTTTTTTTATCTCCCCCCCCCTTTCCCTGAAAAAGGTCCGTCCTCCTGTTTTGCCCAATTGCTCTTGTGCCTTTTTCCCTCCCACAACACTTTCCATTTTCCTGCTTTCCCCCCCAGAAAAATTTTTTTTTCCAATGGATGGGGGGCATTGGCATGTCAAATGTTTTTCCCTTTTTCCCCCTTCGTGAAACCTTTTTTTTATACCCCCGAGAATCTCCCCTTATTCTCCTGAATAGGGGGATTTTTTTTTTCCCTTTTGTTTTTTGGGTGCTTCATGTGTTTTTTCTTTTTCTTTCCTTGGGACATAGACTCATTTTCTCCCCCCCCCAAAAAAGACAAGTCCCCCCCCCCAGAAACCCCCCCCTTCAACCCCCAACTTTTTTCCTCTTTTCCCGAAAACCACCCCCCCCCCCCCATTCTTTCCCCAAGCTTTGTTCTTCTTATGAAAACCGCCTTACCCCCTCTGCCCAAAATACCCCCCCCCCTTTCGGCCTTATTTAATTTCTTCCTTTCCCTGAATCGGTGATGGATTTCCCCTCCCCCTCTCTTTGGTGAGATTTTTTTCTGAGCAGGTCCATTGTGCTCTCTCAACCGGACGACTCTTTCTTCTGTGGCATCTCCCCCTTTCTTTTTTGCTTTCCCCTTTTCCTTTTTTCCCTTTACCTCGTGTTGCCCCCCCACCACATTTCCCCCCTTTTTTTTTCCCCAAAGATATCAGAGTTCTGACCTCCCTTAGGCTTTTCGCTGTGGGTCTCACTTTCCCCCTGGTGTCCGAATACCCCCTTCCCCTGAGGCCCAAAATCCCTTTCCCAAGATTCATCTCCTGTTCCTTGTAGTCGGCTCGTTTCCCGCCAGATTCCCCTTTTTCTTTTTTTTTTAAAACCATACCCCCCCCCTTTCCATTGCTTCCCCCCTGCGGGGGGGACACGCCCCCCCCCCCCTTGCTCTGGCCCTTTTTTCTTTGCATTTTGGGAAAATTTTTTTTTCCTTCACTTTTGCACCGCAGAGTCCCCCCCCCCCCTTCTCCTAATTTTTTTTCTTCCCCTTTTTTTGAACTCCCATACCTGTGGGGTCACCCTTAAACCAGCGTATTCCCCCCTTCCCCCTTGTGAATGGGACTTTCCTTTCTTCTAAAAATTTTTCGACTCTAGTTCCCTTTTTCCTTCTTTCGGGGGCCTCTTTTTTTTTTAGGAGTCCGACCCCCCTTCGTAGGTTGTTTGTTTTCCTTTGCCTCTCTCCCATTTATAACCCCTTTGGTGCAGGAATGTTTTTTTCCCTTTCTCTGGATGAGTTAGACCATTTTCTTTTCCCTCTTTTTTTAAGTCTTCTTCATTGTTCTTTTTTTTTTTTAGCACTCTTATTTCCTGCGGTCAGGTCCCTCCCCTTTTTTTCTTTCTACCGTCTTTCCTTTTTTTTCATCAAATTAGACTGGCTTTTTTTTACGGACGCAAAACAATTTTTTCCCACTGTTTTCATTTGCTAAGAATGATTCCCCCTCCCCCCCCCCTTTTCGCGGGCCTCCTTCTCTCTTTTCCTCTCCCCTTTTTGTGGGGTGTTTTTTTTTCCTGATGGTATGAGGAGGTTGTTTCAGTGTCAATGTTTGATGGAATCATTGGCTTTTTCCTTTTTGAAACCTTTTTTTTTGCGTCGTGGCCCCCCGACATCCTTGCGTTCAATTGTTCCTTCCTTTACAAAAAGGGACGAACCCTTTTTCTTTCCCTTTAACCCCTCGGTTTACCTCCCGGGGTTTGTTTTTCCCTCTCTTTTTTCTGCGCCCCCCTTTTTCCTCTCGGCTGTCTGAATCGTTTTTTTTTTTTTTTTTTTTCCATCCAACTTTTCCTGTAAAGTTCACAACCCCCCCTGCACCCACTCGTCCTTAGTTGTATAATTTCCCCTCTTTTCCCTTTAAAAACCCCCCCCAAACTGTTCGCTCTTTTTTTTTTTTTTTTTTTTTCTAAAGATTCATTCCCGATTTCATACGACCCCCCCTTCATTCGAAAAGAAGCTTGATTCTCTCCTTTCCCACAAATTTTTTTTTCCTTCAAAAATACCCCTTTCCCACATTGGACCGTCCTTTTTTTTTAAAAAAGTTCAACCCCCCTTGACCCGAACCAAATTATAACTGATCTTTCCTTCTTCTTTTCCCCCATGGTTCCCTCTTGAAGCCCGACCCCCCCCATTTTTCCAAAAATTTTTTCCTTTCCAGGCAGCTAGGAATTCTTTTTTTTTTCCTTCTTGAATTGTAAGAACTTTTTTTTTTTTTTCGCGTTCTTTATTTTTTTTTTTTTTTTCCCTTACGACGTTTTTTCCCGACGGAACTTTTTTTCTACTGAGGCTTCTTTTTTTTTTTCTTTGGCCGGGAATTATGAGTCGTCCCTTTCCCTCTTTTTCCCCCCCTCGAAAATTTTTCTCTCTTTCCTTTTCAAGATAGGGAACTTTTTTTTTTTTCTATGCTTTTTCCCCCCCTTTCCATGCAACGCTTTCCCCCCCCCTTCCCCGAGATTTTTGAACTTCCCCCCCCCCTCTGCCATTTTTTTTTTCTCCCCATGCAATTTTCCTTCGTAGTTTGCTCTTACAATGGACTTTCGAAATGTAAGGATATCACCCCCTCTTTCTTTCGTTGTCCTCCTTCGACAGCACCCAACATTCCATAAGTTTTTTTTGGGCGATTGGGTTAAGCGAGTTCAATCCCCATTTTCCCAGCAAAGAGTTTTTTTTCTTTTGTTTCCCCTGGGTATTGCAAGTTCCCCCTTTTCTGGCTTGATGTTTTTCAGCTAGGTCTATGTTCCCCCTCCACCTCCACCAAATGGAGCCACCAAACCACTCCCCCTCCCTATTTTTTTCTTCAGGGAGTTGGCCCCTTTTTTTTCTGTCCCTTTGCACTCTTTTTCCATACATTCACCAGAGGCTTTCCCCCTCCCCCTTCGGATGGTTGATTTGTCTGGGCCCTTTTCTTTCCTGGTAGTTTTCCTTTTGATTTCGGGCAAACCCCCCAATCCAACCCAACAACATCGGTCGTGCGCTTGATTTTTCCCCCTTTTTCTCCCCCCCACAGCTTTCCTCAAAATCAGCTCCCCGTACTTTTGGACGATTCCCCCCCCTTTGAGCTGGACCGGGGCTTTTTCGATTTTGATCAATTGGCGGGTGCCATCGCTCCCCCCCTCTCCTTTTCCCTTGCAAAACCCCCCTCTTCTCGGTGGCCCAGCTTTTTTGGGTGCTGTTTTCCCATTTTCCGTAGGATTATTTCTTCTTTTTTTTTCTGCGCCCCCCGTCTCACTAGGATCAATCCTGCCCGGCACCCCTTTCTTTTCCCCACATGCTTCGTAATTTCTCTTGAGCAGCCCTTTTTCCCCTTATTCAAAGCAGGTTTATCCGCTTTTCAAAAAAACTGCTCTTCCTTTCCTTTTCCTGGCGGTCCCCTTCTTCCCCTGGGAGTCCACCCCCACCCCTCCGGGGCTTTTTTTGGAGAGCGTAATCAAGGCTTCTTTTTTCAGTTTTGCATTTTTTGTATGACTTTATTTTTCTGAATGTTTTTTATGACCCGCCAAGAGCGGGTTTTTTGGTAATCGGCGTTTCCTTCCTTTTTTTCCCTTTTGGCTTGTTTCTAGTGTTTTAGCAGCCGTCCCTTTCTTTTTCCTCCAAAAATTTTTTTTTTTTTTGGGGGGTGCTTGACCTCTTCCCTTATCTATCTCTTCTTTGTTTGAGATCTAATTAGGTCTTTCTCCCCCCCCAAACGATCTTTTCTTCCCCAACCCGAAGACGTTCCGCTTTTTTGCCAGGCGAACACTCCCCCCCCCCCTTTTTTTGGAAAAACCACGCCACATTCCCTGAACTGACAGATATCCTCTCTTCCACACTTTCTTCCCCCCCCCGCTCTTTTGGGCGGGCCCTCCTCTCCTAGACCTTCCCCCAGTAGTATAACATTCCCCCTTCTTTAGGAAACTCCCCCCTTTTCTGCCACGCCTTTGGTGGGATGTGGGTGCCGTTGACCATACAGAGATCCACCCCGTTTTCCTCCCTCTTCTTTTTCCTCCGAAGTCCTTTTTCCTTTGATTTCTTTTTTTGGGGGGCTTGAAATTAAACATCCCCCCTGTTTTTATGGAGGGTCCCCTTTATTGATGTCCCCTCTTTTGGCCAATGGGAACGTTCTCCCTCTCCCCTGAGTTTTTTCTTCTAGGGACGGCGGAATCCCCCCCCCTACCCCCCAGAATAAATCATAGGTTCCTGACCTTCTCCCCTTTCCAAACTGTCCCCCCCCCCCCCCCCCCCCCCCCAAAAGAAGTTCTTGTCAATTTTTCTTCATTAATCCGGCCTCGATGGCCCCCCTCTCCACGGTTTTTTTTTTTTTCCCGGCCGGTTCCCTCCCCCGACTTTCTTTTTTCCCAAAGGCCGTCCCCCACTTTTCAACGCTGATTTTCTTCACTTCCTCGGTGTTCTCTTTTTTTTTTTTCGTAAAACGAATGGTTTTTTTCCCTTGATTGTTTTTTTCCCCCGAATCCCCCAATAAGGGAAATGTTGCTCTTCAGTTACCTTTCCCCCCCCCTTTCCCAACCCCCCGGATTTGCCTTGGCCAGTCGATCGGGGCCAATGTAGGTCGCCTCCCTTTTTCGTGAAACTTAGCAATAACGAGACCACCCCTGGAAGGTTCCTTTTTTTCGGTGGGAATTTTTTTTTTTGCTCCTGTTGTGAGGTGTGGTTGTTTTTCCCTCTCACTACTTTTTCCCGCAGCATCCCTCCCATTTTTGGGCACAAAACCTTTTCCCCTCGTCCCCCCCCCCAAAAAATAAGCTCCCCCTTTTTTTCTGAAATGCTTTGGCTTCTTTTTTCTTTTTTCACCCTGTGTGCCCAAAAAACACTCCCTCTGAATATTCTATACCGGCTGCGCTCCACTCCCCCCCTCTTGGTGCTCTCCGGACCTGCGCAGTCATTGTAACTTCCGAACGATCTTCCATGAAGGGGGACATTTTTTTTCTTCTTTAAAATTCTCGCCCCTTTTTCCCTGTGTGGCCCCCAACCAGAAAAGGCATATCAAAAACCACTTTTCAATGGTGAGAACGTTATTTTTTTTTTTTTTTCAAAAGTTTTTTGATGCTACTCAGCCTCCCCTTTTTCTGTCAATCCAAAGGGACTCCCCTCCACCCCCCCTTAGCTGTTCGTCGGACTCCTTTTACCGACCACCCTCCCACGTCAATTTCCTACCCACCGCCTTTTTCCCCCTGGGTTTCCCTTCCCTGCTTTGCAATTCTAGTTTTTTTTTCCATGGGTTGGGTTTTCCCTATAGGGAAAGACCTTTTGTGACCCCCTTCTCGGCAAGCCGTAGGGCTTTTCCAATTTTCCCTTTTTTCCCCAAAAAAAAAGTGAATATTTTTTTCTGCCATTTGGTTTTTGCTTTCCCTTCCATATCCTTTTGTAAACCAGGCCCTCTTTTTCCCTGCCAAATACTCCCCCCCCCCTTCCTCAGTCAAGCCTTGTTCCCCTTGCACTAGGGTTTAAGTTTTCCCCTTATGAATTTTTTTTTTTCTCTCTTCCTCTTTTAGATCTTTTTTCGTACAGTAGGTTGTTTTTTGTTTTTTTTTTACCCTTTTCTCCTCCCTTATCCCCCCTCCCTTTGCAGAAGTTTGTTCCCCCTTTCGCTACTTTCCCAATTTGGATGTCCGCTTCGATTTTTAAGGTCAGGCAATTTTCGCCTTCCCCAATCGATTATTCATTTTTTTTTCTGGTACCCCCCCCCTTCTCCCGTCGGTCCTTTTTTCTCACCCCCTTTTAGAAGCCTTTCTTTCTCTTTTTTTTTCACGACGGCGCAAAACATTTTTCCCTTTTCACATGGCGTTTCCCTTTTCCCATTACCCCTTGGTCTCTTCCCCCCCTCACAATCGATATCTTTCCTCACCTTTTTTTTTTCTTTGGTATGAGGAGGGTGGCCGGTTTTTTTTCCCTTCGGAATCAATTCCCTTTTTTTCCCTTTTTTTTAAAAAAATTTGGATTTCCCTTTCGTTCCCCTTCCCCCTGAATTCCATCGGGCGTTTCTCTTTCCCCCCAAAAACGTTTCCTTACCTTACAGAATGTTTACCTCCTGGGCCCTGCTTGGTTTCTGCGGCAAGACAATTTTTTTCCCCCTTTTTTTTTTTGAAATCGACATCAAATTTTGTTCTTTTTTTCCCCCTGAGCGCCGTTCAACAAAATTCTTTTGTCCTTCTTAATTCGTTTTCTTTTTTCCTTTAGGGCTTAAAAAACCACTTACGCCCAAACTTTTCCCCAATAATTAAGTTTTTTTTGAGGCTTGCATAAGAAACTCCCTTGTCCTTTCCCCTTTCCCTTCTGGAGGAAAGTTCATTTGTGCGGATTTGCAGTCCCCCCCTTCTTCCCCAATTGACCGACAGGATATTGCCCCCAAGTTTTAAAAAAAAACCATGGTGACCTCACCCCCCCCTGATACTTTTGATTCTTTTTGGTGCCCACGCCTAAGGCTCTTTTCCCCAAAAACATTTTTCCCCCACTTGCAAAGAAAAATTTTTGCCCCTTTCTCCTTTTACTTGCGTTTTTTTTTCTTCTTCCTCAATTATTTGGTATGTTAACAGGCTCTTTTTTTTTTTTCTCGGCGTAAGGGTTTCCCTCCTTTCCACAGCGCAGGAGATGAATCCTTTTTCTATGACTTTTGGTTGGACGAGTAATTCTGATTATCCCCCCTTTTTTTGAAAACGGCTCTTTTTTTTTCAATTGTACAAGATATTTCTTCTTTTTGCTATTTTTTTTTTTTCCCTTTTTTGTGAAATGTTTTTTTTTCTTGCACCCCGTTCGGGACTTTCTCTTTTTCAAAGCCCCCTTGAATGTCCAAATGCATTTTTTTTCGATCTTTCCCCTCAGTGTTTTTTTTTTTTTTTTTTTTTTTTTTTCCCCCCCCCCCCCCCCCGTTCTCTCCCTTCGTTGAAAGCCAAGCGTATTCGTGTCTTTTTTTTTTTCCAAACCTCTTCTAAAGGCGTGCTTTTTTTTCTTTTTGGAAGCTTTTTTTGGTTCAGAATCCAAGTCCCTTCCCGCACGATGTCCTTTTTGTTGGTTTTCGGCTTGGTTTCTTCCCAAGGGGTGACAAAGGGCTTTTTTTTCCGAAATTTTTTTTTTAATCACCACCTCAACACCTTTTTTTTCCCCCACCCCAGTCTATTTCAGGGACTCCCCCTTTCCTCGCTTTTGCTCCATTGGCACGAAGGGATTTTTTCCTACCTTTTACCGTTTTTTCCTTCCGGATTGGTTTTGGGATTTTTTTTTTTTAAACGTTTTCCTTTTTCCTATGAAGTGGGGTTTCTTTTTTTTCGGCCCCAAATGTACACACCCTCCCCTTTCAACCCCCTTCGGTTCCGGACTTGCGCTTTTTCCCACACCTTTCTTTTGAAGAAAACCTTTCCCCCCCCGACTGTTGAAATTTTTTTTTCCCCCCTCCATCAGTTCTTTTCACCGGGCGTCCCGCAAATCCCCCCTGTTGCCGCGGATAATGCCGGCACCCCCTCTTCCCTCGTTTTAGGCTCTGGTTGGACATTTGTTTTCCCCTTTTCTTATTTGAGGTATCTTTTTCTTTGTCTAATCACTCGGAAAAGCCTTCCTCTGTAATCGGTTTTGCCCCAAATGCTTTCCTCTTTTTTCGCCTCTAATGAGCCGGCCATCCCCTTTCTCCTTTTCCAAAGACATTCCTCTCGTCAACTTTTGATCTGGGTCGCGGTTCCAACGTTTGGCCCCCCCTCGTGATCAAAACCACATCCCCTCCTCTGGGTCCAATGTCGTTTTTTTTTTCCCTTTTTTTTGGAGGCGTCCTAAGAGTGATGTGTCTTTTTCCTGTCTCTCTCTTCTTCCCCCCTGAGAATGTGCCTTCTTCGGTTGGAAAGAAAAGCTTTTTCCTTCGGTCCCTTTTCTGCACGGTCAGTTGGGCATGGCGTCTCCCCCTGCCGAGTGTTTTTTCCCGGTTAGCGGCCTTCGGGGTGTTCCTTTTTTCCTCGAAATGATCTCTCCTTCCTTTTCCCCCTTTTTGTTGTTTTTTTTTCGAGAATTTAGAGATCCTTTTTTTTGGGCTCGAAAACCCTCGATGAGGTAATAGAACACCCCCGTTCCCTCTCACGCTGTGTTCACATAAAGGGCGGTCGTCTTTTCTTTTCTTTGAACACCACTTCCCCAAAATTGACCGGGTTCCCCTCCCTTCAACAAGGCCTTCCTTCCCCACCCGATTTCTTTTTTTCTCTCTTTTCAATACCGACTCGATTACCCTTCCCGCGTAGCCCCTCCCCTTCCCCAATGACACCCCAATACCCCTTCGTCTTTTCCCACATCCTTAGCCCCCCTCTGCTTATTGTTTGTTGTTCCTCCGAGCTTGTGCCCCTGAAACCTCCCTCTCTTTTTCCTTTATAAGGAAACATTGGCTGAAAACCTTTTTTTTTCCTGGCTTTTTTTTGAGTCCTGTCGCAACTCCTGCCTTTGGCAATTGGGCTTAAGAAGGGCCGGTTTTTTCTAGTGATAGACTGTTTGTGGGGGGCACTCACCCCCTCCCCCTAGTCCCCTTTTTCACCAACGTTTAACAGTTTCCCCCCTTCCCACAACATTTTTCTTTGGGGCATGTTTGCCTTCCCCTCTTTTTGCGGCATCTCTTTTCCCCCGCATTGATCATGTCCCTTTTTTCTTTGGGACGGCCGGTTCCCCTTTCCCTGACGATTTTTTTTCCAGAGTCCCCCAGTTTTTTCACCTTTTTTTTCTCTCCCCCTCGGTGGCGAGTTAGGATACAAGCGCCCCCCCTTTCCAGAACCTCATGGTTTTTTGAATTCCTACGGATGTGAATTTTTTCCCCTCCCCTGGAATTCTCATTGCCCGTTCCCGGCCCCGTTATTTCCCCCCCATCCGGATTTGCCGAAGATTGTCGGGTTTGGTCTTTCTTCGTTGCAAAATCTTCTCCTCCTATGTCCCAAACCCTTTTCTCCCCCATGAATAGAGGGTTCTTTTGACTGGTTTTGGCTCCAATGTGTTGAGGTTTTCTTTCTCCCGAGGCCCCTCCCTTTCCCAACCGCCCCCTTCCCCCCGGCCCAATCAACAAATTGCCCGCGCTTAAACCCACCCACAAACCAACCCCCCTTTTCCCCCTCTTTTTGGGTTGGGCGACTTTGTGATTCTGAACCGCCTCCCCCTTTTCACCCCCCCCACAACAGCGCCGTATGAATATTTGTCGGGAATTACGATTTTTCCCCCCGCCTATCTTGGTTGATATCCGTCCCTCCCGTCACCTTTCATTGCTATTCCCCCCCCCCCTAAATGGAATGTGGACTCTTCCTTTTTTTTTTTCCGGTTGCTTTCACCCCCCCGTTTCCCTGCGTGCATTCCCCCCCCCTTACGCCCCCGAGAAAAACATTCCTTTTTTTTTTTTTCCCGAGTCATTTCCCCTTTTCCCTTGCTTAGCGTTTCAAATTTTTTGATCAGTCTCTTGAACCTTCCTTTCCCTTTCATTCCCCTGCAGGATTCCTTTTTCCCCTTTTTTTTTTTTCCTTCGCTTTTTTCTCCAGCCCCTCCCCCTTTTTTCTTACCCCAAAGAAGCTTACATCTTTCCCTTCCAGCAGGTAACCTTCCTCTTTTTTTTTTTTTTTTTTGAAATTTTTTTGTGCCGATTTTTCTAATTTTTTCCTTTTTCTTCAAAAGGGGCCTTAGGTTTTCCCCTTGCCAAAATCTCCCCCCCTCTTCAGGTCTAAATTTTTCCCATTTTTGAACTTTTTACCCCTTTCTTTTTCCCTTTGTCGGTCCCCCCCCTCCCCTCGTATTTGACTGCAAATCCCCCCCTGTTGACCCCCCCTTCCCAAGAATTCGTTTCCCTCTTCTTCTTTTCAGTGTAAAGTTTGTCTTCCCCCTCTCTGGCTCCCCCTCTTTTCGACGGAGCTCCTCCCAGTTCCAAACAGTTCCTTTTTAAGCCTATTTTATCTCCTTCCCCCCCGACCTATCATTGGTGACAGCATTTTCCCTTTTTTTCCGCTCCCTTTTCTTTTGATGTACGCTTTCTTCCGTCTGCATATTTTATGTCTTGGCCTTCAACACGCCTATTTTATTTCATTTTCGAGGTAAAAACATTCTTTTTTTGCTCCCGATCCCCCTCCAAATCATCAAAATTTTTTCTCCCTCTGTATGTTTTCAAGAAGAAAAAACCTGTTTTTCCCAATTTTGAACCTTCTCCTGATTCCAGCCATTACCCCTCCTTCTGGCCAGGCCTCTTTTCCTCCTCCTCCGTTTTTTTATTTTTCGGATCTCCTTGTTTTTCCGATAAAGGTTAATGGCTGGTTCCCCGCCGTGGCAACGTCCCCTGGATCCAATTGTTTTGCGTTCTCCCCCAGCCAATCGGCTTCTACTCGATGGGCTTTCTTTCCCTGACTTCTTACCTCCTTGGCTCTTTTTCTCCCGGCAAGTTTTCCGGCTGTTGAACATTTTTTTTTAAATTTTGAATAATAGGAGCGAAATTTTCCCACTCCCCCCCCAAAGAGTCTTTTTTTAATGAGATACTTTCTTCAACAATCCCTGTGCGCTCGCTACCATATTCAAATTCCTGAGAAGATTTTTTCCCCCCCCCCCCTACTAGTTCCCCCTCTTTCCCTGAGGGAAGTAATCCTTTGAGTCATTGCAGTCACCTTTTTTTTCCCGAAAAGGATAGTGACTTCCCTTTCCACAAAATGGTCCCCCAAATTATTCTTTTCTCTGGAGGTGCCCAGCCTTTTCCTGCCCGACAACCCCCAATTTTCGCCCCAACCACCCCCCACCACCCCCCCCCCCTCCCGGCAAGCTTTTGTTTTCGCATGCAGATTTAAGTTCCTTTTCTTGTATTTTCTGGATCGGGGCGTAATCCCCCCCACGTATCGCAGGAAGATTGCCCTTTCTTTTCCGGTGATTTTTTCCCTCTTTTTCTGGAGTATTTTTCCCCCCGTTTGAAACTTTTTTCCACTCCTACGTTTCAATTTTCTCTTTAATTGTTTCTCTGCTGGGAATTTTTTCCCCTTGCACACCTTCCTAAACACCCCCACCTTTCTTTTGAAAAGGCCACCTTATCTTTAGAATGGCCAACAGGAATTTCAGAAGTTTTTAGGCCTACCCCCTTTACTTCGCAGTTGCTCCCCAATATATTTCCCCCTCTGCGTTTCGCAAGCAAAAACACCCTCCCTCCTTCCCTCTGTTGTTCTTTTTCTTTTCTTTTTTTTTAAAGCGGTTTTTTCTTCCGCCCCGCACGAAAATTCTTTTTTTTTCTTGCTGGGTCTTTTCTTCTTTTCCTTGGCAATGGTTGACTGCTTTTTTCCCCCCCCTGGCTATTATATGTTCATTCATGAGCACCAAAACACCCCCCCCCCCCTTCCCCCTATCTTTACCCCAGGAGTGGAATTCTCGTTATGCTAATTGCCCCCACTCCGGTGGTTTACTCACAGGTCCGTTTTTTTCTTCCCTGTCCCCAATTTTTCCCGGATCGTTTGGACTTTGTCTGGGTCACCTCCGGGCATGTCTATTTTTTTTTTCTTTTTGCAAAAATTCCCCACCCTTCCCCCTCCCCTTTGTTCAAACCCCTTTTTACGGACTTGCGCTTGCTTTTCCCCCCAATTTCTTTTGAAGAAAAATCCTCTCCGGTTGCGGGAAGCTTTCTCCCTCCCCCTAAGTTCTTGAGCCCTTTCTTTTGTAACCGCAAACCCTATCAATGTTGTGACCCCAACTTACCTGCAGGATAATTGCCGTTGCCCCCACCCCTGCACTCGGTGGTTTTTTTTTTTTTTTTTTGTTTTCACTTTTAACGTAGGCTCCTTCTTTTTGTCTTTTCCCCTATCACTCGGACAAGGTCCCCCTTTCTTAGTAATGGTCCTTCCCACTTTTTTTTTTCGGAAATCAAATCACTGTGACCTAGACCCTGTCCGTGGATGTTCCCTTTTTTTTTTCTTTCTGAAGTAACATTTTCCTCTTTTCGGTTCATGGACTTTTTTTTCTTTTTTTTCCGCGGAGGGTAAAAACCCCCCCCCCAGAAGGCACAGGCATTCGGTCTTCGCGGTCCTAAGCGTGATGGGTTTTGCTGTATGACTACATTTGTCCTTTCTCTCTTTCGAGGTCGATTTTTTTCCTTTTTTTTTCCAAAGATTTTGTCGGTGTCACCTTTTCCCTCCTTTTTTGCTAAGTTGGGTCTTTTTTTTCGGTCGGTTCGATTGATGTTCCTCGCCAACAATCCATTCGGGCCCGATGACCTCTCTCGTACTTGCTCGAGTAGTTTACTTCCCTGTTTTTTTTTTTTTTTTTTTTCTTTCAGGTCGAAAAAACCCCCCCCCCCCCCCCCACCACAACGATTTCTTTTCTCGGCACACCCGACTCCGAAACCTTTTGTGTTTTTTTTTTTTTTTTAAATCCACGGGCGGGTGAAACCACGTCTCCTTCCGGGCAAGAACCCCTAACCCTCCACTATTGAAACCGACTTCCCCTCTCTTGGCGGCCCTTCGATTATAAGCCTTGCGGAAGTCATTTTTCCCCCCTTTACCCCATACACGCTTCTTTTTTTTTTTTTTTTAGCAAAACTTCTTTCCCCGCCTTTCTTGTCTTCTGGGGTTTTGAATTTCCGCGATGTTAAAACTTTCCCCCGCCATGACGCTTCTCTAGGGCAGTTTGTTTTCTCCCTTGGAAACCTTTTTCCCCCCCCCCCCCCACAGAAAGGGCTCTTGGCCTTTTCCTTTCCCTTTCCCCTCTTCCGGAAGCATGTGGGCCCCCCCCTTAACTCTCCCCCTTTTTTTTCCCTCAGTGATGGTTTTTTTTTCCTCCCTACATCATAGCTTCCCGTGAACTCTCTGCACCCTTACTTTTCAATTTTTTTCCCTTTAATAAGGAGGTTGGAGGATTTTCCCCCCAGCATCTTTTGCGGGGACGTTCGGTTTCCTGCTACAGACTTTTTCCCGCGTCTCCCCCCTTTTTTTCAAGATGATTTCTTTTTCCCCCCTTCCGGTGCCCCCTTCCCAAGGAGACAAGTCCTTTCTCCCCTTTTTTTTGAAAATGTCTTTTTCTTTTTTGCCCACCCGCCCCCCCCCTACCCTAACGGGAAAATGCCCTTCGTTACTCCCCCCAAACCAATACCGGATTTGTTCTTCCCCAGCTCTTTTCTTTCCCCCCCTTCTTTGGAAAATTACCATCCGAGGAATTCCCCCACTCCTGGAGTTTTGGGTGTGTTTTGGGGAATGGTTTTTTTCTCTTTTTGTGAGGTCTTTTTTTTTCTGGACCCCGCCTCGATTTCGTTCCCCCCCTCCAGCAACCATGCCATGTTTCCCCAAACTTGCAGACACCACCCCCCCCCCCCAAATAGCTTTTTTGTGCGGTGCGAAGCTTTCTTTGAAACGCCTTAAACCCCCCCCTTTTTTTTCCCCAACATAAAACCCTCTTTTCCTTCTATTTTTTGCCGAATACGGCTGGCTTCCGAACCCCATTGGTTCCAGATCCCACAAACTGCCTTCCCTTGTCCCCCCATTTCTTCCCTCCCCCCGACGACATTCTCCAAGGCTATTTTCAAACTGCCCCTGAAAAGGGTTTCCCCCCCCTCTTTTTTCCAAAAACCTTTCCCCCAAGCATCTTCAGCTAATCCCTTTATTTCCACAAACTGGAAAACCGTTCTTTATTTTTCTTTTTTTTTATCCGGGGATCCGCTCCTTTGGAATTACTCGTCACCCCCCCCCCTCTCAGCACTTCTCATGCGTCTTAAGTCGGCTTTCTGTCTCTCCGACCCCTCCCCCATACCAAAATTTTTCCCCATCTGGCATATTTCAAAACGCGTTCATTTCCCTTTAAGTGTGGCCACTTGTTTGTTTTTTCCGAAAAATTTTTGTTTTTTTTTTTTCAGGGCCCTGAGTTTCGAGAGGAAATCCCCCAGGGTCTACTTGTATGGCACAATTTGTGTTTTTTTTTTTTTTCCCCTTTCCACTTCTCTTTTTTCAATGAAACCAGGTTTCCTTTCCCAAAATCCCCCTGAATGACTTCCCCCCCCCAAGCTTTGTTTAGGAACCTCTTCCCCTTTTTTTTTCAGCTTTCCCCTGGGGCTTTCTTAATATTTTCTTCCGAGCGAACGTTTTTTGCCTGTAGGGGGGTTTTTCCATTCCTTTCTCATTTAGAACCACGCACTTCACTGAGTTGGTGCCTTTTTTGCAAGTGCTTTTTCCCCCAATTTGATGGGCCTTTCTTTCCCCTGCATTACGGCATTGTCTTTTTTTTTTTTTCCTCACCAATCCGATTATTTTCTTTCACATTCGGTAAGGCTCTTTTTTTTTCCTTTTTTGGCCAAAACCTCCCCCTTAGAATTTTTCGCGATGTCTTTGTTGTTTTTTTTCCCCCTCACCGCAAAACACTTTTATTTTTCAAAATGGGCGTGCCTCCCCTGATTTTCCCAGAAACCTTGAGCCGGCAGGCAAGGCTTTTTCCCC
>Ga0179591_1355867_pt1 | contig 17237 bp, 21 predicted proteins | sample CZOMad2_1_08_16f_FD_182891 | JGI IMG/M metagenome (GOLD analysis project Ga0179591, IMG submission 182891) | Vadose zone soil fungal communities from Angelo Coast Range Reserve, California, USA - CZOMad2_1_08_16fungal (PacBio error correction) | ecosystem: Environmental > Terrestrial > Soil >... | reverse complement strand
CACCCCCGTCGCGCCCTTCCCTTCCTGCTCCCTTCTCTGAAGGACCACCTTGCATTTGCGATCTTCTATTACTGTTTCCCTCTTCTGAGGTTCTGCTGCACTCGTCAGGGTTAGAGTTTTCCAACCTTTTTTTTCCTAGGCCACAGCTTGGTCCTGATTTTTCACGCCTGCCACAATTGCGTATCCTGAGCCTGAATTAAGTTTGTACAGTCTTTGCTTTGTTTTTGCGGCCTGCCTTTTCGTTCCCACTTTGCCCTTCTCCCCTTAGACGCATAGACCGGTAGGCCGCGGGTGCTTTGGGAAAGAATGTTTTCTTGAATTCGACTCTCCTTCCTGAACTTCTTTTGTCAGCGATGTTTCCCTTCTTTTCTCCGCCTCCTTTCTTGAGATGTAACATCGTATTTCTTCCCCCCCGACCACCGTTTTTTTTGGTCGCCTGAAAGAAGAGGCTTGATTTTTCCAACCCCTCCCCAACTACGCTTTTTCTCTTCTTCAAACGTTTCTGACGATGAGTTCTTCGTTTTTTCTGTTTTGTGCGTTTCAGGTGCGGCCTCCCCCCTGCCCACTTCCCCTTTTGGAATTCTCCCCAAAGATTACCCACAATTCCCCCTTTCTGCCCCCTTAGCCTGCTCACTTGACCCCTTTTAAGAGATTAAACCTCCGATGCTTAACTCAAACATCTATCCGATAAAATTGTAATCGATGTCCCGGAAGATCCTTCGTGATTCTCTCCCCTTGGCTGCAGGCATTACCTCTTTTGTCATCGAAGTACTAAACGAGGCCCCCGATCTCCCCTACCAACTTTCGGCATCTTGAAGGATGAATCCCCCGAGTATCCAAGATATCTCATGACGTCCCGGCCCCGCCCCCCGTCCCTCCTTCGCCTCTTCTTTTTTCTCTTTTCTTTTTTTAAACTCTTTCCTCCCCCACCCTCCCCATTACTGAAGTAACCCTGGTTGATACCAGCGACTATGGGTGTCACCCGCCTTCGCCCCCCATTTTGATCGTCGGGCGAAAAACCACACTCCTTCAAACTGGCAGGATGGTGGTGCCTGACCTTTCTTTTCAGTTCTTTTCAAAAAATTTTTTATTAATTTGAAATGAACTTTTATACTCTTTTTCTCAAACTGCGAGGACTTCATTGGGGACAGACCACATTGCCCTAGGTGACTGTAGATGGTGACTTCCTTTTCTTCTGTTGGCGACACCCACCAACAGCGTACCCCGACTTCAGACTCTCGATTGAAGTGGAGGATTCTTGCCTCCAACCCTTCTAATTTGAGTACGGGTAAAGTCATACCCCCCTGTCTTCCCATGCCTGGTGATCCCATCTAGAGACTTCCCCTTTTACCCCTGTGAAGAGAGATAAATTGGCCTATCCTCCAAGATTTCCAGGCTGTGGACTTTTCCTCTCTTCTGAAAAGATCAAAACCCGCCGCCTTCCGGTGTTATTCGACTCCCCCAAGTTTAGACTCTTCCCCCTTTCTCCTTCCTCCTTTCCTACCACCTTCCCGTCAATTATCCTGTTTTCCACCGTATTCCATCCTTTCCCACGTCTGTTCGCTGGAACAACTGTCCCCCCTACAAAAAGGTGTGCTCGAGAGATGTCGAGAATTTTTGCCTTCTCCCTTCCCTCTTTTTCCGTTTCTTAATCTCCTTTTTCCGATAAGGATTGCGGTTTTTTAGACTTTTTCTTTTCAGACTTCTAATCCTAGATTCCAAGCTCTATTCCTTTTACAAGGTGAGCCTCACCCCTGCTCTTTGCCCTCTGGAAGAGGTTTCGTCTCTTAGAAAGAGAGTTCCCCTTTTCCTTAAAACCTCTATTTTAACCTAATTCCTTCATTTTTTTTGCGGCTCCTTTCTACAGGAACCGCCCTCCTCCCCGCCTTTTTGCACCTTTTTTTCGCATCAGAGATTTTTTTCAGAACCCGTTATTTCGAGATCGGGGGAATTTTGACGAGTCCCCTTCCTGCCTTGTCCGGGCGACCCTCAACTTTCCCTTACTCCACCTTCACCAAAGTCGCGACATCTTTTGCCAGGCTTTTTCTTGCCCTTTTCTTTTCTCCAAGAAGACAGAAGTTGATCGCGGCCTCTTCTCCACCCATCGCGTACTTCTTCTCTCGTCCTTAGGGGTTGTCCTTTGTTTCTTTCAACTCTTTTTGGAATCGATCAAGCATGGCACTTTCTCTTTTCCTTTGCCGCCGCCGACGCAGAATTGGTCCTTCCCACTGATTCCCGTCCCCCCGGGTCTTTTTTTAACTTCTTAGCGATTCTCAAGAGTGGTGCTTCTTCTTTGGATGAGCGGCACAGCGATATGCCAAGACCTTTTCAACATGAGCCCTATCCCCCAAGTTCTGGAGACTGCACTCTCCATCGTTTCTTTTGACGTTCAACTATCTCTCCCCCCCTTCCTCTTCTAACGCCCTCGCGTCCCCCCCCCATTTCAATGCTATGAGGTGGCTTCAAATCCTTGAATTTTTTTTCTTTTTTCCTCTGAATCCGATCTCATCCTCTCCCTTCCTTCCGGCCCCTTGGGTCAGCCCAAGGCAGTAAAACACCCCAGTGCTTTCTTGTTTGTATTTTTTTCACGCTTTTCTGTGCTCCTCCGAAGAAATTTCCCCCGTTCTTCTTCCCGATGATACTGATGTTCGTTCTTCCCCAGGTTGATTCTGAACCTTTTCCCACTAGACGAGAGCGAGAGACTCTCCTCGCTTTCCTTCCGCCTTTTCCTCATACCGATCTGAAGAAACACGATCCTTCCTCGTCCATTCCTCTCTTATGTTTTTGTCAAGCTCCGAGATTGATCTCTTTCGTTCTGACCAGTTTTATACCCCAGGTCTCCGGGATTTGCTGCCTCTACGTTCTTCTAATCGGCCAGGATCTCATTGTTCACACCTTGTCTTTTGGACCTTTTAGATGGTTCGTAGCCCAGCCTTCCTGAGTTTTTCGGACAACGATTGCAAGCCTTCTCTTTTCACTTGTCTATGTCGTACCTCTTTACCTACCCCTTTGTGCGGAAGGGAACTTCTAATGCACCCCTTTGCTTTCCTTTAAACCAAGTGAGTCCCATCACTTCACCGAATGCGTCGCCTGACCTTCTTCTCGCAATTTTTTCTTTCCTCCGTTTCTGCCTCGTCTTGTTTCCCGAACAAGACCCTGCACCCCTTTAGACGTCTCAAAAACCAGCGCCCCTCTTCCTCCCTTTTTTTTGAGCAGAGTCCCACCCCCCTCCCTAATTAGAACTTCTTGCGACGCTTTGTCTCTCTTTCTCCAAATGAAAACCTCCCCCCCCACCCGCCTTTTCCTAGGTCTTTTCTCCGAGTTACTGAGCTAAGGAGCCTTCAGATTGTATCGTTTTACTCCTGAAGGGAAGTCTCCCGCCCCCCCAATTCTCCCTCCCGTGAAAGCTAATCATTAGCTTCCCCGCTTTTTTTTTTCCGAGTTTGATTGCTGTCTTTGTCTGACTGCCCCGCCCCTAATACCATCACAACTAACGATTCCCCTTACCCTTCCCTCTACCAGCCCCCCTTCTTGGCTACGCGAAGATTTTCCGGTTTTTCTGTTTCCTTCTTTTCGATAACACGCGCTTAACGTCTCCTACAATTCCTTTTTCTGGCAGTCTGAATCATAGACCTTCCCTTTTTCCTCCCCCTTCTCTTTGGCCCCAAGATAATCCTCCTGTCCTTCTTGAGGTTTCGCCTGGGTGAAGTCACCTTCAACTTCTCAAATTGCTGACGGAATCATAATGGTGTACTATTCTCTCTTTCTTTTTTGCATTAGAGCTGCTCGGCTAAATTTATGTACGGGGTTGCCCCAAGAAATAAAAAAAAGAACCTTCTGGTGGTTTTTCCGGACCTGAGTTACCCTGCCCCCTCCCCCCTTCCCCTGTTCGAAATGAAAATCCCCGTCATTTTTTTCCAATTAGGCAGCGGCGACTGCAGCCACCATCATAGTCTCTCCGCTTTTTTCCCAGCCGGTTGTCCCTTTCCCTCTTCTCTTTTTTGGAACGACAACATTTTCCCCCGATTTTGCTTAATCAGTGAATCCCCGATTCCCCTCCCACCTTTTCTTACTGGATAGTACCGTTTTTAGCCTGGTACCCGCTGGGCTTTCCTTCTTATCGTTTTTTTCTTTCGAACTTTATCCTAGGATAAATATAACCCTCCTCTTCTTTTCCTACGTTTTTTTGCGCCTTTGCACATCTCCCGGTTCTGGCTTCGTACTGCTCCCGATTTGACCATCCCCGCGAAATCTATAGAGTGATGATACCCCCCAACCCCCCCTTCTTCCCCACCTGAGACCGAGTCACACTGAAGACCTTCCCAGAAGACTCCCTTCTTTTTCCCAATGGCCCGTCGTTCATTCACGTCTTTTTTCATTTTTAAGGACAAAGATGCGGCCCCTGCTTTTTTTCCCCCCAGAGGCAGTCCCGTTCTGTATTTCTCCCCTAATATGAGTAAATCAAATTTTTTTTCTTATATCCTGCTCCCTTGATATGTGGTTCTCGGACGCTTTTTTTTCCGTCGGAAATCCCACTGCTACCCGCTCTTTTTTTTTTCTTGCGACTTTCGCGCCTTAGCATCCGGTTTATGTTACCTGGTGGACGTTGTTCTTTATCTTTTTTCCTCTCCCCATATGACCCCCCCCCCCGAACACTTTCTTTTAGGTTTTTTTTTTTGAGAGAGATTTTCTCAATTTTGCCTTCTTTTCGATGTCGACCGGACCCCCACAGCAGTTAACTCCCCTTATGTCTTTCTTCTCGCGACGTCGAGCTTTTTTTTTTTTTTTTTTCCTGGGTTTCTTGGTATCGAATCTGGACTCCGAGTCCTCCCTCTTTCAGTCTGGACGTTCACTATTTCTTACTCTTACTTTCAACGTGCGTACTTCTTTCCGCCATCCGCAGTTTTCCAGCGAAAAAGCTTCCAGGCCCCTTTTCTCTGGTTCCCGAATTGGATTCGTTTCTCCTTTCCTTTTTCCCCTTTTCCGGATGCCCGGGGCATTTTTTATCTTTAACGTTTTTGCGCCGGTTTTCATCGAGCCCCGTTCTATTGACGCGACTTGCAGGAACCGCCCTTCAACTTCCTCTGTCCAGCGACTCTCAAGTTCTTAGCTTGGCAGGTAGACTCTTTCTGATCCTTTTACCCCTCAGGGTAGTTCTGAACCTCTCACTTTTTGCATAAATTGACTGAAGCCCCCCCCCTGCGTTCTTAATTTTGAACTGCAAATATCCCCTTTCCCTTTTAAATCCGAAAGAGTTTTTGAAACCCATTCCTTTCCTTTTAGCTCGCATTATGGCTATCCCCGCCAGCATTGTGATCCCACCTGACCCCCCCCTTCACTTTTTTCACTGATGACATTCCACGGGAACGCATCCGCCCCCAAAGCCCGGATTTCGTTTTCCCTCCTCTACCCCCTCTTTTATAAGCCGGTAGCGCCTGCGTGATGTTTATAGCTCATCTCTTATAGATGTTCTCACCAATGATGAGCTCCACCACTCCGGCTTTCTTCTTTTCCCAATGTGAGATTTTCTACTCTCCAGACGTGCGCGAGTTCCCTGTCTCTCTCTTCGTAGGCCCTTGCCCAGCTTTTTCAGAAAAGATCCTCCCCTGTCCCCCGTATAGACCATGCCTCTTACGGCGTTCAAGCAGTAGATTCTTTTCTCGCTCTTCCTGAAATTAAAACCGGTCAGCCTTTATGTTAGCTCCTAGTTCACATGCTTAAGGATCCCAGCTTCAAGGTGATTCTTGGTGTTTCTGTTCTCCCCTCGTTGATTTTTTATCAACCCCTCAGCGCAAGACCCCAAAGCTGAGAGACGACTACTAGTTACCTACTAACCCTTTTCGTATGGGAGAATTAAGTGTTACCAATCTCTTTCCTTCAGGGGCCCCCCTCTTGTCGCACCCTAATAAGGAGAATGCGACCCCCCCACCCTCCGCCTCAAAACTTTCCAGTGAAGCGCCTGTTGAACACCCCGTATTTTAGTATTGTGATCCTTCCAGAAGACTTCTTTTCCTTCTCGTCCCCCCCTGAAAGAAAGGAGTACTTTCCTTTCTTTTCCATCCTGACCACTATATATTCTTGTACCCTTCCGTGTTGTCACGAATAAGCTTCTTAAAGTCTTTTCCAAGATTCAGTGATGTTCCTGGTCATTTCAGCCCTGCTTTGCCCAATCTCCAAAAAAGGCCCCCGTGACTTTTAATGATTGGAGATGTCTTTCTTTTTCTTTCGGTGAACTGTTGGCGTCCCTGACTTTTTTCCGCTTCTTCAGCCATCTCCCGCCCTGACTTCTCTCCTCGACCTTAATCCTGACCCCATTAGTCCTCAAGTGAATTTCCTTCAACCTCATCATCTACCTTTCAGCGTGAGAGGAAGGAAAGTCTTTATCGTACCCCAGCCAAAGAGGAGTCCCAGACACTCCCACCCCACCTTCCCTCTTTCCATCGGTCGACAGGAAGCCCCCCCTTCCAGAGGTTCCTCACTCGAAGCCTTTAAGGGTGCCTCTGTCCCCTTGCGCCCGAAAAAGAGAGTTTTTCCCGACGCCACATCTCGGCCTCGGTTGCCGCCCTCGCGCTCGTTCTCCGCAACAATCTTTTTTTGTCCTGATCTTCTCCTGACCCCGGGGTACAGGATTTTCCGCCCTTTTTGGAGGCCTCTCGGGCTCGTTCCTACTCTCATTTCCCAGGTCCTTCCCGGGCCCCTTTCGCGAGGATCAGTCTGCTCTATTCCCCCTCCCTCTCCATTTGCAATTCTGCTACCGGATGCTGATTCTCCTCCCCAACACGCCCCCAAAGACCTCCTTTTGGGGGTGCGAATTCGCTCTGACCCCCTCCATTTCTATCCTGCACCGAAATGCTACTTCTTTCATTCTGATTCCGCCAATAGGTCTCTTTTTCCCTCAACCTATATGCGATTCGCTCTGACAGATGGTGAAAGCTTTTGCTTTTTCTCGTCGCAAATCCCAAGATCTTCTTCCTTACCTTCCCGCTTGGTCTCTATTCCGTTCTCGCGTGTAATTTCTCTTCGCTCCAACCCCTCCTATGAACCGTGAGACTTACGGACCGTGTTTTTTCGACCGACCCCAGCGGGAGCCTCACTTTTGAGTCTAGATTCAAGTACACCCTTGCTTTACGGCCCTTTACCATTCCCCTGACCCATGACCAGGCGCGGGTGGTCCGTTGCTTCCCGCTCACACTTCTCCCCTCCCCTCTAGAGTGCTGACCTTACTCTTTCTCTTGATCCCCTGAAGTCCTCCTCCTCCTCCCCTCTTTGTGGCATTTTTTCCGTAGGCACGTTTGTCTGGAAAAACTTTCCTTTTTAGCCGAAAAACGCATTTTTTTTTCCCTTCTCGACCAGTTTGAAGGAATATTCCCTCTCCCTTGCGGCCGCTTCATCGCGCAGCTTCCGTGTTTTACCCCGCGTTCACGATCCCTTTTCTACTCGGTCTTTACAAGCTCCCGTCTCTCTCACTCATCCGTCCTATGACCCTCCGGTGACGCTCCCTCCTCGTCGCACAGCGCCCATATGCCACCTCCTTGTTGTTTTTTTGTGAGAGATTTCCGATCATATGGCGCGTTCCCGACGCTCTTTTCTTCCAAGTCCCCGTCGCTTTCCGGTGCTCTCCACGTTGTTTTCTCTCTAGAGTCTCGAACCAAGGGTATCCCCTTGTGCGGCAATCGACCCCAGCCCTTAATGACCCTCTTCCCGTAGCACCACCAGAGGTTAGGGTTAAAATGACATCCTTGCCTACACTCTTTTTTTTTTTTTCTTCCCTTTATCCCGGCCGCAGAGTTTTACCCCTTTCCCCCTTTTTTTCTGATGCGGTCCCACATCGAATGGCCTTTCTTTACTTTTCCTTTTTTTCAGGGAATAGACTATGGTGGGGAATTTCTATCATCTTTCCAGATCTCTTTTGGAGAGGTGAGATTCCTGTTCCCTTTTGCTTTTCTGGCTTTTCATTCCCCTTTACTTTCTCCGGTAGTTTGCGGCTCCAGCGTGTCCCCCCGGATGCTTAGACGATGAGCAACCGAGACATGAAAACTCCAGTGCTCAGGCTCATTCCTTTTTTCTCCCAGCCCCCTTCTTAGCATGCACTGCCCCGACTCTTCCTTGACTTTCTTAAATATTTTCGTGCGAACAGAAGAACTTGAACCAGGCGATCACCATCGATCCTTTCGCGGACTCCCTCTGCGAATTCTCTGATAACATATTAACTTCCCATTTTGGCAACTCAATGACAGGCCCGGTGAAATGGTCCTCCGCCTTCCACTTCCTCTTCTTTCTTGAGGAGGTGTATCCTCCGAACATCGCCAGCACTTCCAGATTTCGAGAATTAACCTCACTTTCCTCCCTCCGTCTAAAAACTCCTTCCTCTTCTCTTTCTGAAACTGGATTCTTTGTTTTTCGAGCCCTCCTCGTTCGAGAATTTCCTCTCCCCTGAGTCTCCCCGAACCAGCACTCTACTTTTTTTTTAACGATATCTCTGAGCTCCCCATCCCTACACGATAGATCTTTATTCATAATCCCAGACTTGAAGCTCCTGTGGCCTTAGTCAGCTTTTCTCTGCGGCTCTAGGTATTCGCTTCTTTACCGAAAGAGTTTTGTTTTTACCGTTTTTTCCCGCTACTCGATAATTCGGAAAGGATATCCGCTTACGATTCTTTTTAGTGTGGAGAAGTAGATGGTCGTCTTCAGACCCTTTCTTTTTGCGTACTAGACAACAGTGAACTCCCCCTCGTTCGCTTTTTCAGATCCTGTCGTAGTTCACCGCTTCCCCCCCCACGAGAATTACCTCCTTCCCCAGTGAATGCCCCACTTGGCCCTCTTGCATCCTCTCTCAAACCCTTGAGAAAGACCCCCTAGTTAAAGTCCCCTCATTCTTCTTTACGCCCCTCTACCGGATTTTTTCTCCTTCTGGTTTCCTATTGACTTAGAACCGGACATCCTTTTCTGCGCCTTCCTCTTTCTTTCTACCTAACATATCGTTTACCATAATTCCTCTCTTGTTTTTTTCGCTTATTGTCAAACACTCTTCCAGTCCTCCTTCCTCTCCTTCGTCGTAGAAGGCACCCCCCTTGTCGCTGCCCCCTTCTAGCCCCAGTCCAGCGATTTTCACCTTGCATGGGATGGATTTTTTTTTTTTTCTCGCTCCACCTCGTCCTCCTTCTCCCAGGTCCCTCATGCAGCCTTGTTTTCGAAATGCGCATTTCGCTACCCACAAATTAGTCGAGTCCGTGAATCTCCCTCTTCCATACCTTTTTTCTTTTTTCTTTCCTTACACTCCGACGGCCCTTTTCCCCTGAGCCTCGAACACTCGCTTCCGAAACCCCCCTTGTATAGCTGGAAATCCTTCCTCCTATTGCCTGGAGAGTTCAAGCTTTTAAGTGTTAAGGGACCCCCTTCCGCTTAGAAAACCGAGGTAAAGATCTCAGGCCTCTCCCAAAATCACCTCGGCCTTCCCTTGCATAATTTTAGAGCGTTTTCTAACCCTCTTAACCTCTGAATTTCCCGCCATCATCTGCTATTTCCTTTTTCCACTCCCACTCTCCCCCCTCCTATCCTGGGCGGAAGGATCCCCCCCTTTTTCCTAAAACTTTTGATGGAAGGAGCATCATTTGATTCCTAGATTGTTGTTTGGACAATTCCGATTCGCAGACCCGGATCTCTCCTCGGAAGTCCCAAATCAAGAAGGAAATCCCATACTTGCTTTTTTTCCCTCCTCTTTCTCCCATGGACCACGCATTCTCGTTTTAAACCTTTTTGCAACTCCTCTTTTTCCCCCCTCCCGCCCCCCTCTTGATTTCCGAAAACCATAACTCCGATCTTGTTAGTTTGTTTGAGCTCGGTTTTCTGCACTGAAAAGTCCCTTAGTAACCAAGATCTTCTTCTCCTGATTTATGAGCCATTTTTTTCACTTGATTTTTGAGCCTCCCCTCTAACCTGGTTCTCAAGATCCGGTCTTTTCTCTCCCTTCTCCGTGAATAGTTCTTTCCCCCTTTTTTGACTTGCATGTTAGATACGTTTCAAACATTCCTTTTTGAGTAGACCCCGTATGCCCCCACCGAAAAGGCCTCCATCCTCTCCGATGATAATTCCCACAATGCTAATATGTCTCTTTTTCCCTGATACTCTTCTTCCCCCTCGTTCACCTCTTGCTCTGGAACCTTCGTCCGTTTTGATGGACCCCCCCGTCCTGAGTTTCCCCTCCCCTCCTGAGCGCGATCTGCCTACTTCCTAGGCTCGTAATTCACGATTTTCTCTCTTCCTTCTCCCCGCGTTGCTTTTTTCCTCCCGTCTATTCAATCATACCTTGGCAATGCTCTCCTCTCCCATTTTCTCCTCCTCCCCGGGCTATTGCATTTTGGTTTTTCGTATGTCGGCCCAATCTCCCTTTTCGCCTTGTATGAAAATACTATTTACCTCTTGTTGAGTCCCTGATTTTTTCTCCTGAGTGTTGCTCGTGGCGATCAAGACCTTCATTTAATAGCCCCTCGCGCAACTCTGAGCGAAGTCATCGCTTAGTGTCCTCTTTACTTTCTGGAGTCCTCCCTCTGTAAACCTACCACCCCCTGCACATAATGATAGGAAGAGTCCCTAGAACCCCCCCCCTTTCTTCACCATCCTATTCCTTAACGTAGAGACCTCTCCTCCTGAAGGCTTTTCTCGACGTTCCGTTTCCCAGACAACTTTTCGTTCCGGTTCAGCTTAAGTAGATTTCTCGCCCCTTCAATTTTTCCTTTCTCCTCTAGTTGGGGAATCCTATTAAGCATTTTTTTTTTCCCCACTGTGAGTGTATATTCCCCCTTCTACGCTCCCTCATTTAGATGGTAATGTCCCTTTTTCCTTTTCTTTCCCAGGATAGGGAGGCAAAGAGTCTTGTCTTTATATCCGGTAGTGCGTCACTTCTCTCCTGATGACAGCCCTCGCACTTTTTCAAATGAGCCTTGACTCCCGAAATTGCGACCTCGCCCTCTCTCCCCCGACCCTCTTATTTGACGTTCAACTATCCTCCCCTTCCCCTTACGCCCTCACCCGAGAAGTCCAACGCTCTCAGTCTCTCTATTCTCAATCCCCTCGTCCGAACTTTCGGATCTACTAGCCTTTTCCTTGCATGAAAGAGAGGCTCTTTGTCCTTCGGTTTCCCACCACCTGCACGGCCTTGAAGGATTTTTTTACTTAATGACTGTCGCGCGCCGTGACACACCCCATGTTTCCTTAGGATCGATCTAATTTTCTCCCCACAGTCCTCCTTACCGCTCCTGACGCCCTCGAGATCTTTCTTTCTCTCGCAGATCTCTCCTTCTTTCAGCCTTTCACATCTCAGGACTCATACACCTCCTCGTCTTTTATGCCCCGGCCCTTACTCCCTTCCCACGCCCGCGACTTACCGCGTTTCGGGCCCCGAGTCATGACAAAACCAGTACCCGATGGCCCTGAGCCCCATGAATATTGACCCCTCCTTTGACCCTCTTCCCAAGAGATACTTGTCCTTCCCCCCTGAGGCCAAGTATAGATGATAGAGTGCCGCCCAGAAGCTTCTTCCCCCCCTCTTGACGCGACTCACTCCTTCGTTCACGAATAACTTAGTCTTCTTTCCCCGCAGTTGCCGCTTTTGAACAGGTCTCTCTAATTTTCTCTCCCCCGTCGCATTAAGCCCTAAAAATCCTTAGACCCCCCCCCTTCGCCACAGCTTAGTTCTTTCCCTCTCCTGTGCCCGCCGCCAGCCCTTATTTGCTTTTGTCACTTAAACCAACTCTTTTTTTTGACACGCTTGTTTAAGCCTCTCTCTCAAGCTTTTTTCAGTAGAGATCCCAACTTTTTGAGACCATGAATTCGATTTGATGAGTCCTTGTTTCCTTCCCCCCGCTGCGGAGAGGCCCAATCTCTCTTTTCCAACTGTAGGCACCGGGACCTTCGTAGTGCTTTTCTTTTTGGTTTATCAATGTGTCGGCTCATGTTAGGATTCCCTAGCGCTGGCAAGTGAATCCTAGGTTCCCGTTCCTAACTGCTCTTCACCCGCCGCACCCCGTATATTAAAGTTTAAGTAGTCTCTCCCCCCAGATGTTGTTCCAGAGGACTCATTTATGTGATGTACTAGCCCCCTTCCATCAATCATCCCCCCCCATCTCCCCCCCCCCACCTGAAGCTCATTTACCCTTGGTCCAGGGTTTCTTCCGATCCCCCTTTTTTACGTCCTTCTTCGAGCCCTCAACCCGGTAACGCGCTCGGCTTTTCCCAACCCCTCCCGGCTGCAACCTCCGACTCTTCTGATTACCCTTCAGTAGCTGAATTAATGTCTTCAACCCTTATGCTCAGGAGGTCTCGGTGGGGCTCTTCCTTTCAAAGTTTCCCTCTTTTTTCTGACTCTCCTCTTTTTTGGTCCAGCTTCTAAGATTCCTCTTTTCCTCGGCGCGTCACTTTGTCTAGGAAGGTTTACCCCCATCCCCTCCTCTGTGTTCTTTTTTGGAACGGACTTCGTGCTTTAACCTTCCAGTCTGCACCTGGCAACTTCTGATTCAATCTCTGAGTCTCTTAGGGATTTTTTGAAGACCCCCCTCACCTCCTTCTCCGACGGTGCCTGTGGCTGGTAAGAGTTCGTCTTATGTCCCCCCTCTTTGCCTTAAATTCCAGGCGCTGGATGATCCTCGCTCTTATACACTATGGATATGGAATTTTAGTGCGCCTTTAATTGCTGTTAATGCCTTCTTTTTTCTTAGCAGGACCTCCTCTCCCCTTCAAAACTCTTTTCCTTGTCCGTCCTTCGTATAAGGTTGCCTCCCCACTCCCGTTGTCCCTTCGTCGGGACCTCTTTATTTCCTCCCTCACCGTGGAGCCATACCGATCGTTTTCTCTGAATTCACCCACCAGGGTTTTTCTCGTCCCCCCCCCTTTCCCTCATAGCATGAAATAGATGGTGGACTTTTAAACCGAAGCCGTGACTGCCCCCTCTCCGGGTGATGCCTTGTAACCAGGCCTTTTTTCGTCATCCTCTTGACGTCGTTTGGGCGGGTGTCATCTCCTTTCACATTGGTTCCGTCTATCCCCCCCCTCGGATGCCTTTTTTCCATTGCCGCGTTCCTGACCCCCCCGCGAAGTGTTCGACCCCCCTCCCCGATGATCTGCTTCAACAAGGTGCTGACGAGCCTCTTTTCATACAGGTGGGTCTGTCGGCCATCCGCCTTTCAATATTCTCTCAATTTCGCTCTGTTCCAATCATCAGTTGTTGTTTGTGTTTCTTTCATTTTTTCGCGTCGGCGATGATACCCTCTTGCCCCCCTCATTCTTCTTCGCCCTTGTTTTTTGAGGCCGTTCCCATCTCCCTTTTGGTTCTGGATTTCTTTTGGCGTTTTTATCCCTAGACCCACCGAATCCCTGATCCCTTTTCCTTTTTCTAACCCCAGATGTTCGGGAATTATGACCTCCTTCTCCCCACCTCCTGCATTTTCGAGCAAGCGCCGCTTTTTCCCCATCCTGCAGAGACGGCCTTCGTGACCCTTTTCTTTTTTTCTTCGTTTTTCTGCTCACGCGCGAGTTGCTGTTTCCCCTCCCTTCTCACTTGGATGGGATCGTGAGCTTGGCATCGACGTGCTCCCGCATGGCTCTCTTCCGAACTGATTTTTTTTCTTTCTTTATTTCCCCAGCGTTTTGTAGATTTTCTCGAGTCTTTTATCAGGATCATCCCCCCGTCGATGACGGGAAAGTTACTCTTGCTTGAAATTGAGAGATCTCTGAAGCCCCTGCACCGCGTTTCCAGTGCCCCCTATCTTTTTTTAACTCCCCTCGAATTAGGGGCACCAGCGACAGCGCTCGATGGGGCGGTATACCGCTCGCCGAATTGGGTCCCCTACAGAGCCTGGGTTTTTTTTTTTTTTTTTTTTTTGGCCCTCGAGATTGCCCGGTTCCCTTCTCTGCCCTACCATGCTTTTGAAGGCGTTTATTTCCCTTCCCACCAGCCGGTCGACGCCGCTAATGTCCCTTTTTCCGTGATTCACCATGTTTTACGCTTTCTCAGTTCTCGCTTGATCTCCTGCCTCCACCCCTCCGGAGCGCAGAAGGATCCTCCGGCGGGAGGTCTCCTCCTCTCTCTTTGGAAGAACACGATCTTCATTGCCTTCCCTTCCCCCTTCTCGCTGTGTAGGTCCCCCCCAGCCGTCGCTGACAGCGTTGCGGATAATGACAGGAAACCCGGCACCTCTTCGCCGCCCTTTCTATAGCAATGACTGTTTTCCCTCTTTACTTTTTTCTTTGGTCGACGTCGATGGTTCGAGTGACCCACCATTTTCCCGTCCTGCCGTCCTCTTCTCCTCTTCTCGAATCTCGTTCGCTTCACGTCTCGACATTTCTTCTTTTTGCCGTCTACGTGAAACAGTCTGAAGGAAGCGCGCTTCCCCCTTCCTGCCCCCGGGACAGTTACCCACAGACCCCTCCCGCCCCAGAGTTTATTCGGGCCCACTTAGCGGCCTCTATCTGCTCTTTTTCCAAGCATTCTTGACTGAAACACGACCAGCACTCGAACCGGAGGTTTCTCCGCGCTTGGTTTACTTCTTCTACTCCTTTTGTTTCTTTCTTTTTTGATTCTCTAATTCTAACGGCGCAGATTCGACGTCTGGTTGAAGGGGACGCTGCGCTTCCACTTCCACTCTTCCGATGTCACCGCTGAGCTGCCCCCGGTCGGTCTTAATGTTTTCGGCGCGGTCCCCCGGCAACTGACTTCTGACCTTCCCCTCCGACCTTTCCGACAACACGTCGATCCCCCTTTGACTTCTCCTTTCTCTTCGTCAAGCTGTCCCTTCGGACAGATGGCCTTGATTTCTTCCCCTCCCCCTACCCCCTTCCATCAAGCATAACAATATCTCTCCATTCCTGAAGGCCGATGATCTTAACGGCAGCGGGTTCCCACTCCCGTGTTATGTTCTTCCTTTAGTCGAGACAACGCCCCCCAGCGTAGACGTTTGACTACAACGCTCTGCCTTCGAATATAGCGATAATGTCTTACCCCATCCTCCTTCCGTCGAGGCCTTTAAGATCCGGCTCGCGTCTGTTTTCTCTCTTTTTTCGGTTTTCTAAACATGTTCCCCCTCATAGGTGATCAGCTCGATTCTCTCCCCCCATTCGTTCTTGACCGTAATGATAGCGGACCACAATACACCGACTTACAAGAACGCCGTTCTGTGGTTTTTCCCGTCTGCTGACAAATGGAACTCCTTCCCTCCCATTCTCTTCTAAGGTCTCAGAAAATTAGGCGAGTCGGGTATTTTCATCTTCTTCAGTTTCTGTAGTGGTGCCCTTTTCTTTTTTCCGCAAACAGCCACTATGCCTTTCCCCCCCCAGATCTCTCTCAGCGGTGCCCCTTGCGGTTCTTTATGCTACCGTGAGTGTCGACTCAAGCGTAAGCCTTAAGCGTTTGCTTCCTTTCTTTCCCCCAGGTCCCAAACGCTGAGCAGCGAGCTGGCCTATCTTACAGGCTTTCGGGCCGTAGTCTCCGGCTCCGATGCCAAGTCCCCTCTGCCAATACGAACCCATTGGTGTAGAATGACCAAGGGCTCCTTTCGCTATGCGCGGTAACACCACGAAGATCCTTACGTCACTCGGGGAAACGAATGCCCCCCGTCGGCATATGCTCGACAGCTTTGCGCGCTGGCTTTACGCAAAGCCTGCAGCAGTCGTCGCGTCCCCTCTAGATGTAAGTCTAATCCCGACACTTGCTGAGATTAATTCGGTCCGCTTCCATTCGGGGCCGAGTTAAAGATTACGGAACCCCCTTTTGGTAGACAAGCTAGATGATGAGCCATTTTAGCGTCCGATCACCGGATCTATATGGCTGTGAAGTCGTCAGGAATTCCCTTCCGCAACCTCAGCCCCAATTATATCACGATATCATCATAAGTTTGTTCCTTTCGCGAGATTTAGCTCTTATTGGCTATGTTCCGGCCGGCGACGCCCCCCCTAACCGCCGATTTCACCGCCGACGCTCGGAGACTTCCCATTGCCTAGCCGTCCCTAGACGGGGGTAGGATTTCGCTTGCCCTTTGAGACGGGAAATATGCCCTCTCCCCCCCATCGGATACCCTGATCGCGATGCAGAACCGATGTTCGCGGGTATTCACCTCCTTCCCTCCCTGACATACATCGGCCATGTCTGACTCTCCTTCTACTCACTCAGCTTCCCAGAGCGACAGATCCTACTGATGTTTCACCATCGAACATTGTTATCCGGCCCCCGCTAGAGGGACAGCTGTTCTAGAATTTCATTTGTGAAAGGCGGGCGCGTCCTCTTCAGGCAAGTAGAGTTGGCTGCGGCGGGGGACCGGGGACGCACTGCCGAACGATGGAGTGTAAGGCACGATTTAACCTCCCGTTAAGCGGGCTAAATCTGGGGTGTAGTCACGACCCGGATCCGGCTATAAACGTATTATTTTTTTTTTGGGTCTAAAAGCATGCTGTACCTTTTGCGCATCTCGGATCAGAATTTCTCGTCTCCCTGCACCGGCACGACCCCTGGACCCCTACTACCTCTCTTTTTTTGATCATTTTTCTATAACGCCCCAGCCCGGAGCCTCTCGCGATGATTTTGAGTCAGACCTTTTTTAGTCTCTTTTCCCTCTTTTACATCTTAATTGAATCAATGATAGCCTTTGAGGGCCATCCAGCCTAACCCCCCGAACTCTTTCTTGGGAGGTTTTCCCTTCCTCCCCCTTACCTTAGCCCCCTGCCGCGAATGATCTCCTTGTCTATCGGATCGCTGATAACCATGATCCCTTCCGTTGTAGTCCCCACACATTTGAGATTGACGCCTAATGGAGAACGCGATCTGAGAGGCATCCGCTGATGGTCCTCCGTCTTGACGATCATCCCCTTAAGAACTCTTTTCTTCTTCTCGCAGTCCGTCATGCCTCTCTGTTCAGGTCCCCAGTCCTCCCTCTGGCTGGGGACCCCTGAGTCCTTCTCCTTTTTGATTTAATGACAGTCACCCTGACCTATGCGCCTTGAGCCCCCTCTCGTCGAGCTCCCCAGCCCCCTACTTGTATGTAAGAGAGTACTTGGAGGGCTCGGGAGACTCCCTAGAGGTGAGTGAAGAAACCCATCCTCTCTTTCCCGCGCCCTCAAGCTTTCCTGATGATCTCGGTCGCTCCTTTTCCCTCCAGACTTTGTCGTAGGCGCCTCCTTCTAGTCTTACTGGAAAAAGATGCAGGTTGATAGCCCACAGGTCCTTCCTCTCCCCAGAAGGTGTTACAAAGAGA
>Ga0179591_1283554_pt1 | contig 17241 bp, 22 predicted proteins | sample CZOMad2_1_08_16f_FD_182891 | JGI IMG/M metagenome (GOLD analysis project Ga0179591, IMG submission 182891) | Vadose zone soil fungal communities from Angelo Coast Range Reserve, California, USA - CZOMad2_1_08_16fungal (PacBio error correction) | ecosystem: Environmental > Terrestrial > Soil >... | reverse complement strand
TGAGGCGTTTGGGCGTGCCGCCCGCCTGCCTTGTTGAAAACTCGTCTTGCTGCGTGTTCCCCCCCTTTTCTCGGTATGTTCGGCCACCCGTTGGCAGGTCCCGACGGGTTTTCCCGATCCCACTGTGGCTTTTTTTCCCTTCTTCCCCCTTGTTTTCCCTCGCGTCCCTGTTTTTTTTTTTTCCTTCTCCCCACAGGGGAAGCGCCAGGAGCTCACCCGTAGACCCCAATCGTTCAGTCCAGGACCGGCGTCGGGCCGCTTTGGTCCTTTTTTCTTTTTTTTTTTTTTCCCCACTCTTTGTTCTTGGGTTTTTGGTTAGAGGCCCCTAGAGAGGCGGGGGATTTTTATTGCCCCCCCTTGGTCAACCACCCCACGTCGCTGGTTTTTTTTTTTCCCCCCTGCGGATTCTATCTTCTTAAGGCCGGGATACTGGTGCATAGTCATGTGTGGATGCCTTTTTTTCCGTGTTTCCTTTCTTTCCCCTCTTCAGTCCCTTTTTTTCGGCCCTAACTCTTTTCCCCCTGCCCCCTTTGAACCCGTTTTTACCCCCGGGGGAAGTACCAGACAACTTACGTTGCTGGCCTTTTTTGAGTTACCTCCCCCATGATTTCTTCCGCTTTTTTTTTTTCTGGGCGTCCCCCCCCTTCGGTTTTGCTGTTTTGTCCTTCCCCTCATAGGGACGTGGTTCGTGAGCCAGACCCAGGAACGATTTTCAGTCCGCTCCAGTTACCTCATCCCCGTTTCCCTTCCCCCCCCTTCGTTCTTTGCTTCTTTTTGTTTCCCCTTTGCGAGCCCAGGTTCGTAGATGTCGTACAACTTGGTGGAGATCTTGATTGTTTTTTTTGATGCACGTCTCCCTCCCCTCCTTTTTCCCCTGCCTTTCCTTTCCCCTCCCTTTGTTTAGTTCCTTTTTTTCCCGGCGGTTGGTGTCGTAAGGGATACCCGCCTTTCGAAGGCCGCCCTGAATTCTGTTGGCCTTTCTTTCGGAGACTTCGCCCCCAACACAGCCGGTCCGCAGCCTGTCCCCCCATGTTCCCCCAAACCTGCCCGTCGTCAGCATCGACGCCGCTGTGCCGACACGTCGCGTTTCTTTTTATTGTCTTTCCGTCTTCCCCCCTCTCTTGCTGCTCTTTCACCGCGAGGTTTGTTCCCGGCGGACTCTAAAACCCTTAGGCGTATGCCCAACGCTCCTAAACTTTCCCTCTTCCCCACTTCTCCTGCACATTTTTTTTTTTTTTTTTTCTGTGCAAGGCCTGGACAAGGAGGCTAGCGGGTCATTTCGCGACTCCGGCTGCCCAGACTTCGGGTCTTTTTTTTTTTTTGCTACTTTTTTCCCCGTTTATTGGCCCCTACTTTTCCCCCGGTTTTCGTGTTGTCCGGATTGCTTGTGACTTTTCGCGGGGAATTCAACCCCAGGGTAGTCCCCTGCGACGCTTTTGATTCGGGCCTCAAACCTTTTTTTCTTCCTTCCTGCTTATGGGTTGCCTCCGGTTCCTTTCCCCGTTCGTTCCCTTTTGAGGCCTGGGCCCTTTGAACCCTGGGGGACTGGAGATTTTGCCATGATTTGGTGCCTCTATTGCCTTCCTCTTCCCCTTCCTTTCGCCCTCTTTTTGTTTTGCACCACCCCCCCTCGCTGACCCCCCCTGAGTGGCCAAAGTGGGCCTGTGGACAGCCTGTTGGCTACCAAGACCAGATGTCACGCCGTCTCGTTTTTTTTTTGACCTCAGTGACCACACCTCTTTCTCTCTTTACCCGTGTCTTTTCCCCCCCCTTCTCCCGGGCCCCCCCACACCCCCCAAAGAAGCAGGAGAACAGCCCAGGCTTTTTTTCCTTTGACCCTTATCTGGGCAGCTTTACTCCCTTCCCCTCCCCAGTTCGTACTCCCAACTTTGACCTGTTCCGGGTCCTGGGAACGCTTACCCAGTCTTTTGACCCCTTATGCCTAGAGGAAAACCCCCAAAAGAGTCTTTGCGCGCCCCTGGGTCCGGCCTTTCACTTCCCTGCCTTTTCTTTTTCCTTCATTTATCTCCCCATGCTGTCCCTGGTTTCCCCCCCGCGAGATGGCAGGCGGCCCCGACCCAAGTCTCTTCTGGGCCCCCCCCCCTCTCCCCCCCCCTTTTTCTCCCCCTCCATGTTCTACCCGGCCTCGGTCGAGGTTTCGAGGAGAAGATACTCAGACCTTTCCTGCTCCTTTCCCTTGACCCCCTAGGGGCGGCTGCTTTTTCCCCGTTTGCCGGCTTCTCTTTTTGCTTTGCTCGAAGCCTCTTTCTCTAGACGTCAGGCTGAGTTTGTCTAGCTGCATTTTTGAATTTCCCTTCTCTCTTTTCTCCCCTCCCTTTTTTTTTTTTTGGCCTTTCTTGATTCTTTTTTTGCCCCTCTGAGCTCTCGACCCCAGGCAGGGCCGATGGCATTCCCTTCCCCCCTTGCTTCTTGAGCTCCTCCCGTCGCAGCATTCTTCCGGCCCTTCCGCAACCGCACGCAGTCCCCCGCCCGAGGTCTTTTCGGTGAACGGCAGATGGCTGGCAGGGGATTCTCCTTCTCCAGTCCCCGTCTTTTTTTAAGTGTCGTGTAAGAGACTGTCCCGGCAGGTTTCCCTGCTGTTTTCCCCGGCCCCCCCGTCTTTTCTTTTGTTGTTCTTCTTCCCCCTTTTTCTGTTGTTGCCCCCGGTCAAAAAGGGCATAGCGGTTTAACGACAGGGCGGGAGTTCCCTTCTTTTTTTTCCCCCCATGCTTCTTTTTTGTGTTTCTCCCTGAGGGCCCCCGATCAAGGTTGTCCATGGGTCAAGAGTGATTGTCGGCCATTTTACGTGCCTTTCTTCTTCCTTTTTCACTCTTTTTTTCCGACCCTACCGATTTCCTCGGTGGCGTAGGCCCCGGGTAGGGGATTTGGCCTTTTCTTTTGCCTTTGTCACCTCCCCCGGTCCCTTCCGGATTGTGATTACCCTAGGTAAAAGGCGTTTTTGGATCCCTTTTTCGCCCAGGTTTCTTTTTCTTCCAGTCCCCCCTTTTCCTCTCCGTTCTTTCCCCTTCTTCGTTTGTTGTCGTGTCTTTGTTGTTTGTTCCCCCCCACCTTCTGTTCCTCCTTTTGGGCCTTCAATTCGGCGGCCTGTCCACAGACCTGCGATGACCCGTCCAGAACTCCAGGTCTGGTTCCCGGCCTTGCTTCCCCCCCCCCCTTCCCCCTCCCGTGCCCTTCTTGTTTAACCTTCGCTTTCCCCACCCGTAGAAGGGCCGTCCGATTGACGGTTTCGAGGCCCTTTTTCCCTGGCCTTTTTTTTCCCCCCTTAGCCTTGTTCCCCTCCCCCCCCTTGGTGTTGAAAGAGTCAAGATCTGCACACCACGGAAATGTCGCTCACTCACCGCCGCCCCCGGTGCGTTTCCTCTTTAACCGTTCTTTCCTTTTCTATCCCCCTTTTTTTCTGAGTTGTGTGAAACATGTCCGGGAAGGTAGGCGCCAGGACCCCCCTTGTGGCTGGGATTTTTTTTTTTTTTTGGACCCCGCTCCTTTCCTGCTCCACTTTCTTTGGGTCCCTTGTTTCTTTTTTTTTTTGTTTCAGGGTCATGTTCTGCAGTTGGCTCGCTCTACTTCTTACCCTGCCGGTGGCTTTTTGTTAGAGTCCCTGCTTTTTTTTTTCCCCTCCCTCCCCCCAACTTGCGGTTCGGGGGCGCGCGCGCTTAGGACGGTCCCGCATTTTGTGGGACGTGGCTTTTACCTCGGATAAGGCCGAGATTCGCCCCCCCCGTTTCTTGTTTTTTTTTTGTTTTTTTACGATCGCGACCCCGTTCTGGGTGGGCTTTCTCCGACTTTTCCCCCTGGTGTTTGTCTCCCCTCCTTTCCTTGGGCCTTCGGACTCCTGGTTTGCTCCTGTCTCCCTACCCGGACCCCCTATTCCCGAGGTTGTGGTGTGTGCCGCGGCTTTTCTTTCTTAGATCCTGGTTTCTTCTTTTTTCTTCCGTCTCCTCTACCCCGAAGGGATAAAGACCGAAAACAACCAGTTTCGGTAAGAAATCTACTGAATTGATCGCCCCTTTCACCCGGTTTTCTCTTGACCTCCACTAATGTTCTCGGACTCAGGGCAGTTTCAGCCTGTGAGCTTTAGTAATCCGTCTCCTGCTCCCCCCTCCCCCCCCCTCTTTTACTGTTTAGTCTGCCCCCCCCCCTTCATTTTTCTCGCTGCGCCTCTTTCGGCCCCTGGGAGGCATCCGTGTTGTGTGTGGTTTTGGACGCGACCCCCCCTCTTTTTTTCTGCCTTTCGCTTCTCCTTTTTTCCTGGGGACCTGACATTCGGCTGGGCGCCTTCCGAGGTGTCGGCCCGAGGTATATTAGCTCGGCTCCTTTCTCTTCTCCCCCCTTTCTTTCTGACTCGTTTGATCTCCCGGGTGCGTTTCTAGAATATTGTTCGTAGGGTTTTTTTTTTGTTTTTTATGGTGTTTGGTTCGCCTTCCCTTCCCTGTTCCTTTGGATTTTTTTCTTTTCCTTCTCACACCATTCAACCGCTCCCCCTTCAACGCCACACAGGCAGACCAAACAGCGTTTGGCTGCAGTCGTCGCCACCCCTTTTCTGTTTGTTTTCCCTCCTTTTTTCCTTTGAGGAAGGTCCAAGATAGGAATGGCCGCCGATCCCCAGTGGCCCTTCCTTCCCCGTCGTTGTTTTTGTTGTCCTTCGAAAATTTACTAGCGAGCCCCTTCTCGAGGAGTTTCTTGCAGTCCGGCGCCCCCACTTCCCCCCCCCCGCTCTCGTTACGAGGAGCTCCCCCCCTCTGTTTTCTTTCTGGTTCGGCGTTTGTTGCTAAGTAATTTCGACTTTTCACGTGGGAGGGCTCGCTCTGTCGATCGGCCTCTCTCTTGTTTCTTTCCTCCTCGCTTTTTTTTCGATCTCCCACGTCCCCCCCCCTGCTGGTAGCTGCCGGGACCCGACGTTCGGGCTTTTTCCCTGGTTTGCCCCCCTCCCCTTTTGACCCCTTTTTTTCTCCTTTTTCCACCCTTTAGAGGAGCTCCCCGCATACTGAAAGGTTTTTCATTCCTCACCGCCCGCGGACCTTTTTTTTTTTCCCCCCCTCCCCCCCCCCTTTCTATGGTTTTTTCTCCCCCCACGTACGGACGAATTTCTCGGCCCTTTTCCCATCCGCGGTATCTTCCCTTTGAATCTTTCCTTCTTTCCTTTCCCTCCTCCCCCTTTTTTTTTTTTTGAGATAGTGAGGATGATTCCGGCAGCTGCTGCGGGCGTCTTTTTTTTTTTCTTTCGCTTTCCCCGGGCCGGGACGGGGGCGAAACCAGGCTGGTTTGGTCACCGGTTTTTTTGTTTTTGAGGGTCGAGCTCGTTTCCCCCCTTTTCCCTTCGGTTCTTGTTTTCGAGCTGCCTCCATCTTGACCCTGGTTGCTTCGTTCACGCCACCCCCCCCCTTGCCGTTTTTCCCTGACCGTGCCTTCTGTTTTTCCCATTTTCCCCCCCCGCCCCTCCCCCGCCTTCCCTTCCGTGGCCTTGTGCGTCGCCGTGGCCTCGTTTTAAGCATCAGAACAACGCGGGCGGATGTTACCTGAGCCTCTCTCACCTCCTCCTTGCAATACCTTTCAGGTCCTTTTTTCCGTTACGTTTGAGTGAAAGCAGCCGGCTTTTTGCTCACCTGGAGCTCCCGATCTCCCTTGGTTTTTTTTCTTTGTCCCTGAGCCTCGGTTAACTCCTAGGGATGCTCGGTTGCGCTTTGTTCGGTGCGACTCCCTGGTTTTCCCTCCTGTGCCTGGTTTGCCCCCGGTGACTCCCCCTGTGTATGTTTACGGCGTAGAGCGTAATTTTTCAAGTCTCAGGACCCTCGTGGCCCTTGCTCCCCCCCCCCCCCCTTTTTTCTCCTCCCCCTTGAGCCATCCCAGGGATTGTTTTCCTGTGCGCGGTTGGGTCGTATCAGGCTTGGGCAAACCCCTTTTTCCCCTTGGTTGTTTTTTTTTTTTTGTCGTTTGCCATCGACGCCATTTTGCGGAGGAAGTGTTTCACCCCCCCAAACTGCCCTTCTGGAGGGCGCGATTTTGCCTTCCTCTTCCCCCCCCTTTCGTTTTCTCCTTTTTCTTTTTTGTTTTCTTTTTTTCTTTCGGGGATATTCGCAGACTCCTAGATTAACACCCCCTCGTCGCCTCCAGGACGTCGGCCCCCCGTTCCCCCTTTTCCCCGACTTCTCTACCAGCCCCTCTCCCCTTGAGGGGCCTGGTGTAGTGGTTCTCCCATAGGGGAGCGGGATTGCTCCCACCCTCTCCCTTTTCCCTTTTTTATTGGTTGTTTTGTGTTTTCTTCGCGTCCCCGACGTTCCCGGGCGGGCACGCGATCGAGCTCCGCCCCGGGAGGAACCGGTCCTCCTAATTGCGACCAGTCTTGTTTCCCCCTTTCTCTCTTTTTGTTGGTTTCTTCCACTTTTGCTGTCTGTATACCTATGAGTTGGCGATATACCTGTGTTACTTTGTCTCCAGGGCTCTCTTTCTTCCCCTCCCTTCCTTCGCCTCCGTCCCCCCTCAGAAGTATTTTTCTATTGTCGTAACGGCCGCATGCTCGTTTTAAGGCCGCCCGTTTTGATTGAGCCCTTCTTTGCCCGTCGGTTCCCCTCCCCCCCCCCACCAAGGGTAGTTCCCCCCACACCCACGACTGTAGCTGAATCCATCGACCCCGTAACGTTTTGACGCAGAACTCTTCCAGACGTACAATACCCACAATTTTGCGCGGGATGCCCCCTCCGAGTTGTTTTCGAAACCCCGGAGTGAATCAAGCCACAAGTTCCCAGGTTAGAAAAGAGTATGTTTGGCTAACCGCCTGACATACGCGGCTTGGTTCTTTCCTTCCCTGCCCAGCTTTTAGTGCCCCCACGATGAGATTAGCAACCCGGTCATTTTTTTGCGGTGTCCCCCCCCCCCCTGTGAAAGCGGTTGAAGTCCTAAGCACTTCGGCGTGTTCCCTCCTTTTTCCCACGCGGTCCCGATTGGTTTTTCGAAGGGTTGGATTGTGCCTTATGTCCTTTTTTTCCTCCCTGCTTGTTTACAACCCTTCACCCCCCGTTGTTTTCAACACGGGCGGCAGATTTCTTTTCCTTATACCCCTTTCCGGAGAGACCGTACTCTTTGCCATTACCCTCTTGTTCTCCCACCTGAACGTATTCGGAATTGGGTGGAGGCATGCCCGGAACTGTGGTCTGCGGTCTTGTTTCTTGCCTCTTTCCCGGTTGCTTTTGGCCCCCCGCCCTGCAGGAAGCTAGGAAGGTGCTGCCATATTTTTGTTTTCCCCCCATTCCCCGTCACCCTGACCCCTTTAATTGATGCCAGGTGAACCCGGCCCCTGGACGGACACCCAACTTTTTTTTTCCCTCCCCTTTTGTCTCCCCCCCAATTTGCTGGGCGCAGGTTACCCTCAATTGGGCTTCAAAAGCGCTCGGGCCAAGGTGGTCCGTTGTCCATCCCCCCTTCCAAAGGCCTTTCCCAGCGTCAGTTTTTCCCTCCAGTCCATGAGGGAGTGCCCTTTTATGGTTTTTCGCGGGCTGAGCGCGCCACCGCTGAACCCCTCCCCTCCCTGGTTTCGGGTGCCACACACTTTCACTCCGTTACAGGTGCCTTTTGATTCGGCATTTGTGAACAACCCTTAGCTGGGACCCATGCACGCGGTTTTATTCTCCTTCCCTTCCCCCGTTTCCTTTCTCACTCCTTCTTGGACATTGCTGACACGTTGGGTTTTGGGTTCGTTCTGTAGTCCCGGACCCTTTCTGTGCTCCCCCCCTCCTGTTTTTTGGTCCCCCCCCCTTTTTGGCCTCATCATTTTTTATACAACCCTAAAGGAGACGATTTTGGCACCTTGAGATATTTCCTATTACTGCCCCCTGCTTTTCTCGGTTTTGACGTCAGACTTCGTGCGCTGCTGGGGGGTCTGGCTTTTGCCGCGTTTCCCGGTCTTCCCTTTGCTGCTTGAACCGAATTTGTTTTTCACGTCTCTCCTTTGCCTCCCCGCAGTGGCCCGCGGTGAGCTGCAGGAGTGCACAATCTTCCTTTTTCCCCCTCCTCCCCTTGTTCTTTTTTCTCTATCTCCCCCCCTCCTGTTTCCTTCTTTTTTTCGTGGACCAAAGGGCAGCTTTGATTTAGACCTCTCTCTGTTCCTTTCCCTGCTGTCGTGCTTCATCACCCGGCAGGGCCCAAGTAGAGGGAAGGACAACGAACCGACCATGGCTTCCCCCCCGCGTTTTTTTTTGGGCGTTTAGCGTTGAATAAGAGATGTGTTTCCGGTTTGATTCTCCGTCTCCTTCCCCCCCTCGGTCGATGTTCGTTGTTTTTTTTTTTTCCCGTGTCGTGTCATTTTGACCGTGGAGGGGTTTGCCGCGATCCCACGTTGGTTGCCCCCTTCTTCCTCTTTTTTTTCTTAGTACCGGAACCTTGTTGAACTCCACAGGGACGTGAGGGGACGCCCGGGCGGGAGGCAGGGCTCCGGGAGTGGCCATTCCTTTTGTTTTTTTGGCGACCCCGATTCTAGCAAGTCAAGTCTTTGACACCCCCCCCGCGTGCCTCCCTTCCCCCCCCCTTCCGCTTTTGCCTTCTTTTTTTTTTAGGGAGTTCCCCACTCCCTCCTGTTTTCCCCATCCTCCCCCGATTTTCTCCTCCGTTGTGGGGCTAAGTAGGATGGACGCGGCGTCGGCGGATTTGTGCCGTTGCCCACCCCTCCCCCCCCCCCCTTTCCATAGCCGTTTTGTTAGACCAGGGGGTCAGGTAAAACTTGGGCCGCCCTTTTTTTTTTTTTCCCCACGAGTTTCGTGTTTTTTTTGGCAAAGGCTTAAAGGGCCCAAGTGGTAGGGGGGGGTCCCTCGGTGTGCACAAAAGGTCTTTTTCTTCCCTCTTCGGCCCCCTTTTTTTCTTCTTTTTCCCTCCCTTTCCCCATTGGGGGCCCCCCGCCCCCCCTGATAAAGGTAAAGTTAGGTCCCCCAAGGCCGCCCGCCCCTTCGTCTCCATGTGACGCGTCTTTCCCCCCCCCTCTTGGGGCCCGTCACCCTTTCCACGAATTCAAGCTTTTTTTCTTTCCCCGGCGCGATCCCTTTTCCTCCCCTCGTTGTTCCGTCCTCCCCCCTTTTGGTGTTGAACGTGAAGTACACGCTAGCCCCACCAAGGGTCGGGGAGCAACCCCACCCCCCTCGCCTCTTCCTCGTTTTTCCCGTTTTTTTTTTTCCCCGTTTTTTTTTATTTTTCGTCGTTCCCAACCCCGGTGCGTTTGTTTTAGTGTCAGGGACCCATGGGCCGATCTCCTGGTCCCCCTTTCTCTTGCAGGCTTCCCTTCGCCGGCTGTGGTGAGAGACTTTTTCACTTGCGTTTTTTTCCTCTCTTCTACGTCTTCCCCTGGGGTGGCCCTTTTCTCGTCCCCCGTCATTTTGGTTAGAACAAAGTCCCCAGTTCGCCGCGTTATCCTTTTTTTATTTTTTTCCTGGTGATACGATACCCGCCCGTCCAGCCGTTTCCTTTTTTCCCTGTTTTGAGTCACCGTCTTTCATCTCAGTTTTCGGGTTTTTTTTTTTTTTGGAACCCTATTTCTTCTTTGGGGGAGGGGAGTTTCTCCGAACTCGGGCAGTCTTTTTCCCAATTTTATCTATAAGGGAGAAACGGAGAAGGAATCCAGGTCTTGTAATTCACCTTGTTCCCTTTACGTTTCGATTCCCTCCTTGGGTATGGAGATCGCTCTGATCTTTCCCACGGGCCCCCCCTCCTCCCCCTTTAAGATCTCCCCCATTCCGGAACCATATTACTCTTTTTGCACTGGGGATTCCCAAGTTTCCCCCCCTGTCCTTTGCTTTGCCGTCCCATGGTCTGGCATTTATCGGGAACTTGTGAACTTTAAGTGAGCCCTTCCTCTGCGTTTTTTGCCACAGACCCCCCCACGTCACGTATTTGCCAGTTTCTTTCCCAACCCGTGAGACGGCCGCGCCTTGCTTTTTTGGAACGTTTTTTCTTTTTCAGCCCAATTTTAAGAGTTTTTGTTGCTCGGCGAGGAATTGTCCCTTGGGGGCGGCCATCGGCTGTCCCAGCTCGCCTTTTCTTGTTCATTCCCTCGGACGATTTTCTCAGAAGCGAGATTTTTTCATTTTCTGCATTTACCACCCCACAGTCCCTCTCCGTTCCACGGTTGTCCTTTGAAGCTAGCTGATGTTTTAGCGTTTCCAGACCACAGTGCCTAGTCTTTTGTTTTTCTTTTTGTTCTTTTTTTGTCCGACCACTAATCCTTCCTCTCAGGCCGCTTTTCCCCCAACAAGGACCCTTTTCCTCCCCTCCCTCCCCCTTTCACTTGCCCCCCCGGCAGCGCCGTTGAATTGCTGGTTTCGGGGGGGAACGGCCCCATGGTCCCTTTTTACGCTTGCGCTTTCCTGGCGGACAGAGACTGAAGGATTTCCACGGTTTCCTTTTTCCTTTCTTGTTTCCCCCCTTTCCCCCGGGTTTTCATTTCCCCCCATCCGCACAAATATTCACCCCAACAGAGAGAGTAGGAGTTAGAGCTTGACGTGGACACGCCCCCCCTTCTTTTTCCGAGTGGTGGGGGGGTGGGTTGTTTTTTCCTCGAGCTCTTGGTTCGGTTTTCCTACCTCTATAGTTCTACCAAGTGGAGGTTTTAGATTGTTTTTTGGATAGTTGTCCGCCTATTTTCTGTTTTCTTTTTTTTCTTCACGTTGTCCATTCCTTCGTTAGAGCAAAGCTGCCTTCTCTGGGTCTTTTTTCCACCCCCCCCGTTTTTCGTTCCGCTTTTCCCTGTTTTTTTTGACTTGTTTCCCCAGTAAGGAAATGAAAATTGAGTCGGCGATATCGTTGAACTAATGACCTTTGATTCCCAGAGTTCTAACCAATCCTTCCCCCCGGTTGCACCTGCAGGATCTGTTGAACCGTTAAGAGAGTCTCGGCTGACCTCCCTCCATTTTCTCCCGCTTTGCTTCTTTTCCCCCCCCCTTTGTTTTGTTTGAGATCTCGATAGGCAGCTTGATTGAGGCGGGCGGGCCCATTCGAACTTTTTTTGGCCAGTTGCTTTTTTTTGTCCTTTTTCTGGGTTCCCCTTTGGTGCCCTTGCCTTTTCTATCTGTCATTGCCCCACTTTATGGCTGGCGTTCTGTCCTGAATGAAAGGTGCAGGTGCGGTTCACCGATTCCAGGGCCGCTGTCCCCTCTCTTTGTTTTCCCCCTGGTTGCCCCTTTCCCGCGAATCCGTCCCCCTTTGTGCGTTTTTTGGTCCCCCGCGCCCTTTTCATCGATTTTGAGCAGCAGCTCGGGCGATTTTAACCCGATTGTGCTCTCTCTTCATTTGCTCCACGTTCGTTCCCTTCGTTTCCCGGTTCTTGGCCCACGCCTCCCCCACCAAAGTAGAGATAATCTTCCCATCTTGGGGTTGTTCCCCTGTCCCCCTTTGACTTGGCTCCCTCCTCCTTGCTTTTCCTTCGTGTTCGTCATTGTCTTGATTCGCAGGCCAACGCGGGGTTCGTTAGTTTTAGACATGTTCCCTTGGAATTCCCGAGCGTCCTTGGCCCTTTTCCCCCCCCTTTCCTCCCCCCCTGATTTTTTCACCATCCGACTCCCCCCCCTGCCAGTTTTCCGGCCTGGTGGGCGGAGGGCTGTTCGGCTTTTGACGTTCCCTTTGTGGTTTCTCTTCCCCCTTCGTCGGTCTTGGTAGGAGTTCTTTCCCCCCTTTTCCAATCACCCAGACGTCTTTTGAGGGGACGCGGATCTCGTCTTTGCTTCACGTCGTTTTTCTCTGCCTTTAGTCTTCATGGGTTTTTCTGTTTCTTCTCTTTTTACGTCCTCTCCCCTCCTCTTTGGACGACCCCAAATAGTAGCGCACCCGCGCCTGCGCATTTTTGGTTGCCGGGACGTCACCTCCCCCCCTCTTCCGTTTGTTTTTTGCGCTTTCTCCCAGTGGGCGTTTTTTCCGGAAGTTTCTGGGGCGTCATGAGTTTTTTCTGCGGCTGCAATTTTTTTTCGACGGTCGGTTTGCCCGCCTCCGCTCGTTTTTTTTAGGTCCGATTCAGGGCGCCCCGGGGAATTTTTTCGCCAGTTTGTGGCGTTTTCAGCTCTGTTGGTTGCGATTCCCTTTTTTTTCCCCCCCCGAGTAGCTTAAAACCTCCCTTTTCTTTCCCGATTTTGATTCTTTTTTTCCCGCCTCATAGCCAGCGCTAGGCGATCAGACGGGTCCTAGTTCCTCTCCGGTGTCCCCGCGTTTAACAGCCTTCCCCTGGTCTCTCCCTTCCCCCCGTTGATCTGTGATGGTTTTTTTTTGAGACCTCGCCCCCCCACATTAAGGTGAGGATAGTACCACCAGAAATTCCGTCGAAGCATCGTTTTCTGTTCCCTCCAGTCAGCTTTTTCCTTTTTTTCCCTTCCCCCTCCTCTCCCCTGTCGCGCGTCCGTCCCCCCTTGCGTTCGTTTTTGTCCCGTCGACAGGCGTACCCCTTTGCCATTTTTTGGTAAGTTCTCCCCTGCGATTGTTTCAATGCCCTCTGTCATACCCTGCGGCGGTCTTGGCCGCCTTGTTCCCCCCCTTCCTTTCGTTTCCCCTTTTAAGGCCGCCTTTTTCCCTGCCCCCCGCGGTGCTGACTTCCGGACGTGGTGTTTTTTCGGGGCACGACTTTTGACAGAGGTAGTTCGCTTTTTTTTCCTGATTTTTCCCTTTGCTTTCCCTTTGCATTTCTGAGGTGTTTTCTTCTCCACCCCCCCGTGGGTCGACGAACTTCTCCTTTGGCCGGATTAGCGGAGAGTTTGAACTAATTTAGTTGGTTTATGTGTCCCCTTCCCCTTTTCTTTTTTTTCCTTCTGTTTTTTTTTTTTTTTTTGCGGCGTTCCCCCCCTTCCCCTGGCCGAGTTTTTCCTGAGGACAAAGAAAGGTTTTTTTGCCGAAGTCCGCCGAGTAGTGGCCCCCTTCTTTTTCTTTTCACCCCTTTCTTTTTGACTCCAGTACCCCTCTTGGTTTTCACCCCTGGTTGCCATTGAACCCGGAACACTTTGTTCTCCCACCCTGGCGGCCCGTGGATTCGCTCCCCCCCCCTCGTTGATCGTTTCCCCTTTGTCTTTTGCCCCCATTTTCCCCCCCGTTTGGGGGGCCGCAACGCCAGCCGCAGTCAGAAGGCCCACCCCCCGTAGGCGTCCCCGCTTTTTGAATGCCCGCCTTTCCACACCGTGCAGGACGTGCTCCGAAGCAAATCGCCTGCCGGTTTTCCTGCACGCTCCGTGAGTGCACCCTTCCTCCCTTCTCGTTCCCCCCCCCACCTCTGCTGGTTCCCAGCCGGCGTTAGCGTGCGAATTCTACTGGGTACGTCCCTAGCCTGCCCTTGATGGCCCCCGGGTGTCCTTTCCGCTTTCCAGGAGGACCACGTTTTCTGGCCTTCACCGCCCTACCCCCCACACTTTTCCCTCCAGGCCTGGCCATAACAGACCTTGGAAGAGGTCTTCTCTCTCCTCCCCCCTGCATTTTCTGTCTACTCCCCCAGTCCTTTCGTGCGGCTGGGTGGGAGGACGGGCATTTTTTTCTTTTCTGAAGGTGATGCTTCCTTATCATGCGTTTTTGCTCTTCCCCCTTTCCCGTTTTGTTTTTGGTCGATGTGTCTTCCTTCTTTTTGGCATTATTTCTTTCCTCCCCCTCCCCCACGTTGTTTGTTTGTTTTTCTGATCTTTCCTTGCCCCTTCCCTTCCCCCCTCCTCTCGTCACACCAGCTTTTGCGTTTTGGAGTTCCGCTTCTTTTTTTTTTTTCTTTTTCTGGGCGCCTTTTTCCGAGAAAGTCCACCTGCAGGCCGCCGGCCGTCTCCAACGCCCAATCCAGGCCGTGAACTTATGATTTTCTTCGTGGGAGGGCCAGTTTTGCGAGTTTTCTCAGGGTTCGGTTTTTGACGCACGAGGACATATATGCTTTTTTTTCGTTTTAGGGCCATTTTCCCGTCGGCAAGGTTTTATTAGGGGTTCCCCACTATGATTTTCTCACCTTCCCTTTTCTCATGATCTTGGGATGGACACTGGTAAGGCCCCCGGTCTCCCCCCTCCGCTTCTCTCAGAGTTTTCATGCAGTGGAAGATGGGGAGTACCCTATGGGTTTTTGCCCGACGATTCCGACTCCCTTTTCCCTTTTGGTTTTCCCCTCCGTGTTCCCTCCAGGCGGTGGCTTCCGGCCGGTCGGCGTCCCAGATCCCTTCCTCACTCGGTTTCCCTCCCCCTCTTTGGCGTCCCTGGTCACCGTTGCTGGCACCTGGGGCGGTGGCCACCTGACCCCCTTTTTTCCCCTTGTTTGTCCTCATTTTCTACTGGTCCCCAGTTTTGCGCGTGACCCGGCTTGTTGCTGCAACATGTTTTTGGTCGGGCCTAACTGTCACCCCCCCCCCCCAGGCTATCTTCCGTGGGGTCGGGTTTGTGAAACAACCCGGTGCAGCAGTTTTTTCCCTCGGGCTCTCCCTCCGCCCTCTTTTTCCCCCCCCCCGAAGTCCTCTTTAGGCCCCCGGGTCCCCTGGTCCGTCCTGCAGCGTCAACTGGACAGGTTTCTGACCCGTTCTTACATGTTTTCAGAGATGCTCGTTTTCGCTTTGCCCTTCTTTTTCCCCTTTCCCCGAAAAGCACCCTCCGCACGTCGTCTTGTCGTCGGTAAAATGGTTGCGCATTTCCCCTGTTTGCCCCCCCCCCTTTTCCCCCCCTTTCGGTTGCCAACCCCCTTTCCAATTTCAGGAAGATAATATTCTGTGCATGAGAGAAAGTCATTTTCTTTTCTGCCCCCTCCTTTTTGTTCTCTCCGGATGGGACACCCATGGTCGAATAATAGGCCTCAGTTGCGGAAGGCCCCCCTCCTCCTTTTTCATGACTGTTTCTCCCATGTTGGTTTGTGGGGGATGTTTATGCATTTTATAGCTACCTGGTCCGTGTTCCTTGGATCGTCACTCCCCTTGCTTCCTGTCTTCGACCTCCCCACTCTTGAGTTTGTTTTGGTAGGACGGCACTTTCTCTTTTCTTTCTTTTCCTCCTTTTGACGGTCTGACGTTCCGTTTTTTTTTCGGGGAAGCGTTTGCCCAGTTACGATTCTTCTCCAGACCGGTTCGGGTCGGTGTTTTTTTGACCGACTCTTCCTCCGTACAGGTTGGTTGTGGGAGCTCTCCGAGAGCATTCTCCCCGAGATCCTCCTTGGTTCCCTGTATTTTTGACCCTCCAGGGATCGTTGTCTGGGTCCCACACTGCGGACCCCCTCGAGCGGCTTTGCTCGGTCCCTTGTTCCGCCCCTGTCAGGGCTTTTTTTGGCCTACTTGCGCCCCCCCGATCCACTAGACCAAGTGTTTTTTTACGACATATCCTCGCGTTCTCTCCCCCCCCTTTTTCTTCTGCCCCGCACGACTGTTTTCTAAGGATTAGCCCAGGTAGCCCCTGTGAGTGCTTTCTTCTCGTCGCGAGCGCCACCACCCCACGTTCGTTTTTTTGGCCTTTCCCCCCCCCCGTTTTCTTAACAGATTATGGCTCGGTGTCCCAACGCCCTCTTTTCTTCCCATCGTTCCCCCCCTTGCCCCCCCCTGGTGTCGGGGTTTTTTCGCCGGTTGGCAGGACTGGGGGCTTTCATCGCTGTGTCCGCGACCACGCTTTGTTTTGCTTACTTTGGAGTCGTCCTCTTTTTTTCCCCTACTTGCTTAGCCCTCCCCCACACCAGTTATGATCCAGCGACCCCCTGGCCGGGAGATTCGAGACCTTCCGTCCAACCTGTGCGAATTCTGGTGTTATTGTTCATTTTAGGTTTTGTAGTGTGCCTTCTCATTCCCCTTTTTCCCCCCCTTCTAGAGGGCCCCTCCCCCTACCTAAGTCACCCCACTAGTTTTTACCTGCCTGCTACCACCGGCCTAGAACGGTCTCTCCCCTTTCTTTTTTTCTTCTTGATTTTTTCGTGTAGAAAGGTGGACGAATGCGCTCCCCCATGGATTTTTTTTTTCTTTGTCCTTCCTTCTCGCCTCGACTTCTCTCCCCTGTTCCAGGTGGATTTTCTCGCGGTGACCTTCGGTCCTTCCCCTCAAACATCCCTCACGGTGCCGCGAGGCCCCGTGTTATTCGCCGCGGACGGCGGAACGACACCCCCTTTAGGGACGTGATTCCTCGAGCCTTTCGGTTTTACCACTCCCTTTCGACTTCGTTCCTGGATTGGCGTGACCTGCCGGCTTTGCCGAGCAGGCCTGCTCCCTTCGATGACCTTCTGTCTGGTCTGCGTTTCCCCCCTTTGCCCCCTCTTTTCCCGCCTTCCGTTTGCGTGGAACCCCGTGCGCCGTTGGGGTGCGCTGGGCCGTTGCCTCGATTTAACGCCCCCTCGCCCCCCTCGAGCTCTTTCTTTTTACCTCATTTTTTTTCCCCCCAATTTTTGGAATTAGAAGCTCGGACCGCAAGCCAACGGTGTGGCAGGAAAACTTCTTTTCTCCCCCCCCCCTTTTGGGGTCTAGTTGGCCGTGCGCAGGATCTGCTTTTTCATTCTCTTGTTACTCCGTGTGTTGTTGAGATCTCTTTTTTTTGATCTCCCCTCCCTCTTTTTGGCGCCCCCTTCGTTTTTTTGGCCCTAGTTCCTTTCCCCCCTTTTGCGAACTGCGCGGGTCCGTGTTCCACCTTTGCTGAGGGTAGTTGAGAGTGGCTAGACGCCCCATGGAAGGAGGATCTCGATTTTCCATTTTTTTCCTTTTCTTTTTTTTGCGGCCACCCCTTGGCCCCCTTGGCCCCCCCGTACGGGTGGGCTCTGTACCAGGGTCAGGACGAAGCCGGGCAGGGGTGCGGGCCGCCGAGGTCGGGCCTTCGTCTCTTCCCCCTCCCCCCCCTCCCGCGGGGTCCATTTTTCCCGCGCGGCCCGGAGCTCCAAGGAATCAGGGAACAGATTCGACGGTACGTCCTTGTGCCCCGCCCCCTGTGCCACCCTCTCCCCCTGCTCTCTTCTGTGGATGGGCTTTGGGGTGCCTTGTAAGGGCGGGGGGGAGAACCGGAGCTGCGCTAGGTCGTTTCTGGAGTACTTCCTTCACTCCTTTTCGGCCCCAATTTTCCTCCCCCCACCTGGATTCCGCGGCCTGGCCCTCATTGCCCCGGCTAACAGGGGCCTAACGCTAACTTGTAGGATTCCCTCGTTCTCATCTCTTTTTTGCGCTTGTGGCTTTTTTTTTCTTCGGTTTTGTCACTCTTTGTCCTTGGTGGTTTCCCCCGTCAATCAGTGGAGAAAGCGGTAGGATTGTTTGGTTTCCCACGCTCAAAAGGAAAGTCGGCGGGTCCTCTCCTCCCCTG
>Ga0179591_1172084_pt1 | contig 17241 bp, 18 predicted proteins | sample CZOMad2_1_08_16f_FD_182891 | JGI IMG/M metagenome (GOLD analysis project Ga0179591, IMG submission 182891) | Vadose zone soil fungal communities from Angelo Coast Range Reserve, California, USA - CZOMad2_1_08_16fungal (PacBio error correction) | ecosystem: Environmental > Terrestrial > Soil >... | reverse complement strand
TGCCCTGGGGATTCTCCTTTTCCTTCACCTTCTTCCGCAGCATCAGCCCCATGATCCCCACGATACGCTCAGGACGAGGGCATTACATTGAATTTAGAAGTGGGTTTTTAAAAAAGTCAAAGTCAGTGACAATAAGCACGTTTTACGATTGTCCGCATCCCTGGACTTCCCCGAAAATTATTCCACCTTCGGCTACCTTGTATTTTTCCTATACCCCAACGGAGACATTTTTCTTTCCGTGATTTTTGGACTGCTCTTCGAAAGGTGGTGTCCGACCACGATGGCGGCAACCCGTTCCTTCCTTTTTTTTTTATGTGTGCCTACTGTGGCCCAAAGTAATCCTCACAGCCATAACTCCGTAGCAAATGAAATTTGTTTGGTTCATCCCCTCGGCTACGCAACTAATTTTCTTCCCGTCCCGTGGCCCCATCTACTGCCATGCCGCCTCCTTTGAGAAGTCGGACATTCACTTCAATGTGGATGAACCCTGACTCCCCTGGCCCAAGTTATTTCCCATAATGTGGATTCCGTTCCCCCCCCCTCGGCACAATCAGTTTCCCCGGTTTCAACGCATTGTTTGTCTCCTAACTTCCCTCCTTTCAGAACACTTTATGCGGGTCTTTTTTCACCCGGTTTCGCCCAGTCTCTCCCAACCCAAACTTTTCATCCTTTCCTTTACCCGTAGCCCCGATTGTTCAGCAGTCTGAGAGCAGCTAGTTTCCCGACCAATTGCTTCCCTGAAAGTCTCGGTTTAGTTTCCAATCCACCATCCGCGTTTCTACCCCCCAATCAGAACCTCCTCTGCTCGTTTTTTTTTATCGAGTAAATTTCTTGGGACGTACTATTCCTTCTTCTGAGAAACAATTTCGCTTTGCATGATCACTCTTTGTCCTGCCCTTAAACGTGGCGGTTTGCCCCGGCCCCCAAAGGCTACCTGATGGAACAGTTTTGTGACCTCAAACCGCCCCCCATTATTTAACCACACCCGTTTGCGTCGTGCCTTTTCTCCTCTACGATAGACGGGTGTCGCCCGAACGACAAGGAGCGGTTGTGCCTCTCTTACGAACTTCCACTTACCTCCGTTGGACTGGTGTTTTTTGGACTACAGTTTTTCGTGTATCAAGTGAGTTTTCAAATTCCCCAGACATATGTCCTTTTTTCAGTGCTTCCCCTCACTGCAATCTTCTACCCAATAGGCGTACACCGGGTTTTTGTCTTGGAACAGTTCTTTCATCCCCCCCTTAAACTTTTTGACTAGTTCCCGACATGCCAAACTCAATATGCTCCACGATTGGACTGTATGTTCTTCTGTTACCCCACGACCTCCAGATCAGCGGTAGTGATCGTTTCGTGCTCCCTTTTTACTGTCCAGTTCGTGGATAGACTCCCAACTGATTTGAATTTTTCTCCAAAGGTCCTGTGCGCGCCCCTTCTTGCACCCACTGCTCCTTAGCTCTTTTGACTCCTCTCGCATCCCATATCGAGAATTTTTTCATTCTTTTCCTAGTGTAGATCCCCAACAGTCCCCTCGGTCGATAGACCGCATCGCTTAACGCTGTTGGAAGTGCCAGACCTGCATGACAGACACTGCCAGCCCGGGAACTTTAATTGTTGTTGTCATTTGTGCCCTTTTTCGTTTGCTCTCGTCGCCTGCCAGTGACTCGCTACCTCCCCTGTTGAAATGGTTTGCCCTCTCTCTTACATCTGTCACCCCGCCTTCCCCCCCTTTTGCTTTTTTAAACTTCATTTCGCCGCGTGAATGGTCCAAGTCTGTTCTCTGTCTCGTTTTTCTTCATAGTTTCCATTTCTTCCCGCCGAGTTCCTACAGTCTTTTCTTTTTGCCTTATCGGAATCCAGTACCCTGTCCTCCTCCGCGTCCCTCGTTTCGTTTTTTTTTTGTTAAGCTACCCTTCTATCGTTTTTGCTTTCTTCGAGCCTCTATGTTTGCCCAGTTCAACTTCTTTTTTCTGCCGACACTTTTTCCCAACTTCCAGCATCGTGTTCCCATCCCTGGAAGTGGGCCTGAACTGCCCTCCGCCTTTTCTTTCGGTCTGCCGCCCCTGCCTCTTTTGGATGCATTTAGAAAACCAATTTGTTGGAAAAGCCCATTTTTCACCCCCCCTTTGTCTCTGCGTGTGGTTTCCTTCTCAGTCCCAAGGGTCATTCGTTCAAATTGGAGCATTATTCCCTTTCTTCTCCCCCTTTCCCCCCCCGCCTATATTTAATTACCCTTCCCCGCCCCCATTTTGCCTCCAGAGTATCCCCTGAATTGCAGATGCCTGACAGTTCTGCCTTAATGGCTTCCCTCGGTCTTATTCCGTTTTTTGGTGAGTGATCCCCGCTATCATTCATCAGTTGTTGTTGGTCTCATATCGCACAATCGTACCATCCGGCAGTTCCGTCATCGGTTTTTGAGTCATTAAATGAAGAGCCCTGCCGAACCGAAGGACTTTCCCAGTCAATAACTTTTGCGTTCCACGTTTCCCGCAGCGGGGGCATTAATCCTTTTTTTAATCACCCTTATGACATACTTCCAACTTTTTCGACTTACCGCTTTTTTTGGGCCCCCCCCAAGTTCGATTTCAAAAACATAAAGCAGCCGAAAGGTTTTTTTTTTCCTACCCCGTCGCTCCACCCCACAACCCCTTAGTTCGGACCCAGACCAGTTCGGCGTCTTGATCGTCGTCCCGAGTATGATCCCTTCTCAGTGTTAGGAACACGCCCCTAGCAGTGCAGTTGACCCCCCCCCCTTTCCTTTTTCATTGGAAAACCAGTTCTTTTCGTCACCCCACGGCATCCATTTGGCTTTTAGTTTCCCAAAAGGATATTTGCTACCCCTTCCACGCCCCCCCTCATATCTTTTATGACCCACCCCCGATTATGCTCCGCGTCGGTCCCTAAACATTAGTTTCTGCTTCTCTCAAGTCGCCCATTCCTTTTCATTTCTTTTTTTCATACGCGTGTTAAGGTTAAATTGTGGGAAGTGCTTAAGCCCCTGAGGTTTCGCCACCGATTGAGTGTTGTCCCACCGCGAAGTGTGGAACGTTCCTTCGATTTACACCTCGGGAAGTGAGAGGAATTTTCACCCAATCCAGGAGGCCTTCTGTTTCGGCCTATGTCCGTTACCTCTCGACGATTCACGTTTGAACAAAAAAACCCATCAAAAACCTCCCGGGGACTCACGGAGCCCAGGCCCCCTTCTTTCTTTATTTTTTCAATCCACCGAAGTACTGCACCTTTCAGACGATTACTCCCCGCCCCCTTTGTTTGTTTGCTCCCCCCGATGAGTTTTTTCCTCCCCGGCTGACCCTAGTTACTTAATGTGGTTCAGTTGGCGAGACGGATCCGAATATCTGTTATGTTTTCTTCCTGGCATTTTTTTGTACATGATTTGGTTCCATTACCCTTTGTCCCCCCCTAATTGTGTCTTCCCCCCTACTTTACGGAATTCGGGAGGCCAGCGTCCCACAGAATGCCTCCTTGAGATTTGATAGTGGATTTTTTCCTTTGCCTACCCAGTTAAATATGATCTATTTGTTGATCGGCACTTCAACCAGGGGTTACGTGGTCGTCGTTACGCGGGGCCAGCAAATGCCTTTTCATTTTTTTGCTCGTTCTTCCCCCCCTTGCTTTGAAGCTTTACACGTTTTTCTTTTTTTTGTCTGCTTTTGAAAATTCATGCTTATCCACGTACCCCATTTTTTTCACAAAACGGGCAAATCCCACCGGACTCCGAATCGGGGGCCACCCTTGTTGCGGGTCGCCAGCTGGCGCCAGCGTCCTTTCTTCTGCACTTTTTTCACAGCGTCGGCGTAGACCAGGTCGCTTTGCCCACATGTGCGAATGTGTCCAGTAAAATGGTGATGTTTTCCACCTAACCCATGTCCAACCGGAGCGTTTTGATTTTTTCTTTTTTGGTGTCCATAGTTAGTTTCATGCTTGAGACCTGTATTATTAATGAAGATCGTAAGCTTTCCCCTCTCGACTTTTCCGATTTCATACGTTGTCAGGCCCCCTGGCTATGTGGATCTTTGTGAAACGCGGATTTTATCGAGTTGGTTCAACATTTCCCCCCTATCCTTGGTTCCCCAATATCCTATTTCTTATATAAATGATATTACACCATTTTGTAATCAGTGGAAGGCCACGTTTTGCTTGTTGAGATAGCTGGGATCCCCCCTCCGCCTTTTCTCTTTCCTTGCTGTTCCCGTGCCCTGGCAGAACATGAATGGCGTTGAATCATCTTTTGACCTTTTCAATCATGTCCGCGCGCCCATGTTCCTGTCTTTTTTGTACAGTCGTGTTACGTCGGCTTACCATTCCTTTGTCTGACAGTGTCCTCCTATACTTGCCCCCCCCCCTTTCTCAGTTCTGCTGATCTTCTTTCCGACTGTTTATCCGTTTTTCTATTTCCCCTTAACGGCATGATTCGAAATTGCCCCGTCTTTTTTGGGCCTTTTTCCCCCCTACCCGCCATGCCTTCTAACGGGTCTGCAATTTTTTTTCTTCTACGTTTATTCTTTAAAACCGGAAAGGTCTTCCCCCTGGGGACATATATTCTCAGCGGTCGGTTAACCTGAAGGGTTCGAATTTTTTTCTCCTCACCCGTTGTTTTTTTCTGGTCCACATTTCGTTGGGGTCTGAGTATTCCGTATTTCGGACCCAAACCCCCGTCCCTTATCCCACTTTTCGGCCGTCCCCTTGGAGCGTTATCCGCGTTCGGCGGAACGAGACTGTCATCCCCATGGCAACTATCACACATTGACTTTTCGTACCCCGGATTCCCCCCAAATGTCGTTTTCGTACTTTGGTCTTTGGAACATGGCTTTCCCAACCCACCCTTCCCAATTATCAAGCGTCATCTTTTTGTTTTTACCCGTCCTTCCCCCAGTGCCACCCCTCAACGGATTTTCACAGGCCAGGCGGTAATTTCGTTTTAGTGGTTTTTCCTTCCTCGCCTTCGCAGCTTTGTTTGTTTTTCTACCCCCACGAACTCACTTTTTCCCAACGTGTTTGCCGTCCCTCCAAACTTTGCTCGCAATACTTGAAATTTTAAAAAGGCCCTCATTGACTCTTTACCCTCGTGGTTACCCCACCCCTTTCCCCTGCCACTGGCACATGTCACCCCGTCCTGCCTTGCCCCCATGGCCAGCCTCCAAAGCAAACCGTGAGGGGCACTGACGCCTCGTCGTTTCGCCTGCATTTCCCCTTTCCCAGTTCCCCTTGTTAAGTTTAATTTTTATCTCCTTGGGTCCCACCCAAAAACCCCAAGTGGTTTTGTTTCTAATTCTGTCCCCAGGCTGCCTCTGTCACTTCAAGCGCTTTTAGGATTCTTCTTTCTTGCGCTCTCCTCCTGAAGGGTCCGACGGGGACTCGCCTGGACAAGCCCCTCCGGTCCTTTTAATGCCCGGCCCATTGACTTTGTACAATCTTCGTTGGGCCCTCATTGCTGGACGGGACCGGCTGTGACCCAAGGTAGATGCATTCCCCCCTAAGAACTGCTCTCTTTTTTACTCCACGCACATCATTGAAACCTTTCTCTTAACAATTCCCGGGGATATTCGTCTGAAGAGAGTCAGCAGTAAGTTTCCGAACGAACGGTTTGTCAAGAAGTCGACTTCCTTGGGGCTGTGTTTGGATATCTTACTGGACCACATCCCGTGTGTGCAATTTTGTGGCATCGACCGTGGCGTTCAATTGCCTCTCCTTGAATTTTCTTTGCCATGTTTTCTTCCTGGGCTTTTTTCATCCACCGTGTTGTTAGATCTAGATCATTTTTTCCCAGAAGATCTTCCCCTTAGCCCTGAACTTGGACATTTTTCCCCATCTCAAATTTACCAACCCCTCAAAAGCCCCCCCCCTAAGTCCATAGTTTGCCCTAGTGTCTTCCCCGCCCCAAAGCCCGGTACCAAAAAATGATTTGGCGAATGATGAATACATACGGTTGACTAGACAGTCTCTCTTTGCAGTCGCATTTGTTGCCCGTTGGCTTGCCCACCAGTTTCTTTAGCAACCAGTTCGTACCCTCTTATTTAAGACTGATTCACCTCAATGGCTTCATAGGAGTCGATTGGGACTGTGGTCTAGAGGTCAGATGGCCCTTTTAGAAGATCTCCTCCTGGCCTTTCCAAGCACGCGCCCAGTGAATTTGATCACGGGGTAAATCTCCCTGGTGTCCCAATGACGGAGTTCCGTCTTTTTGAGTCTTCACACCGACCCCACGTTTCGCTGGCCCTCAAACACGCGAAATAGAATAAACCCTCTTAAAACTACAACTATATGCCAATGAAGCAGTATTCACAAATGCCCCCCTTTTAGAGATCCCCCAAGTCGCCAGTGAACCTGCGGAACGGTTTGGGCCCCTTTATTTTTGGAAAGTGGAGTCCTTCTTAGGCCCCCGTTAGAGTGTTCAAAGTTTTCGCCCTTGACAATTGCTTTTCCACCTAGGCCAGTTCCAGACGCTTGCAACGTTTTCTTGACTCAACCTTTTTTTCTAGTCCTTTTTGTGTTACATTCTCATTTTTATAAAACGGCCCTTCCTGCTGAAGCAAGGTCTTTTCGCACTCCCGGACCTTCCACCCCACGTGAGGTTTGATTTTGAGTTAGAATTTGTTATGGCCCCCCAGTTTCCTTTTGACACCCCCCCCCGCTTTCCGCTTTACTATTGTTTTGATTTGACCTTTTTTTAGCCCCTCCCTCTCCCTGACGAATCCATCCCAGGGGTCGTGGAAGCAAGTATTTGTTTCATAGTCTAGCCAATGGTTTCTACCAGTGTAGACGGTCATTCGCCCTTCCCTCCCCAACCGCTAACCTCTTCTTGTGCTCAGCCGAGGCATGGTGTCTTTTCGTCTCAGGCCGTTTTGTCCCCAACCATAAAGGGAGACCCACCTCCCTTGGCATTTTTCCCCCAGCCGACGGCGATCGCGGAAAAAGTGCCCCAACCCTTTTGACTTTTTCTCCCCCGTATGTTGAATTTAAACCACGGACAGACCTTTTTCTTTTTGCACGTGCATCCGAGTTGCCTCACGTGGTTTGAGCAGCCAACACACTTTATGAGGCCCAACCAGTAAGTACGCTTGATTTTCAAACTTGGTGCCAACTAGGAAACTTAACACAATACAGTTTCCATGAGCCTCCAGGTTTTGATGTGTTAAGTCCCCGCCCCCCCAGTCCAATCTCCGCACGGCGCCTTTTCCAGCCAATAAAATTGTTTGCCGCCCCCGATCTGACTTCTCCCGCTCCGTCGAGAACCTCTCAAGTCCACGATATTCGGATCAGCGTGTAACGCACACCCCGCCCCTGCCTGTACCAACAAGAACTGGCTGTCCCCTCTAAGTCACGGCCTTACCCGCCACCCACAATCCCCTCCGATGCCCAACCCCACTTGCCGTTTCACCAGTGCAACGCTGAGGTAAATAGCACTCCGGCTGGTGCGTATATAAGACGAAGCCGTGAAGCCCAAACGTACCAGTATGAGTGCCTCTTTGCAGTCGGCTCATCCCCGTTTATATTTCCCCCCAACCCAAAAAACATTTTGACAGAAGGTCACCAGGAATACCCGACCTCGGACTTGAGTTTCAGCCGCCCTTTTTCGACCCCTGCTTTCTCTATTTTTCTATTTAGCCACAAACATCTACCCCAAACTCCCCTTGTGATCCAACCCCCAGACCAGACCCCCAGAATCTCCTTGTTCTCTCGTTTTACGTGATGAAGTCTTAATACCGGTCGTGTACTTATCTTTCCCCCTACTTCCCGTGATCCACATAACCCCTTGCAATCCTTCGAACTCGGGCGGTTACTTGTCCCGTTGAGGTTTCAGGGTTGCCCCGTTACCCCATTTCTCCCCTGGAACTTTTCAATTGTTTTACCCCCTCACATTAATGGCACCCCCCTCGGCCCTGTGGGCAGCTACGGTATCCGAGCATTCCTCCGTGGTTTTCGTCCCAGAGTCAGAATATTTTGCCCCACGCCCATTTTGATCGGTTCCTGGTCCCCCCAGTTTTGGTCCTTTGTCGCCACCCAGGGTTCTTGCCCATTGAAAGCGCTCTTTTTCAACAATCTGGACGCCTCAAAAGGGCAGCCTCTCCCCCCTAGGGATCATAGAGGTGCCCTTTTCTTGTCCTAAACTTGTGCTTTGTCCGCACGCTCTTACCTCAACGTCCAAAAGGTAAACCTTTGAGTTGGAACGGGTTTTCCTTCCCCCACAAGAAAGCGTTTTCTCAACTACTATTTTTGATCCCATTTTAGTAGGCTCTGTGACCACTATAACGTCATAAGCCCCATTCCCTAATGTACTGTTTCCTTATTCCTGATCCCCCCCCTTCCAGTAGTGGAAGTGTCATTAAATGTCTGTTTTCCTTCCAGACCCCCTGTCTTCCCAGCAGAGCAGACTCCCACCTCTTCCTCTTGTCCCGTCTCGCTCCCCCCATTGCCTTCCCCAGTTTTCGCGAATTTTCCCCCACCACGTGTGAAGAGACCAAACCCCAACTCTCTTCTCATGATCACCAGAGTTTAATAGAGGTCATGCGGTCCTTCCCGACCAGATGACGCGTGTTCCCACTTCTATTTGCATTTCGCCGGCCTCCCCCTTTAATGATTTCTCTTTTCAACCGAAAACGGTGCGAGTTAATTCTCTGCCCTTTCCGACTCCCCGCTAACTGAAACGCTTAAAGTTGTTGCTCCTTACATTTTGTAATACCGAAAGGCACAGTCCCTGATTTCTTTTTAACCCTAATCCGCCGACTTTCCCTTCAAGGGCTTAACTTTTACTGAAGAAAACCATTGCTTCCCCCAGACCGTAGTTCCCGCCCTCCTTGAAGGTTTTTTTTTCCAGGTTGTCTCAGAACGCAATTTTATCACCAAAATCGTTGAATTGTATTTTCATACCCGCGGATTTTTTTTAAGTAGTCAACTGTAAACCCTCTTCTTATTGTCCGGCCTAGACACATATCTTCTGCACCTTCCACCCCCCCCCCCCCTTCCCATGGGAGTTTGTTGATCCCTACGCATGATGTTAATTCCTCCCTGCAATAGTTTGCCCCCCCCATTGCCGCGGTCTTTTCATACCTGCGATGTATAAATGATTTCTGGCCGATGTGCCTTCGCCTCTTCCCGACAACTGTGTTTGAAAACACTCTGCAACTTTGGCTCTTGCTGTTGAGGTTCCCGAAGTTGGCCCCTGTCTCGGTATTCGTCGCGGCGTTACCAGGATCTTTTCCTTCTCCCTCTCCGGTCTTTTACAGAAAACCCCTTCCTCCCATCCCCTCCGGGACCCCTTCAAAGGTACGAGTCGCTTGATCCTTTTTTTTTTCCGCTCTTCCTTTAGTTCCCTGGCAAATGCCGTTATTTTACGAGTGAATGATCTCTTCCCCCCTCGGTTTGTTGTTATCTGCTGATCGTCATCGGAACGAACGGAGATCATGACTTCATTTTTGCCTTTTTTTCCCCTTAAAATGCCTATTTTGAACCCTTATTCACCTGCGACTGATCCCTGTTATGCTTCCCTGCCGCCGAGTAGGGAATTGCGAATTTGTTTTAGAGCAAGACTTTACTACCTTCCTATTCCCTTCCTCCAGCAGCGTTTGGGTTCAAATCTGCTGTAACACTCCCCCCCTCTCTGCCTGACTGTTCATTGGACCCGTTTCAACTTTTTTTTTTCCCCCCGCTGTTTAGGTAAAGCCCCTCAAGCGGGCTTTTTTGAGGCTGCCGAGATCAATCATTCTCCCTTTCTACTTTAGAAACACTTTCCCTGAGATTTGTTTTTTTTTAAGATGGGATCGCATTGTTCCGGGAATCCCCCTTCCGTCCTTTCCCCCCCTTCAGTGACATGTGGAATTTGGTTCGCAACCCTTAGTTTTCTTTCCCCGCCGCCGCCCCCCCTTCATTAACTTGTTTCCCTTTTCTTGCTCCTTTTGCTTGGCAACTCACAATTCTGTTTTTTCTTTCGAAATTCTCACCCTTTTTTTTTTTTTTTTGTTTCCTACGTGTGGAAGGCACTGGCATTCTTGAAGCCTCTAAGCTACACTGAGTTGCCTTGTTGTATTTTTTCCAAGTTTTTTTGTCACGGCGGTTTGGCCCAGTGCCCTCTGGATTACAATATGGTCGAAGAGGACCCCTACGTGTTCAACAGACCTTCCGCGGAGGTTTAGTCTTGATATGAAAGCCTGGTTCCGACCAGCCCCCTCCCCCTGATAACCCCCCACCAATCACCCGTGAACCTTTCTTTTTTGTTATTTTTCCCGTTCGCGCTGGCAAAAGGTCTTTTCTTCTCTTTTGATCAATTCCCGTCGTTAAATACTTCGATCTTGATGTCTACGAGTCTTTCGGTGTGTTTTTGTTCCTCTTTTCACCCTCTCTTTTGACGACACTGTATTGAACCCTTTTCTTTTTCGCATCCCCTTGCTTTTGTTCGATCGAAGGAGGTCCAGAATTTCTCGAAAGTCTTTTAACCTTTTCTCTTCGGCCCCAAATTTTCCACTGTAATAGCAACATAGTACATTATTCTCCCCCACGAAATGGTCCCAGGAAGATGGCTCAGGGACCTGCTATCGCCGTTACTGCCTGTCCTCTTTGAGTCTTTCATTTGTTAAATTCCCGCCTTCCTGGTACCCCTCCATGTTGATCTATACTTGCTGATTTGTTTCATGTCGTCACTCTTCCCCACCAGGGGGTGTTTTTCCCCTTTAAGACGAATGGGCCCATTTTTCCCGTTCGTGACCCCCTCTTGTACGCTCGGGCCCCCACTTTATTTGTCTTTGAACTCTTCCATCCCCTGGTACCTGCTCTGTCTTCCTTTTTCTTTTAAATTGTCCATCCTTCCAGAAAGTACCTTTTTTCCAAAACTGACACCAACTCCGTTTCCCAACTAGGGCCTTCAATCAGTTGTTTGTACCCCAGTTGCTTTTTGAACGGCCCCCCATACCCAGCTCTTTTTTGAGGTTCTTTAACACCCGTTGAATCAGTCTCTTACTTCTCAGGCGCTTCCCCCCGCCCTTCAAGGGTTAAAATTTGGAAGTTTTTCGGTTTTTCTTGTTTTGTCAAAAAGTTTCAGGCAGCCTTTCCGTTTTCTGACCCACGAACGTCCCTATGGCTAGAACACCGAGTTCGCATGGCCGGCGGCATGGGCCGATGTATCCGCTACGAGAGTTTCTCCTCCATTGAGGACTTTCTCGTCCCCCCGACCGAAAGCTGATAAGTGGATTTGTCTATTTCTCATTGATGTTGGATTACAGAGTGGATCTACACCTAAGAAAATTAAGTCCTCAGGAGTACAGAACTAACAGCCCAGTCTTCTCTTCTGACGTAGCTGAACCGTCCTTGATTAAGTTGGAAAAGGCCTATAGTGATTTGAAAAGTTGTCTGTTTTTTGGTAAGACTGTCGACGGCCGAAACGATTGACAATCCAACTAGAGTAACGTTTTTTCCGGCCACCCCCGTGTAGTCCATCAAACTGGCCGTTTCCATCCCCCTTTCCCCCCCCTGTTTGAAATGTGCCATCTCAGTCTGCGGAAGCGCTATCCCCCCACGATTATTCCATTTAAGTAGTTTTGATTGCCCCTTTATAAAAACTCTTGAGGACAATTCTCCTAATCCTGGGAAGGCCAAAACCCCAGTCACCGTCCTTCCGTCTGGTGCGAATTCTGTTGCGGCCGACGCGTCACCCAAGATTTCCCCCTTTTGCCCGAGAATCCCCTGTTTATTGCCTTGGGGCGGGAATTTTAACTTTGCCGTCCCCCCACGTGAAAGCGTAATTCTGCATGGTTTAATGTGTGCTTTCTCACCAAACCATTTTCGCGATCAGGCCCCAGGAAAGTCTGTGTTTATTATTCCCCCCTGTACCCCTTTATTTGGACAGCATTTCTTTTAACCGTTTTTTCCCCGTCATAGTCTCTTTTTTCCAAAGCGCCTTTGAGGGAGGATGGCTTGTTGGGGTCCCCCCCCAAACAAGGGATTCCCCAGACTAAAAAATTCCTTGGCCTTAGCCCAATTTTTGGTTTTGTTTGTTCCCTGTCGTTTCTATTGCTTTTTATCTCTCGGGGGCGACGTTCCACGGCTCCTTCCACCCTTCATCCAATATCCCCCTTCCTTTTTCCCGACCCGGTTTCACCTCTGTTGCTTGCGGTGTCCCTCATTTCGTTACAAAACCCCCCCCCCCCCACCCCACCCACAAAACACCTCTCCATCTCTCGCTCGGGGTCAGTCCCCCTTACAACCCCCCGTCCCCCATTAAAATTACAAAGAACCCCGTTTCTAGGTTTCCTGGTTCGAAGGAGGGGCTGCTCCTCTAGCAAGGTTGCAGCTCGGGTGTTGGTTGTTTGTCCGGGAACCAGGTTCACTCACTGGGCTGGGGTAGGGGCACGAACACTCAAGTGTACATCTTGTTTGCCTCTCGGTTTCCCCCCCCCTTACTACCCCCGACTTGACCTCAATCAAGTCCCAACCCTCACCATCCGCCTATACCCGTGTTTTTCCCCCCCCACCCATTGGTCACAACCCTGAAAGTGAATGCCCTCTCCGTGTTCTCGCAAAGCGAATCCCCTCCGGCCCTCGCCTATCCCGAAGCATGCCACCCTCTGAACCCTCGTAAAACTCACCCCATAAGCACAGTCACGGATACCCCCCACTATAATGCTTCTTTCCGCCGTGATCCCCTTCTCTCGCCCCCGTCTTCGTCTCCGCAATGTCAGCCTCTTCTGTCGCTACCCTAGCTACTGTGCAACTTCCCTCTGCATTCTTAAGTGTCAATGGTCACTTTCGCGAGAAATATCTTTAAAAACGCTCCGTATCCGACAAGTAAGCCTTGGATGTACGTCTCCTCTACTAGGTTACGTGTTCGTCTAAAACCCCAACCCCGGCTTGGGCCCTCCCCATGATTCGGCGTGTGAGCCCGCCCCCCTCAGCCCCCTGCTACACACGTTGTGGCTTGGGAATCCTATCCTTGGTGTCCATTCCAGACCCGTTTCCCCTGGATGTAACCTTCTTAGTAATTTCCCGATCAGTCGACTTCACTGTCCTGTTTTGACGTGAACAATCGTCTGTGCCCGACCACCAGACAGTCTAGCCACGCCATCTGATAATTCAAATTTACGCGTCATAACCCTAGGTCGAGAGGACTTTTCAGATTTTGAATGGCGGTTATCCTGCGGCTAGTGATTCCCCTCAAACGTCCAGCACGATTTTCCAACAGGGCCCACCCTTGTCTATTTATTAACTGATTGACGATGTAAGATGGCGTTACGTTTTAGTTCCTTTACCTCCTGGAGGAGGCACAATGTGGTGGCGAACCTTTTCCTTGAAAACCCCTTGACAGGTACCCTAGCCTACTACCGGCTCATATTTTTACCTTTTGGTAAAGGCAATTAGGAGACGCTTGCCATTGGCATCATCAGAAGAAAGAGAAGTCCTTTCCTAGAGTTATTTTTCTCGTCTCTTCTCTATTTGTTGTGGTTCTTTCTGATATCCCCCTGTGAACTCCCCCAATTGCAAGACACGGCTTTGGCATGGCGACCCATGAGGACACTACCCGTTCAATCCTGGCTAATTAGTGTTGTACAGGAAGAGTTATTTGACACACACCCCCCCCCGGCCTCCCCCAACAACTTCCTCTCCCTTATGAAATCTTCAACTCTTGGACCTCACTCCTCCACGGTTTTTGAGTCTTTTTCAGTTGTCTTGCCCTGTTGTCGAGAAACAGTCACATTCCAGCTCTCCTGCGGTCCCTCATTGCTGGTAACCGCCCAGTCCATGTCCGTGACTCTTTCGGCTTTGTCCTGTTTTTTGACACAGATTTTGCCCCTGAGGAATCCTTCCCGAGAGTCCTCGTCCCCATTTCGACCACTGGTCTGCCGTGTCACTTGCTCTTTGTTTGTGTATACCAGGACGGCTTTCTCGGTTTCGTCCCTCCCCCCCCTTTTGGTTTCACCCTTCAGATCCTCCCCATCCTGAAAGTGGACAAAATACAAACTGCAGAGATCAAATCCCAGTCGTTTCCCCCTGAGAACTTTTGGATTTAGTTTTCTTTCCTGCAGTCGGTAATGGACTGATGCCCGACAATTTCCTTCGTTGACCAATTTTTTTGAAACCACGATTGTCTCTTTACTGGTTTCCTTTCCCCAGCAACTTTCCCAAGTGTTAGTCTTTTCCGAACGGTAAGTTTTCCCCTTTCTTAAATTGGTCCCCCACCACGGCACCAGGCCTTGCCGTCAATCCTCGCCTCAAAGCCCCTACCTTAATATTCTTTTTTTTATTACGGTTTATTTTTTTTTTGTCTTTTTTTTTGCTTTTTCTGTTCCTTATTTTTTTGTGGGTCGACTTTTGGACCTGGGGAACGTTGTTTCACACAAACACCCTTTAGATCTTCGCGGTTTGTTTGTGTTCCCTTGTCATGCAAATCCCTAAATCCTTCATCACTTTCCATTTTGTAATCCAGGGTTCGGTGAAATCATGGGTAATCGTTATCGCCCAATGGGGACTTACCCGTTTCCCGGTCTCTTCACCTCCTCATATTCACAGATCCTTTGCAACTCCTCCTTGCTTAAGGCGAGTTACTTTTTTACTGATGCTAAGGGTTGTGCACACAACGTCCCGGAAGCCCATCGAACCCTTCAAGTTCCTTTTTTTTTGAACCCAGCCTCCGGCGAATCGATACCTTTTACCCCCCCCTTTCCTTTCCCTCAAGTCCCTTCTGCAATTTCAAAAAGCCTTTTTAGCATGCTTGGACTTTTATCGCGAAAAATGGTGTTTTTTTCCGAAAAAGATGGCCTTGTCCCTCCTTAAGTCCGGCGGTCAATTGGCTTGGTCCTTTTATTCCCGCAAAGGAAATCCAGGGAATTCTTATTTCCCCCCTTCCAGTCTGTTGAATATCACCGCTTATCCACTGCCCAAACCTGCATTTGTCCCCCGCCTTTCTTTTCGTTCAATAATTGTTGCAGACCACCCTCTCTTACTTATATCTTTCCTACCTTCCCTTGTTTACGGCACAGGAATCAAGGGAAAATTCTGCTTAATCCCTCCCCGTTGAGGCTCCCCCTCTGTACCCATTTCACCCGTTGCCCCTCTTCTTTCAATCTTTTTTTGCTCCGACATCCTCGTATTGTCCATCCAACCTTTAATCCTGTTTCGCCTCCCCCCCCCCGGTTTCAACGTCTCTCGTAACCCCCAAACTACAAAGGTTCCATCCCTGTTTCAAGGTCAAGTTGACACCTTTTGGTTCATTGCAGTCGTTCTCGCCCCCCCTCAGCCCTTTTGATCAAATTGGATAGTTCCTCTTCCTTTTTCCTTCTTTTTCTCCCCCCCCCACACTCTATCCCACCCTCTGGTTGCTCACCAAAGGCCTCCACCCAGTTATACACCTCTTTCCTTCTTCTCCGGCGTTGAGGAGAGAACGTTTCGGATTTCCTCCTTCCTTTTCTTTCTCTGAGTCACATCTACAAGGTCTCCTTCTTGACGAACTCGGGGTCCGAGCTGAAGCGTGGCGGTTTTCGACCCTTCTCAACTTCCCCTGAGTGAACCCTTGACCATGGTTCCCCCAATCACCTAAAACCAATTTACTTGCCCCCCCCCCCTCACTTTTTTTTTAACGTCGCCTGGTCTCCGCGCCTTAGCGGATAGTCTTTTGGTTTCCCTCACCTGCCCCTTCTTTATCTGCTCTTGGAAAAGAACCGTGACTCACTTATGTCCTCCTTTCGGCAATTTTTTTGTGTCCCTTTTGGCAGCCCCATTGGGCATGTTTTGACCTATATCAAACTTGCAACCCTCCTCAGACTGCCATTACCCCCGGAGTCAGCCGATTCACATCCTATGGTTGATTTTCCCCCTCAGTCTGTCGGTCAATTTGTAAGAAACGTCCTGTGATGGCCGCGCGTTCGGAACGCCCTTTTCAAACAAGTTTCAACCCCAACCATGAGTTTCCAGTACTGGCTGACAGGACAAATACGCCGGATTCTTCACCCCTGTATTTTTCCGTCCCACTTTAGGCGTGAGTGCTTACCCGTATAACCTCCATCCTCCCTTCCTGCTTAAGACCGCGGGCGGCTTCAAGAATAATGGAGTCAGTCGTGGTCCGTAAGCTCCCCCCCAATTTTCTGGGTCATTTTTGCTCTTACAAAGGGTGTCTTTTTCAGCAACCCCTCAAAGCAGTCCCTCCCTATCAATCAGAGAATTCTGGACCTCCCGCTCCCCCCCAATGCCCCGCCTGTCGTAACCTAAAAGTTGTCCTCCGAACTCTCGTCCCACTATCTTGGACTCGACCACCCCCCCCCCCCGACAAGTATACGGTACCGACTCCCCTCTGATAATCTAAAGATAACCAGTTTATCTGGCGGTTTTACTTATATGTTTCCCGTACTGCCATCTATCTGCTTTTTTTTTTTTTATTTATTTACCCTCATTCTTTTATTAATTTTGGTTATTCAATTCTGCTTTTTAATTCCCCTCTACGGTGATTCCTAATCTGTGCTAGATGATTCTGCCCCTTTCGTTCTCTTGACCTGCCTCCTTTAACCCCGATGAATTTTCCTTCCCCCAACGTATACCCTAATCCTCTACAACCCCCTTCTTGAAACACTTCCCCCGCCCTAATTCGTCCAGCCTCAGGTCGCTGAATCCCTCCCCTCCACATTGCCCCAACCTTGCTTCACCTCCTCATCCATGCAGGTTGAAGATCCATTTCTCTGACCCCAGACCTTTGTGCCTTGAGTCCCCCTTCTTAGCCTCGTTCCTCTGATCATATGATGTTCTATCTTTTTCTCCCCTCCCGCTCTTTTTCTCACCTTCCCTACCGTCCCCACTGCTGGTAAGCTCTAGCCGTGTCAAATGCGATGTTACTCCATACCATGTCTTTGTTATATTTCTATTTTTGGCGTGGTTTTCTCCCTCCTGCGATTATGACTAGGAATTCGCATGTCCTCCTGTCCTACTTGTTTCTCTTTGGTCATATTGTAGCTGGTGGCCTCCCAAAATGGTGTTTTCCCTCCCCCCAGTGTGAACTGTCCCACCGTGCTCTCTTAGGCTCTTTTCCAACCGTCTTTACTTTTAGTCCCCACTTAATATGGAATTATTTTTTTCTTGTCTGGATTTTCCCCCCCATACAAATTTATTTTACTTCTCAATCTGTTCGTGCCTTTTATTTCACCTATCATCAAATTAGTCGTTTGTCCCCATTTCAATGCCTTTCCGCGATTGTTACCCTGTAAGCAACCACTCTTTCTATCTCCCGTGTATTACTGTAGTTCGCCTTTGATT
>Ga0179591_1271394_pt1 | contig 17243 bp, 15 predicted proteins | sample CZOMad2_1_08_16f_FD_182891 | JGI IMG/M metagenome (GOLD analysis project Ga0179591, IMG submission 182891) | Vadose zone soil fungal communities from Angelo Coast Range Reserve, California, USA - CZOMad2_1_08_16fungal (PacBio error correction) | ecosystem: Environmental > Terrestrial > Soil >... | reverse complement strand
GAGCGCCTTTCCTCCTTTCTCGTGCTTCGTGTTATCTATCTCCCTTTATTCGCTGTTTTGGGGCAACAGAAAGCAGGCCATCTGGACAGCCGAGGAATTCCATGGCCGTTGGCCTCGCACGTCAGTTTTCTCTCCCTTGCGGCTAATAGATACAACTCATCCCTCTTCCCGATCTGCGGCGGACTTAAATACTCCACCTGTGCGTAGGATCCCCCCCCTCTCAAAACTCCCAGTAGGGCCCCTTTTGTCTTATTTTTCCCAGTCTACTCTGTATGGCGTGGGCTCTCTCGATGTGCATAGTGGAGATGGTCCCATATCACACCGGCCAAGATCGAAGAGGGTCGGATGATTCAGTATAGATATCTTAGCATGTCAACTAGATCCCTCGGTAACTCTTTTCCCCCCAAGTATACTTCCTCTTTGTTCCACCAATGCATTCCCCCCCTTCAGCCCATTCCATTCTTACCTGATCTAATTCAGTATTAGCAGTGTTTTTTAGCAAGGAAGGTCTGCGTACATCTAGCCCCTGCGTTTCTCCCATTCCACGATTTTCGTTAGTTTTAACGTTCTTTCATGCAGGACTATTCCCCTTCCTCCGTTTCCTCTGCGAGGCGACTAGGATCCTACGTCCTTCCCTCGTTGCCCAGGCTTTCTTCCAGACATTCGCGGTTTTGCAAGTAGTACGCCCGTGCGTCCCCTCCCCACCCGGCATTCTTGACTGCCCCCTCCTTCCCCGAATTCATCCTGAACCTTGCATTTCCCTCTCAAACATAAACGGGACGCGATCTCCCCCTTTACTTTCCCCGTGGACCCCGCCGTGTTCTTGCGAACCCTTCCCGTTTGTTCCCTCCTCCTCCCTGTCCTCTCTTCGGACCTCCCTCCTCTATCCTTAGGTGAAAAGGCCAACTTCAACCCGAGCCCGTCGTCGTCTTCATGACTTCACCTTCTCCCCCCACTTCACCCCTTGTGAGTGTTCTTTGATCTAGCTTTGCTCCATTCGAGGGTTCGTATCGCAATCTTTCCGATATCCCCCACCCAGATCCATCACTTGTTACTGTCCCTGAACGGCAGTGGAACCTTCTCGAATCAGATTTTGGCGGAGGAAGTTTTTGGCTGTGCGTCGGGCAACCTCCCAATCTGAATACTCGATGATCCATTGGGACACCTCTTCCCTCCCTTCCCCCTCTAGGCTGGAGGTCATTTAGTACAGCCTCGGCTTTCATCTTTCATGGCGGCTTTCCCCCCCTTCCGTAAATCGGATCGGAACTCTGAGTTCCCCATGCTTAGCCTTCCATCCACTTTATTCTCCAGATCGAAGTACTTGCGAACTATCGAGTAACCTGAGTTAGCGGCCCCAGCCCGCGTGGCCGCCTTTGACCAGTCACTTAACCGAAAATCCTTCCGTTGGAGGCTTTTGTTTTCGCTTTTTCGAACCCCTTTCCCCTTTGCTACACCGGGTAACTTATATCGTTGCGACGTCTCTCGCTTACACTTTCGTTTATTTTGCCGAGGGCATTTTGAGGTTTTGTGTCGTTGGCAGTCTAATTTCGCCAATTTCGAGTCCCCGAATATGCCTTTTCTTGACAGCTCGGACATGCGTAACTTCCTACTTCCCTACAGGAGGGCCGGACATTCCGCCCCCCCCCCCCTCTAGACTCTTTTTTGAATCAGGAGCGTCGGCTGCAAATCGTCAGGTACTCCAGCGACTTGGTCCTTTTTCTTCTGACCTTCTCGTCCTCTTTTTTTTTGTAGCACTAACTCCGTTTCAGCCCTTTTGCGGTGAGACCGCGCGTAGATTTCGACTGCTCTCCTGGGAACCCGTCTTTTCCTTTTCTTCCCGAATGCAGACTCCTGTTCTGTTTATTGGAATTGGGACTGACCACGCCCCTCCATGTCTCCTTAGCGTTCTTCCCGACACCACCGGGCTTTGCTATCCACCCTGGACCGTTGTTGAAGGTTGGCCCCCGGCTGCATTTCGTCGGTTTAAGACCACCCCGAGGGTCAATGCCGTGCATTCCCCTTCGTCGACACTCGATCTTTCTCCCCATCACTCGTCAGCAACTTTCTTTCGCCGCTTAGGACTGCTTGAAGGTTTTTCCAGAAAGCCCCTTGGTGCCATGAGCCGGGCCTTCCGTCCCCAGATTGTGTTCTCCGATTCTAAAGTGCGGGATTCCCCCCGATCTCGAGTTCTTTTTCGTCTGCTTTGCGCGTCACCCGTGTTTGCGACCTTCTTCCATATACTGTTCTCATCTTTCTCTCCTCCCCTCTTTTTCCGCAGGTCTGGAACGCCACCCTTCTACCTGCTTTCTTCCCTGCCGTTTGGATGAAAAGTGCCGCACCGCACATTGTCGCGATTTTTTTCCCTAAAGCTATGCCGCGAAGAACCTGATCCCCCTTTCTTTTTCCTTGCGGACGACTTTCATTTTTTTGAGACGTTTTGCAGTCCTTTGGGCCTCCTCGTTGCTTCTCCTTGAGAAACTCAAAAGAGGTGGAGGATCAAGGCGGTTGACCTTTCTTCACTCCTAGCGATTCAGACTGCATCGGAGCATCCAACCTTCTTCTTGCCATGAGTTAGAGTTTTTCATACGCTGTAATCTTCCTCCGGGCCATTCGCCTTCTATTGATAACTAAATTCAAGAACTTTCTTTCCTTATGTTGGAAAAGCAGCACCTTAAATTACCCCCCGCTGAACCCCGGCCCTCCCGCCTTCTTAGCCGTCACTTCTGTCTGAAGAACATAAGGCCCCCTGTTACTTTTTTGTTAACTTCTTTTCCATGCCGCATTACGGTGAATGAAATTGTGATTTCGATTCTCCTCGCCATAGTCTCGGGACCGCCTACCTATCTACTCCTCAGGGCGTTTACCGGAGTGATTTCGTGCTGAGGGATGACCCTGTGAGATCCAAACCCCGAAGATGTTTCTTCGGAGCCGTTCCGATATTTTATTTGAACAGCGTCGTCAGATTGAGCTCCCCCCTCCGGCCTTCTCTGGCTGGAAACGGGAGTTCCTCCCCTCCCCGCTTCCCCGACCTTCTGACGCACGTATTTTCGGCCCTTGCCACGACTTTACAGGTTGCCCATTTGTCTTTCTTTCGCTGAAGAGGCGCTTGGTTAGTTTTGCCGAGTCTGGTCGTACTTTCCCTGTTCCCCCATAGAGTATGTAACCGGAATCGCCGCTGCTTTCCAGGCGTGGCTGTCCTAAGAGCGAATCTACGTTTGGACCCCTCATCCCCCCACCAGTCTTCGCCCCCCTTCCCCCATCCCTGAATAAGTGAGACAAAGGGTCCCCGGGCCGGATTCACGAGTCGACCTCTCTCTCTTCCCTGGCCAATCACAGCCGCCGCTTTAAAGAAAACACTCTGACGCTTTCCAGCAGGCGAGCGCCACTTTATTGCTCAGCGACGCGCCTCAGTTTTCCCTCTCTTTTTGCACGCAAGGGCATTGACCTTTTTGCTTTAGCGTAAATTTTCCCGGATCTCCCCCCTTGCCTTTCTCTTAAAAGTTTTTTTGTGGTATCCCGCGGGCACTACTGGCCCGAGTTTTTTGCGACGTTTAGTTTAGATCCTCAATTGACCTCTTTGCACTCTACCCCATAACCTCTCTCAGGATGGACATCTCTCTTCTCTCCCCCTAAGGTTTGGTTCTCTATCCCTCCGGTCAATCTTTGGGTAGCTTTAAAGCCCCAGGCCTGATCTAACATTCTCTTTCAAAGAGAACCCCCCCTCCCCCCTTCCTCTCCGGTAGTTCCCCCTTAGCCCTCTTTCCTAGGGGATTTGAGGAGCCGTGCCGTCTCTTTTCGCCATGGGCAGGAAAGGTTCTTGGTTACCCTTCGTAGCTACATTCAGCGTCGACTACGTAATCCTTTTGTTCGGATCCCCTTTCGGCCGAGGTCGTCCGCGGTTGTTTCTCTTCTCCTTGCTGCGGATTGACAGCCCTCCGGCGTCTTAATCACCCCCCCTTCCTGCCCTGCCGTTTTGTCGCGAGGATTGAGTTAGTTCGGCGTCTCTATTTCATCTATATAGAGACCCAGAGTAGCTTGCTTCTCCCCACAAGCGCTCTTCCCTCTCTCCTCTTCCTGGAATTCAAGACTCGGGTTTTTCCTAGTCCCTAACTCCTCTTCCACCACAGCGACGTGTAGACATATTCCAAATTGCCCCCTGAAGTTTGTGGTGTGTTTTCCTTTCCCTTGCTATCTTGATCCCCCCCAATTATCCTTTCTTTTAGAGGGAAAATGAGCCCCTTTCCCTGATCGACTCCTCCCTCTCTATTGAAATTCCCATTTCCTCTAATCTAATCGGTGCTTTTTCTCCCCTCTGTTTTGTCATACCAGCCCCGGATTTCTTTTCAACGACTTTCCCCCTTCGTCCTGAGATTCCCCCTTTTCCCCCTCCTACTCCTTGTGATTCCGACGATTTGAAATCACTTCTTTGGCCGCATTCCATATCTCCTTGTCCGGGCCCCTCGTGACCTGTACGACGTCTCCAGCCCGAATTCCCCGTTTGAGCCCTCCTGCATGCCGTTTGGCTGTTGGGCCCATGGAACGTTCCTTCCAGGCCCCCAGACTTTTTCCCGGTCTCTTTGTCTCGATTTTGCCTTTTCTTCTTTTTCCCTAGGAAATCTTCCAGCGTTGCTCCAAAAGTTTCTGGAGTCTGTTTGAAATCACCTTTTTCCCACTCCTCAGGAATTTTTCTCCTTATTAGTTCTCAGACCTTTAGACTCTGATCCCTTGCTCCCCTCTGTTGTAGTGTTAGGGACTAGCTCAACGGCTTCTGCCCCAAGAGTTTTCCTTCTCTCCATCCCCGGTCTTGCTCCCTTGAAACTCAACTTCCCTGTTTCTTCGGGCGCCTCCTTTTCCATAGTATGGCTCGTATACTATCTTTTAATTTTTTGGGAGCACGTGCAGCCGCTGTTTTTTTGGCCCCTTTGCGTTACCGTGTTTCTTTCCATCCCTTTGCATATTTCTTGATTCTCTTTACTCTGTCGCTAGAAACTTGTTGAAGCGCCCCCTGCGACCCCCCCCAAAACCCTGGAACGTTTTCGCTTTCTTTTTTTTCCCCCTTTTCCCTTTTCGAATCGGCACCCCCGGGATGAAGTTTGCCTGTGATCCCCATCACCGAAATCACATGCATGCTCCTCCGGACCCTTTCTCAGTTTGCTGCCGATAAGGTCTCCCGTTTTCAGTAGGAGTTGGCTTTTTCCATTTTCTTCCATTCGCATTGTTTCCCCCCTTTTCCTGAGATGAGAGTGATCTTGTCATTTCCTTCGCCGGCCTTTAACCCCCAGCCCTGCGCACTTAGCTGAACCGCTTCCGACCTCCTTCTCTTTTGCCGTACAGAAGAACTGCCGTCTTGCCGCATTCGGGTCCAACTTCCCGGAGGCTTGTGCCCTGATCTCCTTCCAAATCCACCGACTCCAGTGTGCAGACACCCCTTTTTTTCTGCCAGTTGTAGTTGCGCCGACACGCTGGGCCCCTTGAAAAGGACTCTTTTTCCATCCCGATGATCCCCTTCGATGGAGAGGATGTGCCCTCCCCTGTCCTCTTCCCCGTCTGATTAAATCTCCGACTTGAGACGTTTTTCTTCCCTCGCCTCTCTGTCTTGCGTTGGAGGGGTAAGGTACCTCTCTTCCCATGTTTAGAGTCGAGGTTTCTCTAAATTGCCGCGACGGTCTCCGCAACCCCTGAAACACGAACTTGCCTCGTCAACTCAACACTTCTCTTTTTCGATCTCACGACGCTTCTCCCGGTCTCCATCCCCAGTGTAGTTTAGATCTCAAGACCGACCAATGTCCCCATTTATATAGGAGTGATTCTTCTGCGCAAATCTCTACACGCTACTTTTTTTCCCGGGTATCTTAGTTCCCTCACTCTGAAGGGTTCATGATGCATCTACACCCTTTTTCTCAGTGACATAGGCCGGGGCGACCAAGATTACTTTTTCCTTCTCCGTATCCAGATTGCGCGCGCATCACTCTGATGTTTTTTTTCCTTTCGAGCGCCCCACCCCCGAGTGCCTCCTTCCCCTATGCGGGATAACTAGAGCTGTTAAGGCAAGATGCCGCTCCCCCTATCGCATTCCCCCGCCAAAGATAGATTACGTGACCCTTTTTTTTCGCCTACGTCAAGCTTCATGGCTCGGCTTCTTTTTTCTTCTCTCCTCGACGATCGCTCCCCGTTTTCCGGTTTCCCCCTATACTACACGACGAACCACAATGGTTCCCCTTGCTCTGAAGTCGAGCTGTCCTAAGAACTTCTTTCTTCCGCTTACGTTCCCCGACGTATTTCACAGGCCTCTTCGATCTGTCTCTGTCCGCCCTATCGCAAGACGGCTTTCCTCTTTAGTAACTCCTCTTTTATTTTCCCGGCGTGGTGTCAATAGGGCCCCATTCACACGGAGTCTCGCGTCCTTTCTTTGCTGGTACCAGTTTTCGGATTATTTAAGTCTCTTCCCCGACCAGGTGGAAGCGGGGACTAGACTTCCTCTGCGCCGAAACTCTTCTGTCTGGCCAACGCTGTTCTATACTGGTACTATCCTTTTTTCCCCTTCCCGCTTGCTCGCTTCTCAAAAGGGGAATTCCTTCCCTTCCCGTCTTCTTTCCACCGCACCCGATCTTTTTTCCCGAGCGATACGAAAGGTCCGCGCTGTTCTTCTCCTCCTGGAACACACGTGCTACCTGCACGCAGTGGAATCCAGTCCTCCCTTCCTGCTCTTTTCAATTTTCTGGCTAGGGGTTCTTTCTGATCCCAAGGTGTTTGGCTAAAGGAGGGTCCCTCCTTTTGGCGCACGACATAAATCTGCTATTTTTCAAGGGGACCAGCCTGCTCCCCCTCTGGTACGCAGCATGTCACATAGAGAACCACCGCACATCCTAGGACATTTGCCCTACTACTTTAGCCGTAGATGTCGGTCAGCGCTGCCCACAAAACATGTTAGCTTCTATCTTTTTTTTCCAAGAGATTCCCCCACTTTGCGCCCTTCTCGATCGAGCAGGAAGAAGTTTTCTGGCTCCGGCCGGACCCAGAGGCTGTCTTCTGTCCCCGTTGAGACACAACCTCTTCGACCCAGTCTGTGAGCTCTAAGCCCCAACTCCCCCTCCCGTATCCTGTTCCGATATATAATCTTAACTCTCCGTGTGTTGTTTTCGACTTCCTTCTTAGGGCCCCTGGTTTTCTCTCAGTTTTTGTCTTTTCTTCTCCTCCGGCTCGGCCCCGATTTTGGGCTTCCAGCCCAGTTCTTGTTTCTCTTTTTTAGAACGCCGCGAAAAGTGCATGTCTTTTGCCGCTCCCTGACTTTCTCCCTTCCCTTTTCCTCCGACAACACTCCACGCCCGAGTGACGAGTCCGTTCTCTTGCACTATCTGCGCAGGTGAGGGAGACATGATACCGAAGCAGTCATGTCCTCTTAGTAAATTCTTCTATTCTGACTTTTTTTCTCGAGATGTGATACGGTCCAGCTCAAAATTTTTCCGCTCTATGTCCCCTTCTTCAGATGTTAAGCCCTGAGCTGTAGCCTTCTTCCGCAACCGAACGCTTCCCTCATTTCTCCCCAAAACTGAATTCCATCCCCTACGCTCATTTTCATCTTCATTCGGCCTTTCTAGTCAGAACGGAGGCAGTTTCTAGTTTCCTAAGGCCCGTATCTTTCCGGCAAGATCTGATCCTTTGCAGTCAGTGCGACATTCAACTCTCGGGTTCACCGGAGCCCTGCCGGAGTTTCCCCCCCTTATTGATTTTGACTGCTGAGTCTCAGTTGGGATCTTCCCGTCGTTCCCCCTCTTGCGCCAGGACCTTTTTTTTTTCTCGATCAGGAAGACAGTCCACGGCACATTCGACCGGGCAGCTGTCCCCCTCCTTCTACCTGGCCGTCTCAGGCCCCCCACAAAAACGGTAGCCGATTCCCTTGTAAGGTCAACCGATTCACCCACTCTGTTCTCGAACTTCCTCTTGGGAACCTCCCTCCCTGCCCTCCCCCTTCGCTCCCCCAACCCGACACCACGAAGCGCGATCCCTTCCCAAATTAAACGGGCTGCACCCGGAAGAAACAAGCGCTCGCCTGACTTCCTCGACTTTTCCATGCTAACCATGAACATCCTTTTTGGTTCTGTCTTAAGATTCGCGCGCCAACCCGACTTTTTGCTTTCTATCATTTTCAGCTACTCCTCTAGACCCCCGCTGACCAGATTTCCCTTTTTTCTCCCCCCCCAAGGCCCCAGTCGTTGAATCGATAGGGTCTCCCGGCAGGGCGTCTTTGCGAGCGGAGTCCCCCTATTACATAGATTTTAATTCTAAGACCCTTTCTTGTTCCAGTTCATTCGTAAAGACTGCCCTCGCGGTGTATTAGATTTTTTTTTTTCTCTACTAGAAGTCTCTATCCGGGCGTGCAATAGCCCTGATTTTTCTACTATGTTCCCCTCCGAGGCTTCAGAGCAAAGTTTTGTATTTCCTTTCCTCCTCGAAAACACAGTTCCTACCTTTCCGAAAGTAACTCTCGCTTGTAGAGAGATGGTCAGCATTTTTGAAATTATCCGCTCCGTTTTGCAGGGAGGCTTAGCTCGACCTCGTGTCCTTCTTTTTTCCCCTTCAATTCCGCGGCTTCTCTAAGAGTTCTCCAATTCTTTTTATTGCCTCCGCCTCGGAACCCTTGATGTTCGTTCCGTCTGTGCTTAGCTTTAGCCTACGAATGCGCACCTCGACCGACAGTTGGCACCACTCTCTCTCCTGCAGTAACACTTCATGCCGAATACGTAGGTCGCCCTTCTGAATCATCAGTCTGAAGCGGTAATCATTTGTCGCTACTCTCTTTGTTAGTGGCCCCCTCGCCAGAGAGGCTTTCTTCGGATTGACCTTTTCTTCGTATCCCGGCGCGGGCCGTGCGTAGATTGGGGTATTCTCACGACACGACCTTGTCAATTAACCTTTGAGAAAACTCGGAGATTTACTTCCTTCTCTCCTTTTCTTCCGCCTCGTGCCGTTCGGAGCAATGTCCTTCCAAGACGGTGTCGGTGACTGGGGACAGTAACCGTGAACGATGCTCCGGCCTCCCAGCAACCTTCTCGTTATTCAGGACAGTTGACTTTGTGAGTAGTTCCCTCCCCCGGAAATATAAGAGGAAGAGGTCAAGGACTCCTGCTTTTTTCGGAAACCGTCTTCCTAAACTTCCCGCTTTTCCCTCAACTTCTTCTTTTGAGGCATTTTTTCCAGGACTCTTTTTATGGAGCCCTGGCGATAATCAAACCAAAGAGTCCACGACAGTGAAGGGAGCCAAGCATCGCTCTCGTTACTTGGTTTGATTTTGATTGCCAAACCCTTCCCTTTGCCTGCGTTAGAACAGTCGGGTTTTTTCGGCCTCTTATCGTCTCCACTTCCTTTTCTTTGTTAACGAAATTCACCTCTCGCCTTACACGCGGTCGTACTTCCCTTGTGCGACGAACAGTCCGAGATGTACCCCCTTTTCGTCGAGAACTGTTACCGACCCAGATTTTTCGGGCCCTGGCTGCCTGAAGGTTTTTTTCCCTTCTGCAGAGGTTTGGCCGACTCTCAGTGATCGAGACCGATAAACTCAAAACAGCATTGATGGTCTCCATTCTTGAGCACTAGTCTTCGACTGACATTCAGCTCCCCTTTTGTGTTGGATTCAAGTTTTATTAAGCCTCCCTCAGTACGTCTTCCTTTTCGCGAACGGTTATTTGCCGGAGGGACCCATACAATGTGGATACAACCGAAGGACCCTTTTGCTCTGGTTCTTGACCCCCCAGGCAAATGAATGGCCTCCCGTCGAACGGCAACATTCGTTTGCCCTCAGGATCGGGATGATCTGTCAGAACGGTTCAAGGGCCCTTTTTTTTTAAGTAAAATTCTTGCCCCCTCATATGGCCAAGTCTCGTGATTCCCCCTTCCTTAGACATCGCATCTCGGATTAAAATCTCCTTTCCTTTTCCCAGACAATTGAGAGGAGGAAGTGTTCTCCAGGCTTCCAAAAGTGTCAATCCCCCCCCCCATCCACATGCTGAGGACGCCTCTCTGCTAAAGCGTCGGCCGGGGAGGTCTGCCCCGCGGCGTTAGTCTGTATCGTCTTATTACCGACCCTCCTGGCATCATTCGTTCCCAAGCCTTACTGAAGAACCTGGCACCGGGTTGAATTTTCTGCTGTCGCTTTCAGTTTTTCTCTGTTGTCCCGTCTTAGGCTCTTCTGTCACCAATCCACTGTTAAGGAATAGAAGTCGGCGCGTTTGTCTTACGATCCTCTAAGCGCTGCCCTTATAACCCTGTCCTTGCCGCTACGCCCACCCGACCTTAGTTGAAACGGCTGCCGTACCCGCGTCATTCGTCCCCAGCTCGATTGCGGTTTACAAGCATCCCCTGCCCTGCCCCGCCCCCCCCCTTTCCTTTTCGAAGACTAGTATGGCCGTTCCCCTCCATACGTCCCGTGAGAAACTTTCGTGGGGCACAGCCGTGTCCTGCCGTCGGAGCGTCCCCTTTACAGGCCTACAAATTGCCCTCTCCATAAAAGGGCTTTTTTCGCGACTACTTCCCGTGTCTATTTGGCGAATCTCTTAGTCCGTCGATTCCTTCCCGTACCCGTGACGAGACTTTGCCGGCTTCTATCTACCTCTCGTGTTGTTTCTATGATTCCATTCAGGCCTGGGGTCTTCTTTCACGCGGTCCTTGGATAGAAATCTTTCGCCAACGATCCTGTTTCTTGTGCCCCCCCCAGCCCTTTCGATCGGGCTTGTAGTATAAGGGTTTTCCCTTTCGAAATGTCCCCGTCATTTCCCACGTATAGTGGAAAAACGTGAATGCGTCGATGGAGTTTGGAGGAGACCCGCCGCGTCGTCGCATGTTGTTCCCAGCGGCGGCGTTAATCCCTCGCGTTGCTGTTCCCTTTCTCGTCAGAAGCATTTTACCAGGATTTCGGGAGTCGGATCTATACTCACTCTTCTTTTTCAAGTAGAAGCCTTCGCCCGACTGCTGACCGCTTTAGCCTGCCAGTGTACGCCGGTTTTACCTTAAGTCGACCGCTCTGTCAAACTCACACCCCCTCTCTCTAATACCAGATCTCCACTGTTCTGGATTGTGGTCGAAATCACTTGCTATCTTGATCCGAATGTAGTCTCTTCGTTGCCAAATAAAGACAGTCCCGTTACAGCGAAAGCCGCTCCAGGACCTTTCTGTACCCGGCGATTTCCCCTAATCGTAGAGGGTCCCGATTTGCTCCTTTTGACCTCCGAAAGCCACGGCATGCAGAAGCATAGTACAGTATTGATCCTTTTAGCGTAACAGAACTGGATTAGTCTCTCGAAACCCACGCGCTTTCTCTCCATGACAGGCGCAGTCCGGGAACCCCCCGGAGACGCTTCCTGATTGGTTCAGTACCGTCACGACCTCAGGTATCGACGAGTGCGGCGTTGGGGGTCCCCACTTCTTGCGCATTGCAAATACCTGAACCGCCGTATAGTGAGCTCAATCGCCCTTCCCCTCCGCCCGGGCACCCCGTTTCAGCGTCGAGTAAAACATATAACTATGAGGCTCAAATTTTGATAAGAACCGAATGGGGCGCCCTTACGCTCAGAAGAAGGTCCTCCCACGTCTTTACTACCTCTTGATTTTATCGGCTCGTCCTAAAGGCTCGCCCCGCTCGCGACAGATACCCCCAATAGAATGTTCGCCCGGCACTCCCTGGGCGCAGGTTCTCTACTGCCCCGTACGCGTTCGGAAATGTGTTAATTCTTTCCCTCTAAATGGGTGCACAGTCCTGCGAGGATCAACCCTTCTTACTCGTTGATAGACTCGGCCTCCCTTCCTCCTTCGCGGCCAACAATTGAGCGCACCGCTTTCGAAACCACCATACGCTCGAATACTGTGCTCCCTTCCCCCTCTTTCTGATCCCCAAGCTAGAGTCGGCCTGGTCACCCTTCCGCCCCTGAATCCCTCGACTACGACGTTGAATTTCCCCCCCCTCTCTCGGTGAAGGGAACTTGTACTAGCTGTACCTCTCCATTCGACATGACCAGTAGTGAAGAGTTGAGGTTGATTCTCCACGCCGGCCCCCCAAGGTACTTGTCCTCATGTCCTCCTTTTCACATGAGGCAACATGAATTGAGCCCACGTATCTCAGTCCGACGACTTCCCCGTCAAGTTTGCCGCACTCGGTCCCGCCCGGCAACAGTTGTCGCGTTACCAGAGGCGTCAGGCCATGCCCTTCTCCGCCAGTGTTCGCAGACCGCGGTCTTCCTTTCGTTTTCGCGACCCCGCCGGGCATTGACCTCACGTGTCAATCCTGACGATGCCCATCTGCGAGGTGCTTACGCGTTCATCCGAAAAGTGATTCAGCTTCCGAATGATATTGCGATCGCATGCTTGCTTCTAGAAGGAATACGCGCTTACCCCTGCTTGAATTTCTATCGACGCAGCATCAGCACCGAACCTCACGTGTCTTCCTCAAGCATTGGCTTCGCTAGGACGAATCCTTGGAGTGACCCGACACATTTTTTGAGTTTGTCGCTTCCTCCTCAGAAATGGCCCAACTCGCCGTGTTCCTTCTGATTCCTGTCCCTTTTCTTACACGAGCTTTTGCAAAGATCTCCTGTACTGGCTGTTCCCACTGTACTTGGAGATAGGCTGAATGCCCCCCCTGCTGTTGTGAAGTCCTAGGTGGGCGACCCTTCGAAAATCTTTTTTAAACATTGCTACTCAATCCTCTCTCAATCCGGAAGATTGAGTTTTTACACCGGAGGGACGCTACCCCCCCGCCGTGTATAGACCTGCCTACTTCCGCTATTGAATAGGTTTTACTAGCAAGACAAACTGCGACTCCCCGACTTATTTTCTAAAAGGCATTGACTTACTTTTCTCTCCTTTTTAAGTATCGGCATAGGTGGTTTGGCCATTCTCACTGAGTCGCCCTGCATGGTTTCCCCCCATCGGTTATATGTGAGCCCCTGCGTCTTCCCTCGCAAAAAACGTTCTTATTGGTGCGAATTTGACCTTCTCTATCTAGTCTTTCTCGGATTCGAGAACGCCCGACGGACGTTTCAACGTTGCTAGAGGGGATCTTGTTAGTGTAGCCCTGCTTCGCCTGACGAGTCGCGTTCCCTAACAAAGAAGGTAGCCGATTGCCACGGTTCAAGACATCCGGCCCCGTAAATTTTCGCCTGACCAGTTAGGATTCTGGGCAGGTCCTTTTCATGTAAGCATTCTGGATTATGTGAAGATAAGGTAGACTCTGAACGCACCCCACTATGTTCTACCAGCTGCCGGGTCCGTCACTCGTCCCCTCTGTCCTCTGTTAGAATTAAGGCAGTGCCCTCCCCGATCGGTGGTATGTCGTCCCTCCACGGCCGGATCTATTAGCGGTTTTTGCCCCAAACTGCTTTTACGCTGTCCCTTCTAATCAGCGAACTTCCGTGAGACTATGATTCTAGTTATGGAGCCTAACGGTGTTGGACATTGCTCCCCTCGCAGCTGCTTTTTGTGGTGGTTTTTGTTTTTTGGGTTTGTCCCCTGAGCTACTGTCGAGTCCTCTAGAATAACTGGGACATGCGCGATGCAGTTTGCTGTTCCCAATGTCCTCTCGCAGACCACGCCACCATCCCCCTCCTTTCTACTCCTGACTTCGGTTCAGGACTTCTCCTCCAAGGCCTAGGCCTGAAGAAGATTTGCCGCGGCCCCCCATTGGTTTTCCCGTTTTTTTTTTTTCAACTTTTTTGTTTTGTAGAACCTGCTGTGGCCTGTTTCTCTTTTTTTCAAGGCTTGTTTTTTTTTCTTTCCCCCCGTCTTCCTGGAGCTTTAACCGTTTCTTGCCCCGGGTCCCGGCCCATCCACTTCCGCGCTGCCCCAGCCCCGTCCCTCCTTTCCTTTTGACACACAACAGCGCGACCAGTAGATTTGACCTGATCGACTTGATAACAGTTTTTCCCTTTCATAACAAGTTGGTGCTGTTTTTAGAGAATCTCAGTACCGGTGTTCTCTGTTCTGACTCCCATAATTGGGCGTCAGATTTTGGATGCCAACAGGGATTCAAACTCTTGAGAAAGTCCAGCGAAAATCCTTGTAATGGGAATCGCATCAGACCAACGGTTCGCCAGACCCGGATCTCTCTCTCTTTAAGAAAGGAGTTGGAATCCTTTCTGCGGTGACTCCTAGAAAAGTTGTGAGACCCATCCTTCGCCATCCCCGAATGTTCTTATTATGCAAGTATTCGGATTGGCGTTTGACGATTAATGTAACTCTCACCGGCCTGAACCCTCCAAGAGCGTTGTACCAGGTCAGACTTCTCCTTTCTGGCGAGTCTTACTATAGCATCCTCCGTCGCTTGGACCCACCAAGTCTTACCTTCCCCCCTCGTGGACAGCAGTGCGATTCCCTCGTCCCATTTTCCCTGAAGCTCCTTATTTTACTGACCTGAAGGATGAGTTTTGGAAGCGAGGACTTTTCTCCTTTGTTCATTCCACGATAGGTTGTAAGTCTTTCTGGGAATTTTACCATTTGTCTCCCTTGAGAAGGCCTACTGACTTCCGATCTGCCAAAGCTTGCTCCCAATACGGTGGCTTCTCCTTTAGTTTCCTGGCTAAGCACAGTCCACCTTCCCCCCTTAGTACCCTGTCCGCCATCCCGACCCACTGGAGTGCTCCCAACTGGATCTCCCCCTTCGGTTCCTGGGCAACAGCCCATCCAGCCTCTCCGGTTTGGCTGCCAGACTGCTTACTCTACCTAACAAGTTTCCGACGACCCCTTTCTTTTCAACGGAAATAACCGGTTTTTCTTGATATCTGAGACAAGTACGACGATCAGACCCTTCACTGCGCTTCCAACGTTTTTCGTCTTGGCAGTCTCAGAACCGCTCTTTCCTATGGGGGTCCTCCGCTAACTTGCGACGCCCCTTTCTCGTGAACCCCACGATCCATTCCCAGTGGTACGATTCCACGCAAGCTTCCAAGGCGTTGCATAGAGTACGGGGAGTTCTTACCTTTCGGAGGAAGCACAGCAGTTCCCAAATCTATGAAATTATGGCTCCTATGAGAACTTGTGCACTAGTATCCCCGCCCGGTGGTATTGTAGCTTCGCTGGTTTTTGTTTACTCGCGATGGTTTCGACTCACGGCGCGAGGTACTAGTCCAATTCGACGCGTTTTCGTCTAGAATTTCCGAGGTTTTCCCGACCTTTCTAAGCTACGTTTTCTTTGGGACCCCCAATAATCGAACTAACCTTAGTAACGTTGGACTCGTGAGTGCCCCCTTCATCTCGTGAGCACTCCAGCATTTCGGATTCGCTGAGAGCCGGGCTTGTTGGTCCCCTATCTTCAGTAGATATAGAACCGTGTCCCTCGTCTTGAATGCGGGGACTTTCCTGATTTACGTTTCTTCCGTCTCCCTTCTTCGCAATTCGTGCCACCCAGACCCCCTTCCCCGAACGGGACTGCTTTCCGCCCCGTCAGAAAAGACCCCCTTTCCTGAGCGTCGACATTCCCACACTATCTCATTCTTCGTGGCATTTCTTCGGTTTCTGAAAATGGATTACAATAAAGGCCCCCAGTTATTAATAAAGGACAAGGCTGTTAGTTAATGCAACTGGCGGTCTGCACGTCGACCGTTCAGGACGTTGGAAAAATGTTTTTTTTCCGCTTCTTTGCACCCCCCGTCCTATTAGGCCTTTCCCGCAGGCAAAGAAGGTTTCTTGTAGGGACATGGCCGAGAAATTAAGACTTCTCCGCGGTTATGCGCGGCGCCGACCCTCATTAACGTTGAACAGGTCCTCTTATCCAATTCATCTCCAGAAAGAGGTCACATGAAGACTTCGGTTTTCGACCGCTCATAAAAAACCAGCACCGTGAAAATTCCTTAGTAGTCGTTAGGAATTCATTCCCCTAGGGCTGAGCCCCCGTTTGGGGGGGTTCATCTCTGGTGTTGTCCGATAACAAGTTTTCACCGTGCCAAAGTCAGATGCGAGTTTTCCTTGCTTTGTCGGCTTGTGCGCGGCAACCGGCCGCTAAATCGCCATTATAGGGGCCTCACGTGCGTTCTTTTCTTTCTTCTACATCCTAGAAGCGTTGGAAGAATGAGAGGGAACTGGCACCGTAATGTCGAAGGGGGACTTGCAGGTCATCTTCCCTGTAAGTTTGATACACGCGGAGTGGAACACCCGGAAAACCACCCGTGATTCTGATGCTAAGAACTTTCTCGCGACCTTTTTTCAGCTCTGGGGAGACCCCCTTTCGATTACCCTCTTTCCACTCACAGCCTTTCCCCGAGAAAGAGTTCCTTCCGGCCCCCCTTTCTTTCCCTTTGTTTAGGGTCCTTTTTTGAAATGTGCTGCCTCAGAAGAGTGTCGTTTTGCCGAACGTCTTCTGTAATTTCGTTGCGGACGGCGTCTATGGTACAGACGTATAACTTTTTCTCTCTGGGACCACCTCAGCCCTTAAAGGAACCCGTTCCCCCCCAACGCATTACCAGACCCTTCGTTTGTGCTTCTCTGGCTTTCGTTTTGAAATCATTCGGGTGTCCCCCCGGAAGGAAACACTTAGCCCGGTTGGAATTTGTCACCACTCGGGGGGTGTCGTCTTCCGGCGACGCCCCATATCGTTCGGTTCCTTGACTCTCCAGGAGGACTGCCGTAAGAGCGTTGCGTCGTGGTGGTTGATTTCTTTTTGCCAAACATACTCAAGACCCAACGGCTCTCTCGCGCGTGCCCTCATTACAGCGTTCTGAAGAGCTTTCTGACTACGTTCGTCTGAGGGAAAGTAAGCATACAGACCTCATCGGAACGTCCTTTTTCCTCCGCCAGTTTCACAAAAAGGCCCCGCAGTCAGGAAATTGGAGATTCTCCTCCCCGCTCCTCCCTCCTTTTTATTCTTGTCAGAGTTGACGTCCCCCGGTCAGTAAAAGGCCCCCTCACGTTCAGCTTGGACCGAACAGAACTCTTTTGCTATCCTCACTCTAGCCGAAATTTAACCCCGCTCACCCACCGTCGGCCGGAGGAGCCACGCTCTTTTTCTCCCCTCGCGCGTTTCATACTCTCCTAGTAAAGTACCACCCCCTGACGATCGCGTACCGGTGCCTCGAAGGATGTCGGCACGATATTTTCGTGACCCGCCCATTCCCTTGTTTTACTCATTTTTCATGTTGCTCTCTCATTCACCTGATAATAAAAACTGCCCTCCCTTTGGTCTGTTCTAGAGGGAACCCCCTCCATGCACTCGGTATCTGTCCCAAGATCTTCGACTTCCAAGAGTGGAAGCGACCAGTCCGGCT
>Ga0179591_1187677_pt1 | contig 17245 bp, 11 predicted proteins | sample CZOMad2_1_08_16f_FD_182891 | JGI IMG/M metagenome (GOLD analysis project Ga0179591, IMG submission 182891) | Vadose zone soil fungal communities from Angelo Coast Range Reserve, California, USA - CZOMad2_1_08_16fungal (PacBio error correction) | ecosystem: Environmental > Terrestrial > Soil >... | reverse complement strand
CTTTCGTTTTGACGACCTTTCCTCCTAGGGAGGAAGTGTCCGATTCGCACTTTCCCCTCACTTGAATGCCCTCTCACCCCAGCAGGTTGTTAGAAGAGTGAGGAGAAGTTTGGCAGCTCTCCTTCCCTCCCCTCTTCGAGTGTGTAACTGGAATTTTTCTCCCCTTGCTCCCCCCCTTCGGTTACGACTTCTTTTTTGGCTAAAGAGTGAATTTATTTGAGCTCCCTCAAACTTCGTGTCTCTGTTTCTCCTCGCGGGTGCCATCTGACGACTTCGGCCGTATAGTTCTACTTCTCGTTTGTCCCCCTCTCCTTTGCGAGATGATCCGTTCCCCGAGTCGAAGCCGTGCGCGGTACTCTTCGACTTTCCGCCTCTCGAGCTTTCGTCACCGCTCAGCGGTCCCTCCCCGCAAGTTCATGTAGTGACCCCCATGTTTTAGCGCGCTTTCGCTTCTTCGTTTTCTTCTAGGAAACGTCTCCAGGTTCGTCGAGACCTCACAGCTTTTCTCCCTTCTTTCCTCCACTGCAACATCCCGCTAGGATTTGACGTGCCTTACTTCCTCAGGCGGACTGCTCAGCACCGCCGGGTTTCTCGGATATTCTCTGCCTAGGGTCCCTCTGAGCGATAGTGCTATGTACTTCCCCGGCACTTTTCCCCTATGTAGCGACTTATCCGTCACCCTTTCCCGCGTGGGACTCCCGGGCGTTTCCGGCGTCTCTTATTACCATGAACGAACGCCTTTCCTGCTGATATGGTTCTCACTAAGGAACCCTTTTTTTTTCCCTTCCTTCTCTCTATCTGGACCACTAATTTAGTTCCGTGAGTCGGGGTGTCCTTTTCTTCGACCCCTATATAGGTTTTCCGATCACTCTCTTAGGACCGACCTAGAAGTTTTTTGAGGCGGGCTTTTCTTTATCCCCCCTGCGCTAGTTTCTTCTGCCTTTCCTGCGCCAGATGCTCCTCTCGAAGCTGAACTAATTTTCCTCTGTCATACCGGACGGGAGGTTTTTTTTTTTCTGATGTCTTGGCTTGCTTCTTGTTAGACGTTTCCGGTCTCATTTCATCACTCCGGCTCCTTCGTCTAGGGATGAGGAAAATTTTCCTTTCTCAGCTCGCTCAAGTGAGCATGCTGTTGCCTTGAATAGTACTCTTTCTATCCGGACCCTCCCGATGTGCGCGCCGGCTAAAAGTCCCCTTCCGTCCGATGAAGTCCTTCTTGTCCTCCCTTTTCCTACGTCTTGTGACACGGCAAGAGTTAGGATTCTTGACGAGGTTTTCCCTCTCTCCGGTGGTGGACGCGCGTTGTCCGGGCCCCGTTGACGCCATGATGCCTCCTTGTTTTATTTTGTAGTCGTCCCTTCTAGTCGTAGCGCTTGGGGTTCTCCTCCCCCTCGCGCGTTCGGTTTCCGCTGTTTTTCGGCGTTGGTATCACCCGGGCTTGCCTTTGAAGACCTTCATGGCCATTCATGCCTTTTCTCTTTTTCCTCTCGAGGCGTTTTGACAGATTAATTCCCCAGATTTTTTAGAAAGGGGCGAGGATAGCCTAGCTCTCCCCTTCACGGGTATAGATTGAAGACGTTCTTGTCATCTTCTTTCTCCCCGTAGGAGAGTTGTGATGCGGTCCTTTCTTTTCTTTCCCGATGAGGGAGTAGTACTCTGCAATCGGACTCTCGAGCAGGCCCAGAGCCGATTCTTCCCTATGAGGTTCGCTTTTTACTCCCGCCTTAGTAGAGTTATTCCCTCCAAAGGGATGAGCTTTCGCGGATCGCGTGACGATACAGCGTCGGTTTTTCTCTTAACTTTTGATACTTCCTTTCATACCCCTGGGGAGCGCCCTCCTCTGGTCTGATAGTTCTTTTTCCGGATATCTATAGCTTCCCCTCAGTTGTTGGTGTTTTAATCGTAATGACAGTTTTCAGCGTCTTTTTGATTCCAAATGATTTTGCCACGAGTTCTCACCTTTACTTCCCCCGGCCCCTAGTCTTGATAGTAAACGTAGATAGGCTAGCAGGGCTCCCCCCTCCTCTTTGAGCTCCGGACTGTCATCCGGTCCCCAGCGATCATGAAGTGCCGCGGCTTGTCGAGCTCGATTTCTTCTCAACAGAATGGCCCGTCTACCTCCCCTCTCTCTCCAGCGAGATTCCTCTCACTATCCTACTTTTGCTGAAAGAAGAGGTACTCGACGGCTCAATTTCTCCCTTCGACGAACTTGTTTCCTCGAATATTCGAAATTCGCCCCCCCCCCCCCCCCACCCCCCCCCCCCCCCCCCCCCCCCCCCCCCCCCCCCCCACCCTAAATAGTAACACCATTAGTTGGGACCCCTAGCCCCGTTGTCTTCAGAGTTTGATCCTGCGGGCGGCTCTAAAAACAATAAAGTCAGACCGCAGCAAATCCACCCAAAAGCCCCCAACCCACCCCCTCCGCCGTAACAGAGAACCAACAAGAACCCAAGAAGCTCCCCTCCCCGCCTGCAAGGGTGAGAAGACAGAATTGACCCCCCCCCCCCCCCCCCCCCCCCCCCCCCCCCCCCCCCTACCCCCCCCCCTCCCCCCCCCCCCCCCCCCCCCCTCCCCCCCCCCCCCCCCCCCCCCCCCCCCCCCCCACCCCCCCCCCCCCCCCCCTCCCCCCCCCCCCCCCCCCCCCCCCCCCCCCCCCTGCCCCCCCCCCCCCCCCCCATGTTAGGACCCTCCTGACATTCGCTTTTTAAAACCCCAAAGCTACGACTGAAGAATTCTTTCCTGCTACAGATCACCCCCATCCTCTTCCCCCCCGGCCTTTTTTAAACTTCCTTCTAAAATAGATAACCAATAGTCCTCTCAACCTCGTCAAGCACTTTCTTTTAGCGCTGCCGGTCACCCTAGGGTACAGCTTCAACGACGATTCAGCGTCCGATTGTTTTCCCCTTCCTCCGACCCCTAGCTTTCCCATCTCCTACTGAGTAGAAGCTTCCCTCTCAATTAGGACCAGGATCCCGCCTGAAAGTCGGCTCGCTCTTTCCATTTTTGCCTCGTTTCCCGAGTTTTATGACCTCATGGAGTGCGTTGTTCCGTTAGCGGATGTCTCCGGCCCAAAGAAGCTCAACCTGTTCACGAAGTAAGCTATCTTTTTCCCCTCCGACTGTAGTGCTCTCTCCTGAGTTTTGCCTGATTGTCCTCCCGCTGTCATCCTTTATGTAAAGACCTCCACTCGCTTCCGCAGGGCTCACGAATGTCTCCCGCCTTTATCCTTCCCCCGTTCCGGTCCTCCCCTCTTTTCTCTATAACGAGACTGAGGGTGAGCAGACCTTTCCCACCCTCCTGCACTCGGCCTTCTTTTGCCCTATAGACGTTCGTACATTCCCCCTACCTTTTTCTGTCCTGTTCACTTTTTCCTTAGTTCGAAGTCTACGAGTTGGTTCATCCTCGCCCGTTCCCTCCTGCGCACACGTTCCTGTGACGTTAACCTGCTCTTTCTCGTTCTTACCTCTAAGAAGTCTGAGTCGAGATAAAAGCCGAGAAGGAGCCCCCTTCCCCGCTCTACACTCCCTGAAGCACCGTCTTTTCCTGTGCTATGACGTCCCCCTCCTTTTTCAGTCCGTCCCCTTCCCCAGCCTACTGGCGGTTAGAGTTTCCCTGTCCCAAGTGGCTAAGGCCAGATCTTCGGTCTCGACTTGCCTTTTGATCCCGTTTCCCTGATCAGACCCTCCCCTTTACCTGCCTCTCCTGTTGTTCTTCAACATCCTAGCAGGATTGCGCCCCGTGTTTTTTCCGGCGCCGCAGTCGTTAACCGGCTCTTAGTACTCCCCTCGCTTCGCTCGGGCTGATGTAATTTCCCTCGCCTGCTAGTCAGATCGTCGACGTCTCCGCCCGACAAGTCTTTCATCGATAACTTCGGCTCTCTTCGCACCCCCCCCCCTCCTCATCCCTTCCCCCATTGCCAGTTGATCCCCACCCCGTCCTCCTTCCGCCTTGTTTCAAGTGACGTACGTTTTGGATTCTGCGGCGCATGCCCGGACCCCCCCGGCGAGCTCCAATAGGCGTCCAAACTTGTCTGCTTGTATTGTTGTGGAAGTTGTTTTTTGTCATCGGAGTTTGGTTTTGGTGAGTTTTGTGTTTTGTTGTGGTGGTTGTGGTGTGTTTTGGCGTGTTTGGGCAGGTTTGGGGGTTGTCGGGTGTGCTTGTGGGTTTTTTTTTTGGGTGTTTTTGGGAGGTGGACGGGCGGGGGACGTGTGGTTTGGGTGTTGTTTTTTCTGGTGGTTTTGTGAGGGCGTGTGGTGGTGTGTTTTGGCCTCGCTTTTTTATGCCCTCTAGGGATACAACCTTCAGTGACCTTCACTTCCTCATTCGATCGTTGATTTTACTTCCCCTTCTAAATCATAGGCCCGATCATCACCCTCTAAGATCTCGACGCTCGCTCCCCTTCCGAAGCTCTTTCTCTAGAGGAGTTCCCTTGAGTACATCACGCCATCTATATGCGGAGTCTTAGTGTTTAATCCTCCCCCTGAGCGCGTCATTTTGTTTACGTTATAGGTATAGGTCTCTCGTTTCTGTCTCGTCTTCATCTGCTTTTCCGCATCTTAGACCGTTTTCGTCGCTTCTCACTCAATTTATAAGAAGCCCCCCAATCCAAGGATACTTCGCGCCTGTAAGGCCCCCTTTGTTACCCGCTCAGGCGTGTTCTTTTCGTATAGGACTTCCCCAGCGTTCTGAGCGAAACCGCAGACTTTTCGCCCCCCCCCGGCTTGAATCTCTCGTACTGTCTATGTCCCCCCCCCCAGCCTAGTCCGACACATGACTTTTCTAACACGTCTTCTGCCCTGCCGCGCCTGCAAAAGTGGCCCGTAATCTCGAAGATAGTCCCTTCCGAGGACTGCCCCCTTTTTTTCCTTTCGGAATTTTACGACCCCCTGGACATCGTTCCACCCTTTTTTTCTCTTTTCTCTCATTCGTTTTTTTTTTTTATGCGTCTGGGTTGAGAACTTCGGGCGACCGGTAGTCCTCAGCCCTAAGGAATCTTTCTAAGTTTTTTTTTTTGCCTCTCTTTTAGTATTCCGAGTATCTTTGCTCTTTTTTTTTTCTTCGCGACTCAAAGGTACTCGATTTACATCCGGTTAATTTCTCTCCGATTTCGTCTGACGCGAACGTCGGCGTAGATGGCGAATACCTCCCCTCCCCCCCTTTGCGGGATTTATCCTCCGTTTTCGGACCTTCTGCATTTATTGCTTGTGATCGGATCCATCCCGGCCTTCGCTATGTCTCCCTCGGGCTTTCCCCCCCTTCCTATATTTTGAAGTATGCCGAGCAGACCTCTCCCCCCGATGCGGATCCCCTCAGCGCTGCTAGTTGATTGTGAGCATCCTCCGAGGCGATTTCTGTCTCGTTTTGATCCTTTTAGTGCGCCTCTTGTCGATGAGAGCGTCGACGGATCGTCTGGTGGACTTACTGTTTCATTTCCTTCCTTGACGCCTCCCCTCCTTCGGCGCTTCCCCTCTTCCTCCCCTCGTTGGCCTATCCTTATTCTCTGCCCAGCAGGTTCTTGATTGAGAAGCCGAAGTGGTCTGTAGATCATGCCGTCCCGCCTCTTACACTGGCCCTTGCTCCACCCCCCGTATTCCGGCTTTTTCTTAACTCTTTGTGTGGTCATCCATCTTTTCCCATTGTCTTTGGCCCCCTTGCATGAACTTTCTTTCGACTTTTCTTTCTGCACCCGATGTTTCCCGATATTTTTTTCCTCTTTCGTTCTCTCGTGCCCCCCTTGAGCTTCTGTGACTTCGTCGACCGAGTCTCCCGCAGCCCCATTCGGTACTCCCTCGGACTTTGCCGTGAGCGCGCCTTTTCGCCGCGAAGTTTTGCCGGACTGACCTAGCATGTTAGAGCCCCCCTTTTTATCTGCGAGTGTCGTCGATCGAGGAACGTGCTTCCAGTCCCCCCCCCCTTTTTTCGCGACAGAACGTCTGCAGCCTGCGAGCCTCTTCCATGCTTCCCCCCCCCCCCTCCGACCAAGAAGTAGGCTTTCCATGAATTTACTGCATAATCATTCTTCAGAGCCCACTTTTTCCTCCAGTCTGTCGGGGTATTGTAGTTGGAGTCAGCCTTCCCTCTTTCATCTTCGTTGTGAGTCCCGAATCCCTCGACGGAGTCGAGGTAGACTCTCTCTGACTTGTACTTTCCCCGAGGTTTTGACGGCTTTTACTGTTTTGGATGAACTACCTCTGATCCCGTCTATTTTTACTACTCTATCTCTCCTATCCTTGTAGATGTCTTTCCTTCTTCCTACTCTAGCCCATTTATTTAGTCGCGTGGACCTTCTAGCAAATAGTGCTCACCTCTTGAGCTCCTTGCGCTCTTTCTCTGAGGCCCGGCTCCCCGGTGCGGAGAAAGGCTGAGCGTTTTTTTGAATGCCGACAGCGCGGACGCTACGAAAGACCTCCTTGCTCGCGCCCACGGACCCCTTACGGCTGTTGCTGCTTTTTTTCTCCGGCATTCTCGTTTGCCCCCTTTTATTACCCCCCATAGTAATACGATCACTCCCCTCCGCGCCCCTTCGCTTTCCCCGCGAGGAACTTTCGGATACTGTCGCCGACTCGCTGAGCATTTTTTCCCCCGATCCGACTCTTCCTCTTCTCTTAGGCGATTTGTATCCTGCGCGGCATGACAGACCTTCTCGGCCGCTCAAGGCTTCCTTCCCTCCGGGACGCCGATTTACCTTAAGAGAGGGTTTATCAGAGGTTGACGATGGTCCATTTTTTTTAGAGATCGTCTCCTCCCCGTTTCCGCCTTTAAGTCCTCTTTGGTATATTGTAGCGGCCTCCCCTTTCTTCAGTTGCTTTTTGGCGCCTCACTCTTGCTTCTGCTGTTTCGCCGCTCGAGTCGTCCTTCTTCTCCCCCGGGCGCTTTGCCAGTCACTCTTTGGAATTCTAAGCGTTTTAAGGGGTCCTTTTTCTCTTTTTGACGGATGTACTCCCCCTCTGTTGTCGTTCGAGAGGGCGAGGATCGCTCGTTAGTACTACTCTTCGAATTGCCGATGTGTTCTCTTGTATCTTGTTCCAGACATCTTTGGAGTCGTTTTGCGATTCCCTTTACTTTCTTATGCTGGCGTCATTCCCTCTGAACTCTTTTTTTAGAGTCGAGCCACGAGCCGCGCTCGGCTAGTTCTTTTTTTTGGGTTGGATCTCCATGGCTTCTTTTTGGTCCCCGGCCTCCATCAGGTAGGCGTCCCTTCCTCTTCGGGACAGAGTGTGTTTTCTCTTTTTCACGACGATTAAGTTTTAAGGTGCCTTCCCTCGTCTTCCTTTCTTTTCCTGCCAATGTAAGACTTCCTTTCCTTTCTGTCTCTCGCCGGATTTTATCATATTTTCCCCCCATAATATGGTTTGTTGTGATTAGAGCAGTAGCTTTCTCCCTGACGTCTTCATGTTCGTCCTCCCCCCTTTTTATGAAATTTAATGCCCCGTCACCGAGAGTTTTTTTTCTTTATCAAATCTCTCGCTCTGCTTTCTCCTCCCAATTATGAGCCAGGAAGAGAAGTCAGTTCTTCAACTCTCCCCCCTCATGATCAGCGCTTGATAGTGGGCTGAGCTGGATCGACAGTCTTACCCTCTTCTCTGCCCTGAATCCCGAACGCAATAGCAGTAGTCTCCCCCCCCCCACAGCTCGCTCCTTCCCGCGCTGCCGTTCCGTCTCCAGCTTTCCCCCTTCCTACGATTTGGCTTCGCCCTCGTGACCACTTTTTTTGTTTGTACATCTTCACCGTGACGTCCCCCTCTACCCGAGGGAAGAGGCCCTCTTCTCGTTTCTTAAGAAGCGCGTCTTTGCGAGCCCCTCCCTCCGACAACCTGCTTTTTCACTTTCTGTCGTGTTTTCCCCGCTCCCTCCCGACGAATGTCGTCCCTGCTCCCCCATCTCAACCAGCGGCTCTTTGAAGTAAATTGAGGGGACCGAGCGTCTCACCCCACCGAGTCCCCCCCTTTCTTTCAACCTCGTCACTCCTTACCTCGCGATGCCGGTCCAAGTCGTCCGTCCCGGAGTTACATTAATTTCTTCCGCCCTTCGTTCCGTAATGACTTCTATCAAATCTCCTCTGTTCTTTTGAGTAATAGAACTTGGCCCGGCGTTACTTTCTAGGTATTCTGAGTTCTCCCTTCCTCGTTCCGCGCCTTTCTTTCAAGCATGAGCGAGTAGTTTCGTGACGGATGACGACGGGCCTCCCTTCGCCCCTCTCCCCCCGGGTAGCTATCAATAAACCCTCCGTCCGGTTGTACTATTTTCTCTGAGTATTAGTTCTTTTTCTCGTCTCCGCTCGCCATTCTTCCAACTAAGCCTAGATCGCCTTTCCTCTCCCGAGACACGGCGCCGAATCAGCAGCACTCTCCTTCCGGCCTCACGCGTGAGGTCAACACTCTCGCGGTTCTCCCCTCTTCCAACGCCCCGCCCCAGCCCCCTGTATGTTAACCCTACGTAAGCCTTCAGGTGACCCCCTCCCCCTAGTGCCTGATTTTGCTCCCTCCTCGTCGTATTCGGTCTCCGGATTTCTGGGTATCTACGTCCGTTTCCCGCCGCGTCACGAGGTGAAAGTTGTGAACTCAAGAGATCTTTCTACCTCGTTTGTCCCCGTGTCGAGGAGTTAGATTACACGACTTTTAAGGAACCTCCCCTCCTTCTCTGACCCCCCCTCACTTTCCTCTTTCTCGCTTCTCCCTTTTCCCTTGCCTAATAAGACTGGAGAGGACATTTCCCGGCTCCTCTACTGGCGGTTCTTGTTAATGACGTCGCGCGTTCCCCAGATCTTTTTAGGTCTAGACTTCCTTTCTTCCCGTCCTTTCGCCCCGTCCCCTGGCCGCGAAACGGCGAGTTGATACTTTTTTTCACTGCCTGAAGGAAAGGCCGTTTCTTAGTCGTGCGCCACATCCTACTTTTTCAGGCTTCTAGTCCCGCCGCTGCGTTTTTGAGCCTAGGGAGAGTAGTACATTCAGAATTGCCCCGGCAGCCCTCTGTCGATTTCCCTGATTTGCCAATCTGTTCCCTCCTAGTGGTTAAGTCCCTTTATCTAGGAGACCCCGAAATTCCCCCCGGTTAATGAATTAAAACCGTGATTCCCCCCCCCACTTTGATTTCTTTCCTCCTTTGGCGACAAATTTCTTTTACGACGGGCCCCTGTCATCTTAAGCATTCCTCCCTGCCCGAGAGCTCCTTCGCTCCAACCTTCTTGTCGCGTTCTTCCTTTAGAGGCTACCAACTTCGATGGGAATCGATTCTTCCTCAGCTAGGGAGCTCCCTGGTTTCCAGAAATCCTAGCGCCTGAGTTAACATCAACTGTTCTCTCTTTCGACGCTCGCTTCTTTCCTTAAGTGCTCGGCGTACTCCTTGGGATAACCCGCGCACATCCTTTGAACCCCATCGAGGAGTCTCTCTGCCCCTCCTCCCGAGCTCCCCGCGTCTTTAGTAAGACTGTTTGGGAGGTCGTTCCCCGGTCTTGCTCTCCGTAACCGGTCGTGAACGACCTCCTATCACCGAGCTGAGGCTCGTTTACTTTCTCCTTTGCTCCCTCTTCCCCTTCTCACGGCTTCGAAGCGTACACGTCGACCCTTTTTTCCGCCCCTTAGTAGGGCGGGATTAGAGTCAACGCTCCCTCGCTCACGTGACCCCCTTGATCCCCGGCGTCTCCCCTATATTTTCAGTGATATGCTTTTAGAAGCGCAAGTCCTCGGAAGGTCTTTTTTTTCCCCTCCGCCGGAAGACCTGTCCCCCCTTTCTTCAACCTAAGATCTAATTGCTCTTCCCTTCCCCTTTCCCCCCCGCCTTCCTTTTGCCGACAAGTGGAAATCTTTCCAACCACCCTTTTTCTTTCTTTTTCCATTCTCCTCGTTGTGAGACTTATTTTCGCCCCCCCTCTTTCCACTTTGCGCCCTCTCCAGGAAAGGATATGTAATATTTCTGACTCTTCTCGAGGATTCCGTGATGGCGTTTTTCCGTTGAGGAGTCGATGTAGAATTCCACCTATTGAGATTCTTAGATCCCCCCGACACGGTCCTTTTACTGATCACGCTGGGCCATTTCTTCGAAGTTGTTTTAGCCGATAGAAGGTGACTTAGATTTACGACGCCCCCTCCGTGAGGGAACCTCATTGAGCGACTGTACCTTTCATATGCTGAGCCCCTTCTTCCTAATATGGATCTTCTCCTCTTATCAATCGTCCTTAATTAGTTGTTTTCTCGAACTTTCTTCGTCACCTCCGCCTGCGCAGATCGTGAGCCCGTAATACTCCACCCCCGATGAGCAGCCTGAGAGATAGTAGAGGCCAGAGAGATCCTCCCTCGCGATTCGGGCTAGAGGGGATCTCTTCAGTTCCCGAGTTCGATCTATCGGACTCTTTACCTCTTTTCTCTTTTGATCGACGCTTTATTTTTCGTAATTGACGATGCCCTATGTACCGATTCGCGTCCTCCCCTCCGTGGTATTCCCCCTTCCGCAATGAATCAGACCCTCCGTTTGTCTCAGCGTTCTATCTCGCCTCTGTCCCTTGGTAGCGCTGACTAAGAGAGGAACGAAATTAGTAAACCTTCTCCCCCAGGCGGACCTTCGGTCCTGTGGTTCCTCCCTGCTTTTTTGCCCTGGGTTCGAGCATGACCCTTCGTTCTTTTTCTCCCTGCCCTAAGGCCAATATCCTTAAGATATTGTACTCGTCGACACGGTCTTACGATCGTGCTGCATGACTAGCTATGATCAGTCCCCTCCTCTTAGCCCTCAGGCGCCCCCCCCCTTTACTCTAGGAAGGTTTCAGACTAGCGGAGCCTTGCTCCTAGAACGGCAAATCTATTTATTTTTTCTCCCATGCCCTTCGTCGTCGGTCGTTTCGTCGGCTAGAGGACTTTCTCCAAGCCGTCGAGCTAAAACGCCCCTTTAAGTCCGTCCGACCATCGCCCCGCCTTCCTTGAGCCTTAAGGCCCTCACTCGGCGTTGTATCAGGTCATCTCCCCACCGCTGGTCGTCATTTTCGATTCAAGTTCTTGTTCCCGATCTTTTCTCTTTCGCGCGATCGTGTAGGCTTCTCCTCGACGTCCTTTCTCGGTCCGCTCTTCACCTTTGCCAGGTTTTGATGCTTCCCCTTTACTTCTTTCCTTTATGCACAGAACATAGGGCCCCCCTTCGAGTCCCTCTCGAGGTAGCTCACGGGATTTGGGGATTCCCTTTCTTTTCTTCCTTTCCAACTAGGACATCGTAAGTTTCTCGTTGGGCAGTCGCGACCGCTTATCTGTTTGCTCTCTCCCTCGTGCGGCTCCCTGGCGCCGAGGGAGATGCTCCGGGATTTGAGCCGCAGTTCGCCCGGGTCTTTGAGCGTCTGGTCCTTCCCTTCTCAAAGACCCGAAGATCAGAAGTGACTCCCTCCTCCAAGCTCCCCGGCCCAGAACTGCAGGATGTGATTCTCGTGAGTCTTGATTCGTGCGACGTCTTCAGGTTTTCTTACTGCATACTCCTAAGAGATAATGGTTCTTCCCCGCCTTTCACCTTCTTATTTTCAAGCTCGCTTTTTCCGGTTCTGCAGGAGCTTTTGAGCCCAGTGCTCTTTTTCCGTCCCCCTCGCTACTCGATTCTTTTTTCTAGAGCTTTTGAATAATCCTACTTGTCCCCCCCTCGAATTCATTTTTCGTTCTACGGGGACGCATCTTGCAGGTCAGCAGCGTGAGATTTTTATCTTTGCCTCTTTCCCTAGTTTTTTTTTTTTTCTGACGATTATTTTCCTCCGTTACGTTACTCCTAGCCCGCTGGTGAGTTTAGAGTCACCTCCGTCCGTATAGCGAGGTTGGTAGAAGAAACTCCCGCTCTGATCTTCCCTCGCATTTCTTCGCTTTTGGAACCCTTCGTCTTTGACCTCGAATTCAGGTTCTTTCCATCTCCGGGTAGTTTTGTTCCAACTCCTAGTCTTCCTGATGTACGATGGGTGCCGAAGAGCATCGTCTTCCCCAGTTGTACTTTGTGTATGCTTGAACGTAGTGGGTATTGAGGGCAGAGATCTGAGCGTTGTGATCGGGCCTCTGACTTCGCGGTCCGATTAGTGTAGGACTTGGACAGTTCCTATCTTTTCAGCTCTCCTCACTGAGACGAGGTCAGTATGTTATGGTGAAGTACTTTTCTTTTCGCGTCCTTCGTTCCTTCCCATCAGGTACGCGTTGAGCTTTTTTTTCCGAGCTGCGTTACGCACTGTTCCAGTTTTCTTCCTGGGGTGGTTTTTTTTTTGTGCCTGCCTTCAACTGTAATATGGGGAAGTCGCCACTGCCAGAAGGTCTGACCTTACTAGACGGCCTCTTTCCTCCTTCTTTTCTAATCCTTGTTGTGTTGTGAGACTTTCCCACGTTCTAGATCTTTCCCCTCCCGCGTTGCGACTTTTCCCCAACTGATGACAGGTTCTACCCCTAACATTCAGGCCCCCCCCTAGAGGTGCTTCGTCTCTGATCGCCGATAGCCTTTCTCCCTAACCTGGATCCCTCCTTCACCCGAGAGAAGAATGGATAACGAGAACCTAATCTCTTGCGATCGGGCTCCTTATCTCTAGATCGCACAATCCGGGTAGTCTATGCCCTTAGATCCGCGTTGAATTCTTTTCTATCCCCCGCTCCTCTTCTTCACTAAGTCACCTCCTCCGCTCAATTAGTCTCTCCACCCTCTTTTACTCCCGCCCTCTTCCCTTTACCCCCTCGTAGCCCCCTCCCGAGAAGGACCTCCTGCTTTAGCGGCCCTTATGCGGGTTCAATGACTCCCCTGGACCCGGGTGAGAAGAACGATAGTATGCAGAGGACCCTCCCTCCTCCTTTTTTCTTTTCCCTCCCCCATGATCCGTTTTCGAATGTAGTTTTGACTCGTTCAATCCGGCTCTTCCTTAATTGCTTGAGACACGCCGCGCTTTTCCTCACCACCGTCTTTAAATTCCGTCTTTCCCCCTACGTCCTGAATTCATCTTGGATGACGGTAAAACTCTTTTTCCCGGAGGAACTTCTCCTTTTTTTTAATGGCCGAGTTTTTCCCATTCTCCTGCTCACTAGCCTCCGGAGATAGACCTCTTCCGAGCAATTTCTGAAAACGAGAATGAGCAACTTTCTTTCGAGTCTTGTATACCGAAGCTCATCGTTTTTTGATGTCAGCTCTTTTGCGTTGCGCTGGAGACGACTTCCGAACGTAGAAAAAGTATAAGAAATCCCTATCATCCCCATCCGTTCTTTTCGTGGTATGCTAGTGTTTTTTGCCTTGTCCAGTGTCGTCCTTTTTGACAAGATCACCTCTATATAGCTTGTCCCCCTGAACCCATTCGCTAATCAGCGCCCCGGCATCACGGCTGCCCTACCTCTTTAAGATGCCACATCAGTTTTGAGCGAATCCACAATCCTACCCCCCCCTACGTCTGCGTAGTGCCAGCTCGATGCCGACTTAAGTTCCTAACTCGTCTTCCCCTTCTACCTCGCGTTCGACCTTTCTACGAGTTACGGTTTTTTCCTAGACTCCCCGTCCCTCCCGCCGTTTCCACTTATTGAATGTGACCGCCCGAGATTCTGTGTTTTTTTAGATCCTGATTGGTTCGTTTTTTCTGAGGAGTCGTCGCTCCCCCGATCGGCGCAGGCTGCCCCTCATCAGATCTGACCCAGAACGTGAAGATTGCTACCCCCCCCCCCCCCGGCGGTCTCTGCTTTTCGCTTCGTCTCGTCCGGTCACCGGCTCGCAGTCCGTCGTAGAGTTAATGGAAGTAGAGCCGTTTTTCCAGCTCTTTCGGTCCGTTGATTTATCGCCCTCTTCTAACCCTTCCGCGACCCTGCGCTCTTCCTGGTCTTAAAATGAAGAGTCGGCCTCAGCTGATCTTTTTCCAGGCGCCCTTTCGTCGGCAACCGGCCTCGACCAGACCCCCCTTTTGATGAGTTCTCCTCGTTCGACTGTTTTTTCACTCCCCCTCTTCAGCGGCAAGATAGTAGTTCACGCCCGACGCAGAACCCTCTCCGTATTTCGTTCAAGGACGGTCGCGAGGTTTTATTTACACTCGCCCTTGACTTCTTCGCTCCCCCGGTGCACAGATGATCCAACCACTCCTCTTTTTCTGTTCCAGGTGACTCATTCCATGGCCGCTGAGGACGATAGACCCAGAAAAGGCGAATCTCCCGCCCTCGGCGCCCACCCCCGTTTTCTTTTTCTGCTTTATGAGGGCCCCTTAGTACGCAGACCTCCTTTCAAGCGAGCGTTCTCCTTTTAAATCTCAATAATATAGGGCCCCTCCCCCGAGTACTTTCTCCGAAGACTTTCGCCTCCTCGGCTTCCGGATTCTCCCCAATTAGAATCTCTAGCCATGTATGTAGTCGCCTCTCTCTATTCAGAGGTAGGGTAGAGAATAGTTTCGGAGGTCCTTCTCTTGCTATCGCTCGCCTGGCCGTCCGTCTGCCTTTCGTAGTACTCCTACGTCCTGGTCCTCTTATCCTCGAAATAGTAGGTCTCAGTCGCTCGATTTCTCCAAGTCCCCAAAGTCCAGTCACCTCTAGGCGGCGTATTTTCATCTAGTAAAGACGTTCCTCTCGGCCAGGCTTGCCTACTTCGCACCGGTTTTCCCTATTTTTTCCTGTTTTCTTGTCTCGCAACAGCTCCAGATCCGCAGGAGCCCCCAAAGCTCGAGGTCCCCTCCCAGCACATCTTTTTTCGTTCACTCGAAGATCGTATGCCTGAGTCACAAAGTTATGAGGAAGGCCTCCCGTTGGACATTAGTGTCTAAACCCTCTATATCTTTTAAACCAGTGTTTGTTTTTTTTAGATAGATGGTTTTTCTGAGCCGATGTCACGGGGCTGCAGGCCGGGCCCTTCCTGCCAGGAAAAGTAAATGTAATATTCCTTAGCGTTCCCCTTCGCTTTACCTCCTGTGCAGTTTGCGCTTTCGTGCCCGCGATCTCGCTTCCTCCCTCTCCAAAGCCTTCCTATCGGTAACGCTTTTTATCATTCCTTCCTAATGTTTTGCGAGTTTCTCACCCCCTTCTTGAGCGATTTACGACGTCCGCCAATAGAAGTAGTTAAAATTGACTCTCGTTTCTCTGCCCCCCCCCTCTCTCTTTTCCCTTCCCTGTAAGATTTCAGTTAGCTTATCTCGGCCGTAACTTTCTCCTTTTATATATTTCTGAGTACGAGCCTTCGTAAGACTCCCCCCCCTGAGCCTTTTCCAATGCACGTTGCTAACGTGTTTTCTGGCTCTTCGCGATGACTCCCCTACTCGCGTTCGTTATGTATAGGGGGTTGATCCCTCCTAGTCGATTTATTTGCTCCTGCCCCTGATCGGGTCGACCTTTGTCGGGTTCTGCGGTTTTCGTAATTTTACGATTCAGCCTCAGGGACCCTATCGTGTCCTCTCATTTTGCTGGCCATCGGAAAGGATATTTCCCCTCGACACATCAGGTTGGTTCAGAGTGTTTCTATAGAGTGGTTCTGTCGATGAAGTCCGATAGGCAAAGGACATTCAACTGTCGCCCATGCGGACGATAGGTCTTTCCTTTGGTCAGAGTGTGGTTTCGTCTGAGCCATGGAAACTCGTTGGAGTTGTGCTCCTCCTTTCCCGTCCCCCCTTGCTTTGCGATCTTGTCGTTCCCCTCGAAGTCGACTGACGTGCCTGCGCAGCGATATTCCGACCCTTCGAAGTTCTTACAACAGCCCCGGTACATCGATTTCCCATTTTCCCCTCTCGCGGCCCAATGGAGCAGAGAGAGGCCCTTACCCCTTCCCCCCTCCTGTTCCCCCTCGCCCATTCTTTCGCGTCTTTTTCTCTCCGTAGTCTGCTCGAGCCCCCCTTGACAATCGCCCCTTCTGAGAAAGCCACTACTTGCATATGGTGAGCGCCCCGTCCCATGAATTTCTTTCTTTGAGAAGATTTTCAGTTTCCTTGCTACGTATCTTGCGGAGCTTCAGAGGCGCGGTATCCGTAAGAAAGTTCTTCTGTCGTCTCGTCGCGGGTTGAGCATGTTTGATCTTTTAGCGCTGGGCCTCCTCGACGGAGTTCGGTCCTTGCCCTATCCCTCGTCACCCCCAGCCCCCCCCTTTTTTTGACGCGGCAGGCTTTCCGGCATTCTTTATGAACCCCGACCCGGCGACCGTCTTTATAAGAGCGAGGTAGCAGCGTTGCCGATGTTCCTTTCTCCGGCGTTCTCCCATTCGGGACATACCCCCTTCAGTCGTAGCTCGTGGGATGGGGGAAGGAGCGTCAACCTTCCGTGCTCTCTCACTGTTAGGCCGCCGGCGCCTGGTCTCTTAGCAGGTCGCTTTTGAGGTTTTTATGACTATCTGAGTTTTCTTTCCCATGAAATGAACTAAATTTGAGACCTCGACCTCATCTCTCTCTTACATCATTAAGGATTTATGATCTTCTGGGAGTGATTTTGTAGACTTCTTGTCTTCATTCCCCCCCCGCTCACGACCCCAGTTCCATAGGCTTTCAAGACTTCGGACACGATTCATACACGCTCTGTTGGTTGCAAAGAAATGACCTTCCTGATCTTTCGTAATTCTCTCCCTCGTTCGATTTCTGAGCTGTGGAGATGTCTTTTCCATACCCAGTAAGTCGAAGTCCTTAGTTCCCCCTAAGGGACCTTCAAGACGAGGTGCGGAACACTTTTTATGATTTTTCCTTGACGAGGTTGCCCGGAGTCCTCTTTTTTCTACGAGCGGGCCCTAGTCCCCGTTACGACCCGTCTCCGTTTGTTGAGTGGTATCCTTTCCTACCCTTCTAAGGTCTTAGAGATTTTTTGTTCGGAAAGAGCGATTTTTTAGTATGTCCTAGTGTCGAGCGTCGTTCCTTCTAATTTTCGATGCTCTGTGAATAGATATGTCATCCTTCCTCGCGGGTCGACGTGTTCCTTTCTCCGAGAGTGTTGACTTACCGTAGTTGTAGAATTTTAGAGTGCCTATACCTTCTCCGTTTTTTTCGTGCCCCGTTCTCTTCGACGGTCGTAGGTTTTAGTCTTCTCCCCTGGCAGCGCCCTGGCTGGAGAGTGGTGTTGATCGTAGCTTTCTGCTTGAGGTATGGATTCTTTTTTGTCACTTTCCCCTTTTTTGATTCTCGCGCCTTATCCCCTCTGACTCCTTCTCGGCATGCGGTTTTTGACGAACTGCTCGTTCGCGCCTTCCCTTCTCAAGTTAGTAGGAGGGCGAGCGTTGACGAGCTGCGTTAATCTCCGCGCTCTTTTCCCCTTTTGATGACAGGTCGACTCTGGCTTTCTTTTGCAGTCTCCAAGCGTCTGTTTCGCGGTATTCAGTATTT
>Ga0179591_1270855_pt1 | contig 17246 bp, 25 predicted proteins | sample CZOMad2_1_08_16f_FD_182891 | JGI IMG/M metagenome (GOLD analysis project Ga0179591, IMG submission 182891) | Vadose zone soil fungal communities from Angelo Coast Range Reserve, California, USA - CZOMad2_1_08_16fungal (PacBio error correction) | ecosystem: Environmental > Terrestrial > Soil >... | reverse complement strand
TCTTTTTGTCGGTTTTGGTTTTTTTTTTGGCTGCGCACGATGGTTCCGCTTTTCACGTGGGAGGTAGCGTTGAGCGGCCTGTTTTCAGTCCTCGGCGTCCCCGCGGCTCTTCAATAGAACCTCTTGGCCCGGAGTCAGTGCCACTTTTTCCATTGACAGGTGGTCCCACCCGTTGCCCTACGAGTGGGAATGTAAGACCTTAGGTCCCCCCCCCCCCATTGCAATTTGTACTTCAGTTGGTTGCCAGTTTTTTTTTTTGGACACCCACGTTATGTCCAGGATGATATTTCAGAAGTTCTTGTCCCCTTTTTTCCCTGGACATCCCCCCGGGCTTCCTCTAGGTGAACTCTACCTTATTCCCCCCTCACCCTGGGACCGTTGCGGCAGTCATCCTGGACCCCTTTGCTATTTCCTGGTTGGACTAAGTCAAGCTTTTTTGGGGGACTTGCGCCGTCCATCTGGCCGAAGGTCTTCTGTCTTGATTACTGGTCTCCCTTGCCTTAGCTTCAGAGGTCCTTAGCGAACTGATTTGCCTCCCAGAGACCATAATGAACATAATCCCCCCCCCCTTTGTTATTGTTGGGACCAATAGGTGTAATATAAATGTCCCCAGGGTCTTATTTGAACTGTAGTTGATGTATTGGCACCCCTAATGAGTGGTTTGTCCCCCACGGAGTCTTAAACGCAGGGGTTTTCCACCGGCCTCCCTCCGCGGTACTCTTTTTTCTTTTTCTTCCCAAAATTTTCATCATCCTGAGGTGATGTCTGTTTTTTTCGGCCCGCTTTCCTTAAGTTCTGAGTCCAAGGCCCCCTTTTCCCCATTGTTCTCAATCACTCGTGACAGGTGGGGGCCGCTGTTCTGAGACCTCCATCACCCATGAGTTTAACTCCTCCTAGTAAAGTACTTTAAAAAAAGTATACTTCCTTGCCCCCACACCGACTCTCGTGCCCCACACCAGGAGACGGCTCTTTTCTCCCTCAGACTTGTCCCAAGGATGAGGTGCCCGTATGAATAACTCCTTCCCCCGACTGAAGAACGGCTTTCGCCGCCCCATATAATACCCGCCATGATTTGCCGCTATGATCCAATTGCTTCCCCTTACGACCCACTTAAGTTCTCTTTTCTCACCTGTAAATTCCCTTGGCTGGGTTTCATTTGCTTTTTTTCCCCCTCCTTTTGGGAGTGAAATTCCAGTTCTCCTTTATGCGGGAGCTTGTGCATGCATACTCTGTGAGCTCTTTTTCCGGAATTCCTTTTTTCGGTTGGTTGCCGGCTCGTCCAGCCCCCCCCACCTCCAGAAGATATTTCCTTCTTTTCCAGTTGTTTGGAAAACTTAATTAGTGTTTTTGGGGCCCCGCCTTTTTTTCCTTTTACCCGTAGGGGCGTTTTTTTCCCCCCCATTCCCCTGCTACGGTTGTTTCTTTCTGTCCCTGTTTCATTTTGATGCCGCAGTTCTGTCGTCATGCCATCTTCCCCATTTCCGTTAGCCAAGAATTCTCCCATAACCTCTTGTTTGATCCATTTTCATATTCTTTTTTTCGTTTTCCTTTTTTTAAAGGGGATGATTTTCGTGCCCTTGTATAGGCCGATGTGCTTTCCTTGGCCTGTCCCCTCCCCCCCGTCCGGACCACCCAAGGTTCAAATTTTTTATTTTCCTCCGCCCGTTTTAGAAGAATTAATTCGCCGTCTCTTTTTTCTCCGCGCAATTCGTCGCGGTCATCGGTTGGCTTTAGAGGTATGTGTCTTCCCTGTTTCTTTTTTTTCCTCCCGATGGTGCTTGGGGAACTGTGTCACGTCACGGGGCCTCTGCCGCCAAAATTTGGGTTTGGTTTGCCCCCAGCGAGGGTTTTGGTTTTGAGTGATCAGGATGTATATACGCGGTTTGAGGCCCCTTTTTGGAAAACCCCACAACCCGCGATTCCCCTCCTTTCTCCGCTTAAGAGGCGGAATTCCCCCTTTCAGATGACACGAGGGTTTCTTTCTTTGTTGAAGTAGTCGACCAAAGATTTTTCGTTAGTCGGCGCCCCCCGAACCGGCCCACTCCCCCCTTCCCAAGGGCCCCCCCCTTTTTCCCCTTCGGTTTTTGTACAGAGCCATGTTTTGGTCTCGTCCGCTTCCCGAAACATCCGGCTCCCCCCTCCCTTCTCCTTTTTTTCTCTTAGCGGGAACGATGCTACTTCAACCCACCATTTGCGGTGACCCCTTACTTACGGTTTGTTTCTGTATTTGCCCTCCCCCTTTTCGGGCCGTTTCCCGGGTTGAGCCTTGGTAGGACCAGGCGATGTTCTAGTTGGGGTCCGACGATTTGCCTTAGGGGATTCGTTGAACCTTTTGTTATTGGTGAAAACTTTTAGTTCTTTTTCCAATGCCTTTCCCAAGGAATCCTTGATTTTCGCTGACATCCCCCCAGGATCATTTTTCTGCTCGATCGATTCTGCACTGTACACAGACGTTGCAATTGGTTTGTGTCCTAATCCCCTGGTCCTCTGGAAAAATAGGCACCCCTGAATCCCGTTGAGTTTGCCCCTGGGTGTCCTGCGCGACAGTTTTACGCCCTCCCCAGCAGGCGCGATTCAACCTCCCCCCGCCGCTCCCTGAATTCCCGAGGCTAACACATCTCTTTCCCATCCCCCGTCCTCGAGCTTCCCCCCCCCTCCCCCTTTCTTTTTCCTGGACTTTTTTCGGTAAGATCATGAAGAGACGAATCTTTTTGCTTTCCCAGGCTTTCCGCCCTTTCCCATGCCTTCCCCATGCTGAAGGAACCCTTCTAATTTCCTTCCCCCTGCGGCGTGTTTCAGATTGATCGGCATTTGAGAGGCGGGTGCGCAACCCCTTCCTTTCTCTTTTTTTTTTTTGGGGGGGGCGTGCTGTTGGGCGTTCGCCCATGTTTTTTCAGCTGCTTTTCCAAAGGAGCCTGTTTCCCTGTCCTCTTTCTTCTTTCTCATCCTTTTTTTTAGTCGTTCTCGTTTCCCTTTCTTGTCGGCACCCTTTCGTTTGCTCCTTCGTGGCTGTCGCCTTTTGACTTTTTACGCTTACCGAAACGCAGTGCAAGCAAGGTTTTTACTGCTGTTCACCATTCTAGGCCATCCCTCCGCTTGACCCCTCCCGTCTCTTGCATCTTCTTGGTGGACAAGTTTCCGTTTTTGGTGTTTTTTGTAGGTGCGGTCCCCGCGGCCCGTACCCCGAACCCTTCCTCCTTCAGAAGGATGTGCTGGTCACTGTACTTCCCCGACATTGCATGCGTTTAGCGTTCACCCGCCATAGTTCCCCTTCTGTCTTTTCTCTTCTTCCTCCTTCCTCTGTTGTGTTCTCTCTCTCTTTAAGTTTGGGGGGGTGTTTGGACGGTCACGATTTGGTCCCCTTACGCACTTTATCGAACATGACAAGGTGGAATTACCGCGGCTGGTTTTCTTTTTTTTTCCCCGCTTTTTCTGCCTCCGACAAGACCCCCCCCCGGCACCCTTCCCAGACTTCGTGAATTTCTGAAGGTTTTCCGCTTCCTCTTGCGATTTTTTTTTGCATCCAGGAACCTGTGAAGCGTCTTGGGGAATTTCGTTCTACTTCCCCCCCCTTCGTAACCATCCCTAAGGGGGAAGTCTTATGCCGCAAGCCCGGCCCCCCCCGTGACTCTCTCCACTGTCCGATTGATTCTCATGCCCTGTTAAATAGCAATATAACAAGGCGCATCTTTTCCATGTGATTCCATGAACCTTTCACTCAACAATGTTCGAAAACCGGTCCCCCCCCCCCACCCTTTTCCGGTGAAGAAGAGCATCCCGAGCATTCCGCTGCCTCCTCCTTGCTTCTTACTCTTAATAAGCTTTGCTTCGGACTTTTTTTTTCTTCCATGTCTGCGGGTCCCTTGCCCCACAACAGAAATTTCTAGGCATCTTTTTTTTTGGACTTTTGTCCATCGGGTAACTTACGGAGAGATAGAGGCGTCTTACCTTGTTTTTTTTTTCAGGAACTCAGTATTCTGATAGGCGGGTCGGTTGTTTTTTTCGGCGCTTTCCCAAGTTCTTTTTTGTCTTTTTTTTTTTATTTTGTCCTAATTTTCCCCATGTCTCGCTGTGTCACCTTTTGCTGCTTTTGCTCTTTCAAGGCCTTTTCACCCTTTTTTCAAGATTCCTGTGGGTCGGCTTTTTTTTCCTTCCGAGACAGCATGATTTGGAGCGAGGTTCCCTGGTCGGTGTCCTTCCATTTTCTCTACCTTTCTTTGTTGAACCCTTCCGGCTCCTATTTCCCCCGCGTCTATAAACCCCTTTTTTTTTCCGCATAAGCCTGTTGACTTAGCGAAAGTGATCCCTTTCCGTGTTTTGGCGTTTACCCACCGACTTGGTCTTTTCTTTGTTTATTATCAATTGTCGTTCTGCGTACACACGTCGCGGGATGGCGGATCGATTTCGGAGGCAAAAACGGGAGTGTCTCGTCCCCCTTCTTTCCTCCTTGGTGGTTCTGATCTTCATGGACTTTTCTATCGGCGCGATAATCTTTTTCTGGAAGAACTTTCAATATTGCTGGGTTTTTTTTTTTTTTCCCACCCTAGTTTTTGACGCCAAGGGCGTCCCCTGTTCCTTTCTTCGAATCTTGTTTTTTTATTGGCTCCGCCTCTTCCCCCAAGCCGCCTAGCCGATCGCGATATCCTCGTTTCCCAACTGCACTTATGTAAGTGCTGTTTAAGGTATGGCACAATCGGTCTGTTACTTTTTTCCCCTGTAAATACACCCTCTTATTCGTGACTTCCTTCTTCCCCCCACAAATTTTTGCGGCGGCTACCCCCCTCCGGCCTATTTTTTGAGATTTTGCACCGCATAAAAACCTGTTCTTCTCCCTTTCGTTTCGGACAGACTTGGATTTTAAAGTCCCTTTCCCTGCGGCTCCAATCATCTCCTTCGGCTTGTGGTTTGACCACCCTGGGATAACTTGTGGCTCCACCCCCAAAGGTAGTCTTTGTCACGAATTTTCTTGTATGGCCCCCTTCCTTCCTGCGCCCTATCTTTCTTTGGGCTGATTGTGCCGACCCCCCACCCACCTTTCTCGCTTTGGGAATTTGCCCGTCCCTTCCATTTTTTCAAGGAATCCCCTCCCCCTTTTTTTTAACATGTCGTCAAATTTCCCTTCTTCGTGCCTCGGTGGTTCTGGCCGTAATCATTTTCCACAGGTCCTGACCCCCTAGGCACCGTTTTATCCCGTCTGTCCTGTGCGTTGTGAACATGGGGCCAACGCCCACCGTTTCTATGATCTCCCCAAATTCCCCAAAGCGTTGCCTTGCAATTTTGGCCTTTTTTCTAATTATTTTCACTTTTGAGATGTTGTGCTCCGCTCAGTGTCCCCCCCCCCTGCACCCATGGCGTTTTTCGTGGTTGCTTATTGCTGCCCCGCCCGTTTTTCTCTATGGACATTTTTCTCTTTTCCTTGTGCCTCAAGTCCCCCTTTGGGTTCATGTGCTGTTGCAAAGCCTTGCCCCTGTTTCTTTCTGCTTCCTTTGGTATTCGTCCTACTGCGTCGGCATATTCTTTTTGAGGTTTTTCTTTACCTCTTTTTCCATGAATAGACATCGCTTGCGACCCATTCTTGCCCCCTGTTTCGCTTGGCCTACTCCCCCTGAGACGCGTTTTGCGTCAACAGCGATTCTTTTCCTAGGCTTGTCTGCGATAAAGTTGTTATTTACGGCTTTTGCTGGTAACGTGCAGAAGGATTCCGTGTCCCTCCTTTTTTTCCCCCATTCCCCCAAGACCTGATTTGAAAGTTTTTATCAGTCACTCCTTTTTGTACCCCCCCCTTGTGGATTTTCCTTTCCTTTTTTTTATGCATGATTAGCGCGTTGTGCCCCCCCCCCCGCTGTCCGATTGATTTCTTTGGATTGCCTTTATTTTCCGTCCTGCTAGTCCCCGCTTTTTTTCTCCCTGGCAATTGTAGTTTGTACACCTTTTCCCGATATCCCCCTTTCCCTTACTTATCCCATATCTGGAAGGGCCCGTTTCCCTTGTCTTCATTTTGTAGCACCTGGCTCCGTCCCAATTTGCTTTGAGGATTGAATGCTTTGCGGATCGGCCGCAGACTTGTGATGCACCCTTTTCCTTCACGAACCCAAATTTTCCCCTGCTTGACGATCCTGCGTTGTACCCATTGTTTTTTAAGAAAATTTGTCACCCTCACTTGGTTCAATTCCACCAATTTTCGTATGGCGTCTTTTTCCCTTTCACTGCTCTTGAGCAACTGGTTGTGAGAACCCCATTTTCCCCCCTGTCTTTTTTTTTTTTTTTCTTTTTTTGCAAATGGTGATGCCTGATGTCCAAATTCTCCATACCGAGGAAGCCCCAACTTTCTTTAAGGGAGATTCCGTTCTCCTTTTTTCCATTTTCTTTTCGCTCTTCCCCCTTTAAATCTCTATACCTTTTATACCCGACTTTTGTGTTGTTTCGCGAGATTTCCTTGCCCCTTCGAGTCGATACGATTGCCCGAGACCTCACTACCGGAACCTTCTTTGGGTTTTTCTGACTGCTCTTCTTCTTTCGTGGAGTCCTCCCCGGCGCCCTCTGTGTCCCTTTTTCGTCCCGGCAACCGCTTTTGCCCTGCGAACGACCGCATGCATGGAACCGCGGCCACCGGCTTTTTCCTCCTTTCTCGGGCCTGCAGGCGGAACATTCAATGTCACCCTTCCTTGGATGGTTTTTCAAGCCCCCTTTGCGGTCCACAAGGTTTAGTGCTTCCCGCCGCGGTCTCGGGCGAGTGACGTATTGTCTCTATTTTGGAGAGCATTTTTTTATGCTTTGAGACCTCCAAATGGGACCGGCTATCACCTTTTTCCTCTCGGCTGCCACAGAAGGGGCCGTGCACATGGTCTTCCTTTAGAAATTTCTTACCCTTTTTTTGGCCAGTCTTGTTGTCCTTTTTTACCTGATTTTTTTTTGTCAGTTGAGCCCGACCCTTGTTGATCTTTTTCCCCAGGCTGGTCTCGCAGCTTTTTACGTTTTCTCCCAGTCCAATAATCTAGGACCTCGTTTTTTGATCCCGCTTAGCTCTGCGAAAAGTGTTCTCAATTTTTCCAAACCCTCCCTCCCCCGGTTGAGCACCAAATTACTGTGCTATAATTTTCTTTTTTTCGTTATTTGCAAACACTGCTCTGTCCCCCACGCCGGCTTTGGGTCCCGGTTGGCCTTAACTTTTCCTCACTTAGTTTTTATAAACCCCCCCCAACCCCCAATTTTTGAGGTCGTTCTTCGGGTCACTCAGTTTTTCCTTTCGGGGGTGTATTTTCTTACCAATCGACTTTTTTCCCATGGAATTTCCCCTTGTAGCCATCTTCCCCTCTCCTTCCTCCTTGATGGATCCTACCATGATTGACTTCACTGATCCAGTTAGGACTGTAATGCAACCCCCGGTTGTCTGCGTTTTCTTTTTGTCCTGAGTCTGAACAAAGGCTGCGGCCCTCACTCCCAAATATCAAGAGGTCAAGCTTTTCATGAACCCGCGTCGACCCAAGATCCCATTTTTTTTTTTTTCCCAGCCATGGCGGTGCCCTGGTCTTTCTCCAAATTTTTTTCGCAATGCCTTGCCCCCGCTTTTCCTGTCCATTTGTCCCCCTGCATGCTTTTTTGTCGTTTGGTGTGTTTTTTCCTGGAAGCTCTTGTTCCAGTTGCCCAGTTAACCGCTCCTGCCCGGCGTTGCTATTGCGATCGGGATTGTCTCGTTTTTTTCCACCTGATGTCGGCTGTCCCTCACCCCCCACCGGCCGAAGCCGAGCCTTGCTTTCATGTTCTGGTTTTAAAAAGGCAGGTTTATTTTTTTCTTTTTCTGACGGTCCTTCTCTAAATTACCCCAAAGCGCCTACTTTTTTAGGCACCCCTTCGCGCACATCCCTGATTTTCCCTCCCTCCATTCTCTGCTCAGCATACAATTCGTCCTAACTATTAATCCCCCTTCTTTTTTTGTTTTTGATCACAGTCTGCCATTGCTTCCGCTTATTTGAGTTTTGGAAAGGCTCGCCTTTCTGCGCCTGTCAGAGCTCCCGTCTGTGCAGTCCCCTCCGGTCGCCATCAGGACCCCCATTGTTTTGATGTCCGAAACCCCGGTCGCGATCATTTATTCGTCCCGCTTTTTTTGTGTCTCCATTTCTTTGGTCTTGAGGCCCTGCTGTCGATATGCTGTGGATAGAGTCCTCGTTCACAGCCCTTCCCCTGCCGATGTCCCCAACTTGAAGTTCCATCCCCAATGGCCCTCAACCCAAATTGGTTTTTTTTTTTCACACCATTTGCGCTTGGATTCTCGTCGATGTCTCTTCCTTGAGGTTGTTCGGCACGATCTTTCCTCCCAAAAAGCCAGAATCCCAGGAGAAGCTTCTGGGACGGTCAGCCTTCCGCCGTTTGTCTCCCTTTTTTTTTTTCTGGGGTTTGTCTTCCAGCCACCTCATATGAGTTTTGGGCTTGCCCACCGAAATTCCTTCTCCTCTTCCAGTCCCCAAAGGAAACTGGGCCATTTTGAAGGATCGGTTCCCACCATTTCGAAAGCGTGGCGCTTTTTTTTGTTTTTGTCCCTTGTCGAAATAGACCCATCTCCGCCCCTCCCTGCCCCTGGGACCGGTGTTGATGACTTTTTTTCCGCCGGTGTGAACCTGCCATTGTATGACACCAAAAAAGAACCCCCCCCCTCCCCACTGGGTCAAACAGCTTTTCTGTTTTCTGTAGCCCTGGCAAAATTGGTTTCGTTGTCCACTCGGGTGTTTCCCAGGGGTTGAGTCCCCCCGAGATCCTGGGCCTCAGTGTCCTTTTTTTTCTGAGAAGATTTTCTTAACTAAATCTTTTGTGTCTTCCTCTGGGTCGACCCCCCAGTGTATTCATGCTGAACCCTTTTTTTTTTTTTTTTTTTTTTTGAACCATGGATTCGTCTTCTCCACCCCCAGGATCCTTTTCTTTCGATATTGATGACGGCACCCCAAGCCGTCACAGGGTCCTCTTTTTCCAAGTTAGAAGTCTTTTGCACATTAATTCAAACAGAATAAGAGTTAAAAATGGATCGCGACATTTAATGCAATGACAAGCGGGTGTCGGACCTCCCCCGCGATCAACTCCTCGTCCAGATAAGGATTTGTCCACGGTCCCAGTTTTTCGAGACTGGCCGAACGCCTGGTTTGCTGTTTGTCACGATTTTTGCCAGAGGCGACTTTTTTGTCCCAGGGACTCCATGAACATGGAAGGAAACACTTGAGTACGGTTTTTTCCTTTTTATTGGGATGACGAATCTCCTCTTTGCGCGGATTGGGTCCCCCCCCCATACAGAGGGTGCCCGGGGCTGTTGGTGTTTTTTTTTTCAAGGGGTGGGGATAAAGTCTCTCCTTCAACACGGATGCGCCTGTTTCTCTTTCCTATGGCGTAGGAGTCATCATCGGCTCCGTTCGAGGGGCCTCCTTGCTCGGGCATCCTCGGGCCTTCTTTGCTGTCCTTCCGGGTTGTGCCGGAGTTTTCATGGCCCCGTGCGCCCCCGGCAGGTCTTTGTTGCCGCCCACATACTAGGCAACCTTTAACGGGAATTCCTCTCACCCCGATCTTGTTTTCCGTGACTTTTTGGTAGTTTTTCGAGGCAGAGCTTTTTTTCCCCCCTTCACATTGCCGTTCTGACTTTCGTTTCCACTTTTCTTTTAATTGTCAGCTTCATTAGGTCCGGACCGGTAAATCGTGTCGGATGCTCTTTCTTTTATACTTCCCGTTGTTTGATGTGAGTCACCCTTCCTTTCCGGAAGACCCGAGTCCCACACTTTTTCATTTACGTCCTCCCTCTCGGTTTTATTGTGTTTCACGATGCTGACGACCCCCCTGCCCCGGCCAACCTTCACCCACGATCGTGCCACGGAGCCAGGGCCCGCCCCCTTTTGGTTTGCCAGCCTGAACTGCTTCTGCCTCTCTGTCATGTCCGGTCACGTCACTTAGACTGCACGAAATTCTTGCCGTGATGCGACCGGCAAGTTTTTCCTCTCCCTCCCGTCGATCCCCACATATTTCCTTCAAAGCTCATTTTCCCCCTGGAGCTTACCTTTTTCTGTCCCCTTGCTACCCGCCCCACAAGTGCAGCCATGCCTTGGTGCGCCCCGTGCGGACGCACTTCTCCTTGCAATTTCGCCTTTCTGCAAGGCTGATAGAGTTCCTCCAAATTGTTTTGGGTTCCTTTGACCCTTCCCAGTCCTTTTTTTCGTCCTTCTGTTTTTTTTTTTTTCCCTAAATACATTGTCCCGGGAATGTCAAGCGGACTTGTAATAGAGAGATTATCCCTGGGTTAATTTACCCGGTATAGGAATAGTTTTTGAGTGGCTATTTTTTTTTTCTGATTAATTTTTAGGTCTTTGTCCTCTTTTTCACGGGAGGTATTTTTTTTGTTTGCTGAGTTACAGCCCCCCCGGATTTCACCATTGCAAGCTTTCGTGACGGTGTCCTCACGTAGCTCTTTTTTTGGCTTTTTTTCCCTTCAAGGATCCCCTGGGGGAGCGTTTATTCCCCGCCCCTTTTTTTTTCTCCTAGTTTGCCTACCCCAGATTTATTAGCTCACATCTTCTGCCGATCACATCGGCCTGGGTTCGGAACTGTGCGTTTATTGGCTGACCAGTGGGGAGGTCCCTTTTCTTTTCCACCCCCTTTCCCGTGCTGGGCCCCCTGAAACCAGTGTTCTTCCCAGAGGTCTTTTCCGGGCGTCCATCATCATTCGGGGGCTTTTGTTTTCTCTTTGTCGATGCCAAACTGGGCCGCTGCTGCTCGACCAGATAGAGGTGATCTTTCGTTTTTTTTTTTCGGCCCTGACTCTTTTGTGTCTTTTCCTACCAGGACCGAAATTCTGCTTTTTTTTCTTCAGGACTTGTTCTGCTCTCTGTTCGCCGGCGGTTTTCGGGGTTTGCGTATAGATTTTGATTTTCGTCGTCCCGGGATCAACCCCCCCCCTCCCTGAGAAGCCGTTCGTCCTCTACCCGCGTGCTTCCCACCAACACCAATTGCCAATCGGCGTTGTTGCTGCAGTTCTGATCGGCATCGTTTTCGTACTCTCTCTCCGGCTATCTCGGCGAATTGGCTCGGTCTCCCCCCTTTGCTGGCGATTTTATCTTCTTAAAAACCTGTGTCTACGGGCATCCCATTTTTCTGAGGGCGGCGGTTTTTGGCAGCCTTACGTATTGCCATTGCGCTACCTTCGCCTTCTTTCCTAACTGCGGTTCTTGCGGCCTTTGACCAGATGGTCTGTGCACCCCTCTTTTCTTGATTTTTAATTTTCGCGCAATCTTGCTTTTGTTTTATGTCTTTTTCTTTTGCTGGTGCCCCAAAAAGTGATTGGTACGTTTGCCGTCCCGACCGTTGTCAAAGAACGGCCCTTTCAACCCCCTTTTCCGGCCGCATCTCTTCCGGGCTGGTTGTCCTGGCGTATCATCAAACCCCGGTCCTGAACGAGCGGTATGTGCCCCTTTCTTCCGCACTCACTCTTTTAATGGTTGGTTGACATTTGCCACTAATGGTAGTACGTCTCACAACCTTTCACCCCCTAGAATGGCCCTGAGGAATTTAGCCTGATGGGCCGTCTGTACCCCCCTCACTTTTCAGTCGCCTCTTTTTTGCCAAACCCCCCGGTGTGATTTTTCTCTTGCGGAATTCTTTATATGCTTCTTTTGGTCGGCCCTCCCATTTTTTTTGGGAATGTCTTGCTGCCAATTGCCGGAATCCGCTTTATTGGGTTTTTGATTTTTTTTGGCCTTAGAATACTTGCGTCGGTATTTCCTCGAGTTCGTTTCATCTCGCATTTTTTTCTCTCGTTTTTCTCTCGCCTTCCCCTTCTCACATTACCGCTCTGGGGCCCCCTCCCCTTAGCTGTTACCCCGTTTCGACCCCTCCGCCTCCGTTTTCTGTGCGATCACCTTTTTTCTGACGCCCTTTTTTCCAAGTTAGACCGTCCAATTTTAGTTGCTTCCGGTAACCTTCCCCTCCCGTCTTTGCTCACCCCCACTGTTGCATCGCACCTTTGTTTTTTTTTTTCTTTTCTTTTCCTTGATCTGAAATTTTTTCTCCAGTCTCGCGCGTCCCGCGCCTGATGATTCTGTCACCTTTTTCTTCTTTGTCGCCTTCTCCTCACGGTCTTTTTTTTCTGCCACATCATTCCTGTTTTTCAAGACCACTCAACTATCAAACTCCTTGAAGTCCCTGCTTCTCCCTCCTGCGTCATTTTTCCCCCTTCTTGGAGGAGGACACGTTTGTTTTGACGCCGATGATAATGGTTTTTATTTTGCATTTTTTACCTTTCCCCAATCCCCCCTTTCCCGCTCGCTCTTCCCACACGTCGTATTCCCCTTCGTGTCAGAATGGGAACACAGCAAGGTCAATCCCATTGTTTTGTTTTTCTGTTGGGTCCACTTTTTTGCACGGTGGGACACTGTTTTTTTAGCTTTTCGGTTCCCCCCTATTGTTTCTGCTGATGCTGTTTTTTGGTTTTGGCAAACCTTCCTGCGAATTTTTTCCGCCACCTGTGCGAGCCAGAGTCATACTTCCCCCTCCCGGTTTGGGCTTCTTCGCCGCTGAGGTCTTTTAATCCTATTTCCTCATCTTTTCTATAGAAATCACTTTCTTTCTGTTTTCCCTTCTCCCACTCTGGGCCGCCGTCCAAGAGTTTCTTGCGGGTATACGCTGAGGGGAGGGTCGCTGTTGTTCCCCTCGGCGCTGGGTGTCCTCTTTCCCATGAACAGACTTTTCCCATTGAGAGCCATTACCTTTTTTCCACATGTCTTGCCCTTTTTTTTTTCCCTGTTTCAATTCATGTCCGGGGCCCATCCCTGTCCCCCCTACGATGTCCACTCCAGTGGATGGAAAGACCGGTTCAGGCAGTCCTTATTCCCCCTGGCCCTTGTTAGTTTTGGTCCTGTTCCCGCAACCAACCCGTGAGTCCGTCGCCAAGGGACCCCTCATCAACTGGACCCGGGCGGGCTTCCCTGACTCCGGGTGAAAGGTTTTGAACGTATTAATATATTGGCTGTTGTACAGGAAGGTGGCAAGATTGTGGACGTGGCCTCCCCTGTTTTTCGATGGTCGCCCCGGTCTTTTTTATACGGGCATGGCCCTTCCAGCATAGCATCGGTACGCTTTTTTTTTTTCCCCCGCCCTTATTGAACACCTTCCTCACAATTCACTCCCCACATTCCCCTGTTTTAGAACCCCACCCTTTTGTGACTATAAAAATGCCTTTTGGCTTTGATTGCAAAAGGCACCTCCTGTTCCCGGTACAGCCCCCAGTCCCGTTTACATAGTTTGTTCATACCACCCCTTTATTTCCCCTAACTGCTAAGTTTTTTTTTTCCTCAGCTTCTTTCGTCAGTTTCGGCCAGCTAAGGTCCCTGCTTTTACTTGCGATAGGCACGAGTTCCCAGGCCCCTTTTCCTTTATGATTGCCCTAAACCTTTTCTTGCCCTTCACCCTTCCTGCCTTCTTCCCCTCCCCCCCCGCCCGATTGTTTTGGCATGCTTCTTTCAGTGGCCCCCCAACCTCATGAAAAAGGGCGTCCGACCCCTTGAATGACCTGTTCCCTCCTGTCAAAAACCCGTTAAGACAAAGCCCATCACTCACCCCCCTACTGGCGGGGCCTCTTCCCAATTGGCTTTTTTTCCCTCCCTCCACCCGAAGTGATACGGTTTAGAACCATGGTGTGCATGAGCTGGTTTTGGGTTTTCTAGTATAAGTACTTTGTTTCGTTTCCCCTTTTCCCCCTCTCTTCAGGTCGGGTCTGTTGGATGTGCAGTACGGTGCGACGTTTCCCCGGGACCTGCTGATGCTACACCAAACACCCCCTCGCCGCCTGTTATTTCTTCATGTGTGAACCCCCTTTCTTGTTTTTTTACATTTTTTTTTAGTCGACCCCGCACGTTAACCCCCAGTTCAGACTTTCCCTTGTTTTGTCCAACAACCTGGAGCCAAATCCTCTCTTGCGGCTTTCATTGGCTTCCCTGCATTGCCTACCTCCAATCCTAAATCCGGTTTTTCCCCACTTTTTCTTTTTCTTCCTGTCCTGATCTTCCCCACGATGGTCCGAAGGCTATTGTATTCTTTTCTCGTCATCTCTCTTCTTTTTTTTCGGCTGAGTATGCCCCCCCTCTGGCACCTACTTCCAAATGGTTCGATGCCGGACTTAACCGGTTTTCTCCTATCTTCCCCCTCCCTCCTCTGTTATCAAATCGGTTTGAGTCCGGATAGAGCCCGGTCCCGTGGGTCTTGTATAACCTTTTGGCCGACCAACCTCCTCACCTTTCTCCACTGTCCTTCCTGCCCGATGGATCCCACTTGAAGTTTGTGAAACCCCTTCTTGCGATCGTGACTTTTATATTCTTCGGTTTCTCCCCCTCCTCCACACCAGCCCAGCCGGGCTTTGGCCGACATTTGGGCGCCATTTTCCCAGCAGTCAAGACAACCCTTTCGCCGTGGAAACAGAACCCCTATTTATTTGGGTTGAGAAATTAGACTTTTTTCAGGCCCCCCCCTTTCGAAGCGTTTTCCGGAGTCCGCGTTTTCACTTTTTGGTCGTTCGAACCTCTAGCTTCCCCAATTCCCCGCGGGCCACTTTCTTCTACGACTTTAACCCTCCCCCTTTGATCCGCCAAACCGTTGCCTGGTTCCCTCCCTGTGTTTCTTAATATTTTTTGCCGACCCAACTGTTGTGTCCTTAGCTCCCGTTTTTCCTCGTAACAGGAAGATGTCTTGCCGAACGATGTGGACCATTTCCCTCGAGAGGGCCGCCAATACTTCGGCACGAAGTTTCTACCCCGTTGCCCCGGCCGCCCCCAGTCCCCTTGATCTGTTTCCGAAGCCACAAAGGGATTGTCTTGGAGGCCAAAGCCCCTCAACAGGACTCTTTTCCCCCCCCCCTTCCCTTTTGAGCCGGGCAGAGGAAATCGAAACCCTTTCCTAGGTTCCCAAGAGGTTTTCAGTCTCCTGGAAGTCCCGTCCCCCAGCGGTGTCAATCCAGTTAAATCTACGTGTATTAACACCAGGATAGCCACATCTTTCTTCTCCTTGACCCTTGGGGCCCCTTTTATTTTCTTTCCCCCCTCTGATTGCCGAGAACTGAGTTCCAAGGATACCCATGATTCCCGGAGGCCATTTCTGTTTCCACTCCCCTCTTCTGTGCCCTTCGAGGGGGCCTCGATTTTCGGATGGGCTTGGAAACCCACGCGGTGGTGGTCTTTTTTTGTCGTTTTTACCTTTTGTCTAAGGGAGGCTCCGGAAAGTGAATGCGCCTTTTTTCTCTCTTGTATTGAGGATGTGATTCCGGCAGCCTTAGCGGATCTCTCTTCCTTTGCTGTTTTTCTTCCTCCTTCTGGTGCGCCCTTTTTCTTCTTTTTCGCTGGTCCCCAGAGACAGATGGTTCGCCCTGTCCGTCCCCTTTCTTAGGCACCCCGCGATGGACGTCCTTGTGCACTCTTTCTTTTTTTTGAAGTTGCCTTTTGCTTTGTTTAGGGCTTTCCTTTGCCAGTCTAAACGCACCAATATTTTCCCCCTTCGACTCTTTTTCTTTCTGGCGGAGCATTTTTTCTTGACTCTTCCTTTCTGACCCGTCCCTTTTCTATTTTTTTTTTTTTTGTTCTGGACTCTTCTCTTTCCTCCGTTTTGAGAGAGATCAGTGTAAAGATTCGGTTCGTTTCTATTCCCTCTGACTTCTCCGTCCACCGTGGGGACCCTATCTTGCCCGCTGCAGGTTCGTTGTCACGTTTTCCCTCAACCTCCCCACATTTGCAAACTTCCACACCCCTGTATAGTGAACTTTGGTGTTCTCCAGCCCTTTCAGGTCCTTGCTGGACCCTGTGCTCGTTTCATGTTTCTGGTCCTCCCCCCAACCAGCCCGGAAGGGCGCGGAGGCTTCCGCCCCCTCTTCCTCTCTTACTGCCGATGAATCCTCAATAACAATATCACAGTTACGATGAGTTTCCTTCCTACCACATTTTCCCTACACCCTCCCCCCCGCCCTAAGTCTTATGGTTTTTCGTGCAACCCAGGAAGGGGCTCCCATCCTCTCTCATTCCCTCTTCCCTTCTTGGCCGCGTTCCTCATCATTTGTTTGCTTCTTCATGTTCATTGGGCTTCGGACATAACTTGCATCTGTCTTACCCCCCCTTCCCTGCTGACTGGCAATTTTCTGGGCCTTGGCGCTTCGAGCGATTTCTTTCCTTTTTCCCCTTTAATTGATCCCCCCAGTGGAAGGGTTTTCTTTCGGTTAGGTGCCTTACGTTTCCTTCCTCTTGCTCTTTTTTTTTCCCCCCACTGATTTCTTGTTTTGGCTTTCCCCGAGGTCATTTCACCATTGCAACTCCCTTTCCTGTGCGGCTTTGCTCCTTTAGGATACGATCCTGAAAGTGGGGTCCCTGAGAGCCCAAGGGAAACTTTCCTGGGTTTTGCCTTCATGATAACGACGTGTGTTCGCCTCGGAACTACAACACGATATTAACCCAGCTCTAGTTTCCGGACACTTTTTTTCGGCCCGATCATTTTTCCTCTCTTTCCACTGGCGCGACCTTCGTTTTTCCCCCCGTTCCCCCTTTTTTTTTTGTCTAACATCAACACCGGACGCTTTTTGTTCCAAAGGGTTGTTTTTCCTACCATTTTGTTTGCCCTTTCTAACGTCTAGGTATGGTTTTGTTGTTTGACCCCTTCGACCGTCTCCCCCTGCGCTTTTAGACCTATTGAGACTGGGTGGTGTCTGATATGTTAGGGTCCTTTGTCTCGTTGCGCGCTTCTGTCTTGTTCTGGTCTTCCTGTAACCCGCAACAGAGTGGCTTGGTCCGTCCCCCCCCTTGTCTGCTGCATCGGTAGGTAAAAAGGCGTTTCATAGTGCGATTTCGGAGTTTTTTCTTTCTTGACTTCCGAACGAAACAGAAGTTCTATCTTCACCCCCCTCTCCTTTCCCACCCCCGACTTTCTGTTTAGTGATGAGGTCTGGCATCGGCATGGTTTTTCCTTTTGACCTGTCCCTACCTCTCCCCCCGTCCTCTTCGCCTAAGTTTGTGTGTGTCTTTTTTTTTCGGCACATAGTCCCCCTCTTTTTATCGGCCCAAAATCTGCATCAAACCATGTTAGATTGGGTTGTTTTATGTCTTCCCCGGCCTTTTATTCCTCCCGTCTTTTCTCCATGTTGCTAGCCTAACTCCGGCCTCCATAGTGTGTTCGGTTTCTTTCCCCTTGCCCCCTTGGAGACCAACAAAGTTATGGGTTATTTCTACTCCCCCCACTTTTTGGAATGCTGC